>Ga0207692_10000129_pt1 | contig 22800 bp, 20 predicted proteins | sample LARL52metaG_FD_184345 | JGI IMG/M metagenome (GOLD analysis project Ga0207692, IMG submission 184345) | Corn, switchgrass and miscanthus rhizosphere microbial communities from Kellogg Biological Station, Michigan, USA - LAR L5-2 metaG... | ecosystem: Host-associated > Plants > Roots >...
GCGCAGCCAGCTCACACGGCCCGGATCATCGACACAATCACCCGCCGCGGCGCGCCATCCCCGCGCTGGAAGCCCTCGCTGCCGCCGCAGGACTCTAAGGCGTCAGGCCTCGGCCGTGATCCCCGCTCGGCCGAGATGGGCGAACGTCGCGACGAGCTCTGAGCCCGATGTCATCGCCCGAGCTGTGGTTAGACCACCGGAGAGCACGATCCAGCCTGCCTCGAGGTGACGTCCTCGCGGGCCGAGGAAGTTAGCGAGTTTGGCCACCGCCGCGGCCGGGTGACCGAGGATGGCCGCCCCGGCGGCAGTCGCGGCGACAGCCCCGTTCTCCTCGAATAGGCAGCCGGCCAGCGATAGATCGATTCCTGTCGGCGGGACCTGGGTCGTGCCGAGAACGAAGTGCGATGCCGACGTGTTGTCGGCGATCACGTCTGGGAGCAGGAAGCGGAAGTCGATGAACCTGCTGTCGAGGACCTCAAGGCCGCAGCAGATCGCCGAGGTAGCGTCCAGTACGTCATGAATGCCGACCCCGGGCCCGGCTAGTGCCTTACCCAGGATGAATACGATCTCGGGTTCCACCCGGGGGTTGATCAGTGTGCTCAGCCTCAGGGACGAGTCTGCCTCGAGTGCCATGGCGTCGGTGAGCCAGCCGTAGACGGGCTCGTTGATTCCCATCTCCTGCTGCTTGGCGCGCGAGGTCAGGCCTACCTTGGCACCGACCAGTCGCTCCCCAGACGCCAGCCGGCGCTCGATGATCGCGTCTTGGATGGCATAGGCGTCCTGCACGGTGAGCGTGGGTTCGACATCGGTGATCGGGGACACCGCCTCGTTACGGAGAGCGGCGGTGGCGAGGTAGTCGGCCCACTTGCCGATGTCAGTGGTGATCATCTCGGGCCCGTTCGGTCGCCAGTTCGACAGCGATGCCGATCAACTGGTCCTCCTGGCCGCCGACCAGCTTGCGACGGCCAGCACGTAGGAGGAGTTCCGCGCCTGATACACCGTAGGACTGAGCCGCCTGCTCGGCGTGGCGCAGGAAGCTCGAGTAGACACCGGCGTATCCCATCAACAGTGACATCCGGTTGATGACGCATTCGCCATCCATGAGCGGCCGGACCACGTCCTCAGCCAGGTCGATCATGGCCAGGGTATCGATGCCCGTTCGGATGCGCAGCTTGTCAAGGACGGCTACGAGTACTTCGGTCGGCGTGTTACCGGCTCCGGCTCCGAGCGCGCGGGTGCAGCCGTCGACCTGGGTGGCGCCGGAGCCGATAGCCGCGACCGTGTTCGCCACCGCGATCCCGAGGTTCTGATGCCCGTGGAAGCCGACCTGTGCGTCCGCTCCGACTTCGGCTACGAGGGCGGCCACACGCTCGGCCGCCTCCTCTAGCACCAGAGCTCCCGCAGAGTCAGTGACGTACACGCATTCCGCTCCTGCGTCCGCCATGATCCGTGCTTGCTTCGCAAGTATTTGCGGAGGCTGGGAATGGGCCATCATCAAGAATCCGACGGTTTCCATCCCCAGTTGTCGTGCCAGCCCGAAGTGCTGGATGGCGATGTCGGCTTCTGTGCAATGCGTCGCGATACGTACTACCGTCGCGCCGGCATCGCAGGCAGCGCGCATATCGTCCATCGTGCCTATGCCGGGCAACATGAGCACGGCAATCTTGGCTTGGGCCGCGGTTTCGGCCGCAGTGCGGATGAGGAGTTGCTCATCGGTCGCGGACAGCCCATAGGTGAACGACGATCCGCCGAGCCCGTCCCCGTGCGTCACCTCGATCACTGGCACGCCGGCCCGGTCCAGCGCTGCGACGACACTGCGCACGTCATCCTCGCAGAACCGGTGCCTGACGGCGTGTGAGCCGTCTCGAAGGGATGAGTCCGTAACGCGGACGTCAAGGTCTGCCGAGTACGGCATCAGCGGGTCACCCCGATCAGGTGCCGGGCAAATTCCTCGCCAACCTTTGTCGCGGCAGAGGTCATGATGTCCAAGTTGCCGGAATACGGCGGTAGGTAGTCACCCGCTCCCTCCACCTCGACGAGGATCACTACTCGATCCCCGTCGGCGCCATTGGGCGAGCCGCCGAACTGGGGCTCAGCGAGCAACCGGTAACCCGGCACATAGCCCTGGACTGCTGCCACCGTCGCCTCGATCGATCGCACGATCGCCGCATGGTCGGTGCCCGGGGGAAGGGAGCAGAAAATCGTGTCCCGCATGATGAGCGGAGGGTCGGCCGGATTGAGCACGATGATGGCCTTGCCGCGTTTAGCCCCGCCGACGGTCTCGATGCCGAGCGCGGTGGTACGGGTGAACTCGTCGATGTTAGACCGGGTGCCCGGGCCTGCGGATGCCGAGGCCACGCTGGCGACGATTTCCGCATAAGCCACTTCGGCTACCCGGGTCACGGCACGGACGATGGGGATCGTGGCCTGGCCGCCGCAGCTGATGAGGTTGACGTTCCTCGCCGCGAGGTGCTCGGTCAGGTTGGCCGTCGGGATGACGTAGGGGCCGACCGCCGCAGGCGTCAGGTCGACGGCCTGGATCCCGGCGGCCTCGTAGCGTGGGGCGTTGGCGGCATGTACCTGGGCGGAGGTGGCCTCGAACACCAGCCTGGGCGGGTCGGTCCGGGCTAGCAGCCACTCCACCCCGGCTGCGGATACCTCGAGGCCGAGGCTGGCGGCCCGTCGAAGACCTTCGCTGTCTGGGTCGATGCCGACCATGTACCGGGGCTCGATGACCTCCGAGCGGTGGAGCTTATACAGCAGGTCAGTGCCGATGTTGCCCGATCCGACTATGGCGGCAGGCACCTTGGCGGGTGCTTGCTGACTGGCTGTGCTCATGGTCGCCTCACCTGGTCGAGAGATATCCGGGCTCATGCGGCTGACATGCCGTTGAAGCGGGCGGACACAAAGCCAAGCCCGTCGAATTCCGCGCGTACGTGATCACCAGGTCCGACTGGGATGGCACGGGTGCAGGAACCGGGCATCACTACCTGACCCGCCTCGAGTCCGACCTCAAAGCTCGCAAGCTTGTTAGCAAGCCAGCAGACGGCACTCACTGGATTGCCGAGCACGGCGCCGGACACACCAGTCTCCTCTATCTTGCCCTTCTTCAAGACCACCGCGCCGATGAGGCGCAAGTCGAATCTGCTAGGTGGAACCGGATTAGCGCCAAGCACTACCCGGGCGGAACTAGCGTTGTCGGCAACCGTATCGGGCAGCGTTATTCGCCAGTCCGCGATGCGGCTGTCGATCACTTCTATCGCGGGCAGGATAAAGTCGGTCGCCCGCAGGACGTCCGCCACGGTAAGGCCGGGACCAGTGAGTGAGTGTTTCAGGACGAATGCAACCTCAGGCTCAGCGCGGGGCGAACATAGCTCATTAGCGGGAATGGTCATGCCCTCAAGGACGAACATGTCGGAAAGCAGATGGCCGTAGTCAGGCTCAGCGACGTTGAACTGCTCCTGCATGGCACGAGAGGTGAGACCGACCTTATGGCCGGCCAGCCGAGCGCCGCTCGCCATTCGCTGCTCAATTCCCATGCGCTGGATGGCATAGGCGTCGCCGGTGTCAATAGCAGGAAAGGTCTCGCTTAGCGGAGGGACCGGCGCGCTCCGCCGTTCAGCGTCGGCCAGCGTAGCGCTCACCTGCCGACGTTGGGCCTCACTCAGCACTCTGCCTCCTAATTCCACTGACAGCATGAAGGTGCGGCCGGGAGCGTTGCAAGGCATGCGGTCCGATGAGTGAAACAGCTGATTCCGGCGTGGCGGGTTCGCATGCGGAAGCCTCCGGCCTGGATGGGAACGAGCCCCCCGGGCTGGGTTCGTTGCCGGTCACCGGCGGCGGGGACCGGGCGATCCCGCAGGGCAGTTGCCAGCCGCGGTACCTGGTCTGCGTCCCTAGGCCGTTACTACCGGGTCGTTATTGACAGGACTGGCCGGGGGAGTCAAGATGCATGACATGCGGTCCACTGGGCGAACCGGAACGTCGGTGCTGGAACGGGCTTTCGCCTTGCTAGAGGTCATCGGTGCGGATGGCACGAGCGTTGGGTTAGCTGAACTGGCTCGCCGGTCGGGGCTGGCTAAGGCCACTGCCTACCGGTTGGCCAATCAACTCATCGAGCTCCACGTGCTGGAACGTGTAGGAGAGGAGTACCAGCTAGGGCTGAAGCTGTTTGAACTCGGCAGCTCGGTAGCGCGTCAGAGGGAACTGCGCGAAGCCGCGTTGCCGTTCATGGAAGACCTCTACGAAGCTACCCACGAGACCATTCACCTCGGCGTGCTGGACGATGCCGAAGTCCTATACGTCGAAAAGATCGCCGGGCGGCGCGGGTGCACCGTCCCGACAACGCTGGGGACCCGTAAACCTCTTTACTGCACGAGCCTTGGCAAAGCGATCCTGGCCTACTCCACTCCTCAGCTGGTGCAGGCCGTGATCCAGAATGGGCTTCCGCGCCGAACCAGCTACACGATTACGGACCCGCGCCGGCTCGAACTTGAGCTTACGCACGCGGTTGAAACCGGCGTGGCCTACGATCGGGAAGAATATGAGCTGGGGATCACCTGCGTCGGCAGCCCCTTGCTGAATCCTGCGGGGCGAGCCTGGGCGGCGATATCCGTTACCGGGCCCACCACGCGTTTTCGCCCGGAACGCACCGCCGCGGCTGTGCGGACCGCCGCCCTCGGACTCACCAGGGTGCTCGGTCTCACCAGGTCAATGGGGGAGTGATTGCCCAGCGCAGGAGTCTTTCTGCGTAATGGGCCGGACAATCATTGCCTCCAGCCGCAGGAATGGTGAAGACCTGTGTAGCGGCAGGTCATGCACGGAGGGTCTGCACCACCTTGATCTCGAAGAATTCTTCCAGGCCGGCCGTCCCAAGCTCCCGGCCGAGACCTGACTGCTTGCACCCGCCGAACGGGGCCATCGCGTCGAAGCCGTAGCCGTTGATGTTCAGCATCCCGGTGCGGATCCTCCGGGCCACCGATAGTGCTCGGCCCTCGTCCTCTGACCATACGGATCCGTGCAGGCCGTACTCGGTGCTATTGGCGATCGCCACCGCCTCCTCCTCACTGTCGTACGTGAGAATGCACACGACGGGCCCGAAGATCTCCTCGCGCGCGATGGTCATCTCCGGGGTAACGCCAGAGAAGACGGTGGGGGAGACGTAGTACCCGCAAGGAAGGTGGGCGGGACGCTCGGTTCCTCCGGTAGCGATACTCGCCCCCTCGTCGAGTCCATTTCGGATGTAGTTGTGTACCCGGGACATCGCTGCCGCAGACACGAGAGGGCCGAGTTCCGTATCGGGAGCGTGCGGGTCACCGACTTTCAAACCCGATGCGACCCCAGCGGCGAGGTCGACGGCATCCGCCAGACGGCTTCGGGGGACCAGGATCCGACTCCACGCGATACACGACTGACCAGAGTTGAAGCACGCCTGGTGCACACCGGTCGTGATTGCTCGCTCCAGTTCGCCATCCTCCAGGATTACGTTCGCGCTCTTGCCGCCGAGTTCCAGTCCCACTCTCTTCACCGTTCCGGCGGCGAGTGCCGCGATCCGGCGTCCTGCTCGCGTCGACCCCGTGAAGGAGATCTTGCTGACGTCGGGATGCTGCACCAGGGCCTCGCCCGCGGTCGGCCCGTCACCGGTCACGACGTTGAACGTGCCCGGCGGATACCCGGCCTTGTGCGCTGCGCGGGCCAGCCAGAGAGCGTTGAACGGGGTGAGCTCGCTCGGCTTGAGGACGACGGTGCACCCGGCTACGAGCGCCGGGGCAAGCTTTTGCGCGATAAGGATCAGCGGGAGGTTCCACGGCGTGATGCAGGCCACCACACCCACGGGCTCTCGCAGGAGCAGCGACTCTCCGACCCGTTCCTCGAGCGGCAGCTGCCTGCCCAGTGCGATGAACGAGCGGAAGATCTGGAGTGCCAGGCCGACGTGCATGGGCGCCGATATGGCTACCGGCGCGCCGACTTCCTGCGTGATCAGGCTCGCGAAGTCGCCGGTGCTGTCGTCGATGACATCGCAGAGCCTTTCGAGCAGCAGCAGGCGCTCCTCCAGTGGCGTTTGCGACCACGCAGGGAGCGCGCGCGACGCCGCGCGAACCGCGTCGTCCACGTCGGGCCCGGTCGCGCTGGAAATGACGCCGAGCACTTGCTCAGTGCTGGGATCCACGACCTCGAACAGGCCACTACCGCGAGACGGCCGCCACTCACCCCCGATCCAGTGGTGCCGGGCTTGGAGCAGGTCCCCGATGTCATCCATTCGTGTCATCCGTTTCTGTTCGAGGCCGGAAGCCAAGTAGTGCCAGTTCGGCTCCGTTTCACCGGTCGCTCTGACCGTGGCCTGCTGCCGTCGGCGGAACGTCCAGAGTCGGGTTGCGGTCGAAGAAACCCCAGGGGCGCAGCCTGAAACCGCAGTGTTCGACCGGCATTACCGGCCAGTCCTCAGGCCGGGCGATATGCGAGAGCCCGAAAGTGTGCCAGAGGACTAGATCTTCTCCATCGAGCGGCCGGTCTGCTGCGGTCCAGGCCGGCAGGCCCAGGCCGCCGTGATGCTGGTTCGGGTACTCGCCACCCGCGTGCCGCTCGTCGGGATGGAAGGGGGTTACCCACAGGTGATGCCGGGCGAACGCGGCCCGTTTGCCGAGCCACGTGCCCGGCGGCGCGAGGAGCAACGGCGAGCCCTGTGGGAGGAGCTGGTAACCGGTCGGCTGACCTAGCGCGTTCTGGCGGTTCGCGCTCGTGACGACCCAGCTGCGCCCGGCGCGTGCGTCGATTGACCGTCGCGCATTGCTCTCCCGCAGAAGCGGCGTCACCTTCATGACCATCGCATTGCCCCACGGATTCTCCCGGCTCTCTGGAGCCGCCACGAGATCCACCTCATGGACCGTGTTCGCGGGTCCGTCCACCTCCATGTTCATGCGGACATTGAACAGATGCTGGTGATGTATCGCGCCGACTCCCGGCGCTACGACCACCGAATAGCGGTCTTCCCTCCCCGGAGCGAGACCCTTAGTCTGCATGACGCCGGTCAGCTTTACCTCGAACTCGAGCGTGCCGTCGAGATAGAAGTACCAGTAGTAGCCGTACTCATAATTCAGATTGGTGCCGATGTAGGACAGGACCAGGCGGCGCTGACGACGCACCTGCGTATGGTCATCGATGAAGTCCCAGTGCTTCCAGAGGATCGAGTAATCCTCCTCATGCAGGCAGATGACCCGCGGAATGAGGACGGGCTCGCCCTGGTCGTCGTGGATAGTCACGTCGAAGTACTGGATCACACCAAGACAGTCGCAGCCAAGTTCGAGCGAGTTCGCTGCGCGTCCGATGCCGAAATCTCCGACGTCAAATGCCCCCTGCCAGTAGTGCGCAGGACTTGGATCCCCGTACGGCACCACCATCTCCGACACAGAAATCCGGTGTGCGATCGGCCGCAACTCGCCGTCATCCTCGAGTCCGATCGTGTGCAGCACCAGGCCCTCGCGCGCGTTGAAGGACCAGCGGAACCGCCACCGCTGCCACGCGATCTCGTGTCCGCGAGCCTCGAAGCTGACTCCTTCGGGCTGTGTTATCTCTATCGGGCGCAGATCGGCCCGGAGCGGGCCGACGGCGCCGGGATCGTACCGGCCAGGATCGACGGGAACCGGAACAGGGTCGGGGTCCAGGACCTCAATGACCTCCCTGGTATCGAGATCCACGTAGGCAACGACGCCTTCGATCGGCCGGGCGTAAGGGAGATCGGGAGTCTGGTCCCGAAGATAAGCGAGAGAGGCGCACAGTCGTCGGCCTTCGTGCTCGGGAATGCCGAAATTCCCGATCATCCAGGCGTCGACCCTGACGGTGTCCAGGTCGTCGATCCCCCGCCGGTGGATGGCGTCCTGCCAGCGAGGATCCAGCTTGATGAGCTCGATCGCCGCGTCGTATTCCTGGAGCAGGAGAGGGCCCTGCAGGCCCGGCCTCGCGTTCCACTCAAGCACCTCTCGGCGGTCGAGAGAGACAACGCCGTCGCAGAGCTCATGGGTCGTGAAGTCATGCGCGACAACCCAGGCCCGTCGCTCGAATGCCTGCCCTGCGGAGAAGTCACGAACGATCTGCTTGGGCGGTTCCAGGAGCCGGATCGCCGGAAAGTAGGTGTCACCGGACAGCTCCGGGAGCTGCTGCACGATCGAACGAGCCAGCCGGATCTCGTCGGCCGACAGCGGATCGAGAGGATGCGAGTATCCGTGTTTCTCCGACTGTGCTATCACGTCAGGATTGGTGAAGTCCTGGATGTCCATAAGTATTTAGGTGCATCCTTTCCTGTGCTCTCACGAGCAAGGCGTCCCGTTCCCCTATATGTCACGGCTGCTAGGCCTCGAGGAGCCCTCTCTCCTCGGGCGTATCACCTTCCCCGATGATTTCGGCTGCTTCTGCGAGCCGGCCAGGTTTGAAGATCATGAGTCCGATCATGCCGAGGATCCCGGCGATCGCCCAGCCGATCGCGATCCAGATCGCGAGGTCGGACGGATACGGTGGTTTCGGCGATATGTTCTTGATGAACAGGTAGACGATCGCGGCGGCCGCCAGCGTCGGCACGAGCCCGTGCCAGAACGGGTTGAACTGGCCTAGTCGCCAGAAGTATCGCGCGAGGCCGACTTGCGCGAGCGCGTACACGCCGAGCGCGCAGAGCGTCACGATCAGGCTCAGCAGCGAAAAGGCCGGGAGCGGCTGGAAGCCGAGGCCGAAGCCGAGCCCCATCGCGATTGAGCCTCCGAAAATGACGGTGAGCGCCGCCCCGGGCGTGCGGAAACGGCGCAGGGTGCGACCGAGCGGACGTGGCATCAGCCCGTCGCGACCCAGCGCGTACACCATCCGCGCTGCGCCATTCTGGGCCGCGAGCCCGCCAGCGATCAAGGCGACGGCCGAGGCGATGTCGACCAGGACGGTCGGGCCCGACCCCCAGTAGGTCCGTCCCATCGTGTCCCAGGGGGCTGGGTCGGCTGGCAGCTTCGAGATGTTGGAGAGTCCGTAGCCGACGGTTGTGACGTAGAAGAAGAAGAGGTAGGCGACGCCGATGAGGGCCGTGGTTATCAGGATCGCCCTCGGCACGGTCCGGCGCGGGCGCTCAACTTCCTCGCCCAGGTAAGCAGGCGCCTCGAACCCGGTGAAGGCGAGAACGCCGAACACGGCGCCGACCACGACACCGCTGAAGCCGCTCGGGCTAGCCTGGGGATTGAAGACGTGTGCGTGCCAGTCCCCGCCCGGCGCGCCCTTGAACAGGATCGTGAGCGCCAGGGCGAGCAGGACCGAGAACTCGAATGTCAGCAGGGCCAGGTCGGACCGCACCGAGAGCCGGATGCCGATGATGGCGACACCCCAGATAAGGGCCAGCCCGATCAGCATCAGGAGCCACCAGGGGATGTTCGGCCCCCCGTGCGCCAGGATGATCCCGTTCAGGGTCGCGCCGAACAAGATCATATTCAGCGCGACGAGGACGGGGTAGAACGCGAGAAACAGCCACCCGGCAAAGAATCCGCTGCGGACGCCGAGCGAATCGCGGACGAAGGCGAAGAAGGATCCTGCGCTCGAGATCCGCTGCGAGAATCGGTACACCGCGTTCATGATCACGAGCACGACCACGAACGCCACGACGATCGAGAGCGGCATCGCCGCGCCCGCATTCGCCACGATCGGGATGGGCAGGAAGAGGATCGCCCCCGCAGGCGTGATCACGGCCAGCGAAGTGATCACCGCGTGGCGGGTCTTCAGAACGGTACGGAGCCCCTCGCGCGGCTGCCCCATGCCAGCGTCCGTTCTTGAAGCAGTCATCACGATCTCCTGTCGGTCGTGTCAGACGTCAATCACATGCTGACGCGGGGCAGGGTGCCATGTGTCTGTGATGCACAACGACTCAGGAAAGGGTGATGACGACGGACGCTCCTTTCGGACCTGGGTGCTCCTCCCGGTTTCATGGCATCGAAGACATCCACACGATGCCCGCGTCGCGCGGCACTCCAGCATGAAGGCACCCGGGCATCGATGGCAATAGGTGCGATCCGGTGAGCGAAACCGTGCCCGAGCGCACCGGACAACCGTTTCGCTCACCGGACCACAGTCTTGTGACGCTCGCCCGTGCACCTTCATGCTGTCAACAACATGAGGAGGCATAGTGGCTAGCTGCCTGTCAGAGCACAACGGAACCGTCCCCCTGGAGAGAACGCCGGGCGGCACACGGTGAGCGCACGCGCGCAGGAGCAGGTGGCGCCCTATATGGCCGTCGGGGTCTCTACCGTTGTGCACGGCATCGGCAGTCGGCGTGATATCGAACGGAACCTGCAGATCGTCGAGGACGCAATCCACGCCGCCGTGTCGATCATCGGCATCAACATGCCCGTGCGGCTGATCGCGCTCGCCGAGGGTGCCCTGACCGGGTTTACCGACGAGATCTTCGACATCCCGCACGTCACGGCGGCACGCGAGTTGTTCATCGACATCCCCGGGCCGGAAACCGACCGGCTCGCCGGGCTCGCCCGCCAGTACGAAACCTACATCGTCGCTCAGTGCAAGGCGCGCTGGCCCGAGGTGATCGACAACCGCTTTTTCAACACCCTGTTCGTCATCTCCCCCCAGGGCCGGATCGTGCACAAGGCGGCCAAGAATCACCTGTGGTGCCGTGAGCACTCGTGCGTCCCGCACGACGTCTACGACCGATGGGTAGAACTGTTCGGCGACGGGATCGACGCGTTCTACCCCGTGTTGCGCACCGACGACATCGGTAATGTCGGCACCATCTGCTGCTCCGACGGCGAGTACCCCGAGGCGGTACGCGCGCTGGCCTTCAACGGTGCCGAGGTTGTGTACCGTCCCAGCGAGGCGGTGCCGATGACCCAGACCGGGCTGGAGCCGGGCGGCACATGGCTGCTGCAGAACCGGGCACATGCGCATTTCAACAACGTCTACATGATTTGCCCGAATGTCGGCCCGGTCTATGTGCACCCGAAGATGGAGCATCCGTATGACATCGCGGGGGGCAACTCGCATGTCGTCGATTACCAGGGAAACGTGCTCGGGCATACTGCATCGGGGGCGAATACATTCGTCGCCGGGATCGTCGACATCGAGGCCCTCCGCCAGTTCCGGACGATGAATCTCAATTCCAACTGGATGAAGGACCTGCGAACGGAGATCTTCCGGCGCATGTACGAGGAGCCGGTCCACCCGAAGAACCTGTGGCTGGAAGACGAGCCGCTGCAGCATGCCGACGTCGACGAGATCTACCGCGCGAACATCAAGCGGCTCATCTCCAGAGGAAGCTTCACGGCACCGGCGCGAACGTTCCCCGGAGCGCGATACGTCCCGCCCGCGGAAGATCCAGCCCAGGCCGAGTGGGAGCAGCTGCGCGGCCTGTGGCAGCCAGAGGGGTAGCGGCGGGCAGCAAGGCTGAGCTCACCGCGCATGGGGAGCAGAGTCGCCCCCGGGTAGTGCCAGCGCCCCTACCTGCCGGAGCATGGTCGCGAGGTCGAAGTACACCGTCTCGCCCCGGATCCGCTGGCCGGCGAACTCCCAGATGACGACGGTCTCGACTTGCACCGGGCGGCCGGTTGGACCGACTCCGAACAGAGGGCCGCCGTGGGTGCCCGACAGCGTGTGCTCGGTCACCGCCAGATCACCGTCGATCGCGACCAGGCGCCGCAGCCGCACGTGAAGATCGGGGAAGGCGGTCCACAGGCCTCGGTACCGCCTCGCGACCGCCTCGGGTCCCTGGTACAACGGCGAGGGGTCACAAAGCACAAGGTTGTAGCAGTCGTCCGTCATGCCGGCTAGGAGCGCCTCCAGGTCCCGGCTGCTCTCTGCCGTCAGGTGAGTCTTGATCTCCCGGACCATGGCTTCCGGTCGCTCTGGCACCACTGGCTCCTTCACCGTTCCCCGATGTCATCGGACGACCACCAGGCCGGCGCATCGCCGATGCGAGACCGTTCCGGCTGACCTGCGCCTCGTACTCCTGGCTGGTCACCGCGGCTCGCGGTAACTGTTCACCGCATCCCCGTCTCCCGCGCCGGATCGTGGGTCAGCTTGAGATCGAACAGCTCGGTCGCATTTCCCCCGCAGACAGCCGAGACGGTCTCAGGTGGCAGGGAGGCCGCGTGCACGAGGTCAAGTGCCTTCTGCTGGTTGCCGAAGGGGTAGTCGCTGCCGAAGCAGACCCGATCCGCACCGAACAACTCGATGGCTAGCTCAAGTGCCCTGGGCGAGCCAGCGATCGTGTCGGTGTACAGCCTGCGTACGTAGTCACTGGGTTGTCGCCCCTCGGGAAGAGCACCCGGCAGTGCGTTCCTGGCATACTCCCGGTCGGCACGGCCGATCAGAAGGGGCAGCAGGCTGCCGGCATGAGCGAGGATCATCTTCAGCCGGGGATGGCGATCGAACGTCCCCGAGAAGACCATCCGCAAGATCGCGGTGGTCGTGTCGAACAAGAAGCCCGCCGCGCAGATGAGCCCGTGCTCCTGCAGAGCGGAAGCCTGTGCTGGCACCGTCGGGTGGAGCAGGAGCGGCATCGAAAGCGACGCGGCCGCCTCGAAGGTTGCGTCGAAGGCGGGATCGTCAAGCGGCCGGCCTGCCACGTTGGAGCAGGCCATCGCCCCCCTGAGCCCGAGCGACGCGGCCCGCCCGAGTTCATCGACCGCATCATCGGTGGCCTGCCACGGCAGCGTGGCGAGGCCCTCCACCGCACCCCGGCTCTCACCGACCAGATCGGCGAGCTCGTCGTTTGCATCCCGGGCGACGGCCCTGGCCTCGGGCGGTGGCAGCCGAAGGACGCCGGGCTGGTTGATGCTGACGAGCGCGATGTCGATTCCCGCCCGGTGAAGATTTTCACGTAGGTGCTCGGGCTCGGTCAGACGGGCGTCGATTCGTTCCACGTAATCATCGCCGAAATCCAGCACGAGCCACTCGTCCTGCCGCTCTGCCCGCGGCGGCCTCGCCCGTCTCATGAAGACGTTGAGCAGTGCGGGTGGAAGATAGTGGATGTGTGCATCAACGACGGGGCGTGCTCGCACTGTGCTCACCTTCGGGAGTCTGACATCACCTCGAGCCAGAACCGGTAGAACTCGCGCTGGTTCACCTCGCTCGGCTCGGCGCTGACGTTGCCTGGCAGGTGCGGCAGCTGGTCCTGGTCGTGGCCGAGGTGGATCTCGTAGTTCATCGGCTGCCGCCAGGTCCGCGGCGAGCGCGAGGCCTCCACGATCCGCTCGAAGTTCTCCACGTCGTCCGGCGCGACCACGCCGGCCATGTGCTGGCCCTGGTAGACCCGCTGCACCGCCAGCTCCTTGACCGGCTCGGGCGCCTCCCGCTCGACCATCGTCCACTGCCAGATCTCATGCGCCGCCGGCCCCCGCGGATGAAAGAGCATGAAATGCCTGCCCATCATCGGCGACATATAGCCCATCAGGCCGAGGTTCGGGAACAGCAGCCCGTTCACGAAGCTGTCCGGCCTTGGCTCGTACCCGGCCAGCGCCTTGGACATCCGGGCGTCGCGGTCGCGCACCCACTCGACTGCCTCCTTGCCGAGGGCGCGACTCTCCTCGAGATCCCGCTCGTAGATCGCCTCGCTATGCATGCGCAGTGCCCCTAGCCCGAGGGGTGCAGCTGAGCGATAGCCGGCCGTGACCTCGTAGGTCTCGGGCCAAAGCGGGGAGAAGGTGGTCATTGGCATGCGGATGCCTTTGTCGATGAGCTCCTGCCGGACCCGGAGCCATGAGACGTGGGTGTGCGCGAAGTGGTAGTTGTCACCGATGAAGTTCTCCGCGATCAGCTTCCAGTTGGCCGGCGACTCATACCGGTGCCAGCCCGGCAGCGCCTCCAGCCCGCCGACCGGCTCGGCCAGCACCAGGTGCCGCAGCCACCACCGGACATCCTCGCCCAGCCAGTCCTCAAACGCCGGCCCATCCCGGTTCAGCGAGGCGAAGACCAGGCCGCAGAAGCTGACCACCGCGGCCTCCTCCAGGCCCCACTGATCCTTCTCCAGCGCCCCGTGGTAAAACTCCTGCTCCTGCGGAACGCTGATCAGCCGGCCATCGGTCCCGTAGCTCCAGCCGTGATACGAGCAGGTCCACCCGCGCACGTTCCCCCGGTCGAACAGGCACACCTGGTTACCCCGGTGACGGCACTTGTTGACCAGCACCCGGACCGTCCCGGCCCGGTCGCGCACCAGGATCACCGGCACCTCGCCCATGTAATTGGTGACGTAATCACCCGGGTTGCGCACCATATCCTCGTGCCCGACCGGCACCCACCCACCCTCGAAGATCCGGGCGTGCTCGCGCCGGTACACCTCCTCGTCGAAGTAGATCCCCGGCGAGACCCGCCCCCGCTCCCACCCGACCAGGCTGCCCAGCTCACCCAGAACCGACATCCAACCCACCTCCCATCCGAGGCCTCCAGCTAGGCGAGCGACGCGACCTCATTTGCGGTCGCGATCCAGACCCCTTGATGGGCGACGACGTACGCCAAGAGCTGGTCCAGAACCCAGGCAGGGTACGGCCGCCCCGAGATCTTCGGGTGCATCGCCCAGTGCAGGATTCGTGGCGTCGACCTCGACTCCTCGTAGAGCACGTCGAACTCCCCCTTCATGGAGCTCAAGACACCCTCGGCGGTCCCGTAGCGGGTCCCTCCCATGAGCGGCGATCCCTGCCCGGTGAAGATGTTGTACTGGCCCCAGTCGTCATTGCCCGGGGGGATCTCCACGATGGGCGCGCCGTCCTTAGTCAGGACATAGGGGAAGTCCTGGTCGTGGAAGTCACTGTGCCACGTGTAGCCCAGGTCCCTCAGCAGGTCGACCGTTCGCTCGGTGACCGAGTAAATGGGAGAGCGCCAGCCGAGGGGGCGGTCGCCGACGAACTTCCTGATGGCGTTGGTGGCGAGGGTGAGTTCCTCGAGTTCTTCGTCCGGGTCCAGGGTGCACAGCTTGACGTGACGATAGCCGTGCACGCCGATCTCGTGGCCGGCCTCCAGAACCTCATGCGCCAGCTCCGGGTACCACTCCGCGGTAAGCCCGCAAAACATGAAGGTGGCGGGTGCGTGGTACTTGTCGAGGATCCGCAGTACCCTCGGCAGGCCTTCCCGCGCGTCGTAGAGGCGCATCGTCGCATCGCAGAAGTTGATGACGCCGTTCTCCCAGAACGCATTGGGGTGGCTCGACCAGGCTGCGGCGGCGTCCACGTCTGCCTGCATGTCGAAGGAGAGCAGAACGGCGAGCGACTTGCCCTTGGGCCAGGATGCAGCAAAGCGGCCATCTGAGCGCTCCCCGAAGATCTCCTCAAACCTGCCCTTGTGCCAGGTCCACCGGGCCACGTCCTCGGCTAGCGCCATGCTGCCTCCACTTGACTGGTGCGGGGCCGCCCCGGCTCTACGCGAGTCTTCCTGAGCCGCACAGGCGGCTGGTGTTGAGTATGCGGTCAGGCTGGAACGGCGACAAGGAGAACGTTTCGGTGAGCGGACCGCAACCGGACGCCTTCACTTCCTCCGGCTGAGTTTCAGGAACTGTCATACGCCAGGTAAACCGACGGCTGTGGCGCTCCGGAACTCCTCGTGGCCGCACAAGCGCATTCCGGCACCTGTCGCCCGCACCGGCGTTACCCGATCATGTCGCGGGCTCATGCCGGTGATGGCTCGCTCTGTACTGTCACGGCGCGGCCACTCCAGGCTGCTGGCCCGGCTGAGCCTGCGTCGGGTGGCCAGCGCTCGCAGCCGCATGCTCCCCGAAGGGATGGTTCGCCCATTGGAACGTATCTGTTGCGAGGGGCTGGGCTGAGCCCTTAGTGTCCTCAGCATCTATAGGGAGCTGGCCCCCCGGTCCAAGGCGGCCCGGAGTCGTTCCGTTGTTGCCGGAACCGGAAACCCACGTCCTTCACAGTCCAGAGAACGGCAGATCGTATAGGTCGCGGACAAGGGAGTGCCGCATGTTGGGTAAGTGTCAGATAGCGGCCGCGCTCGGGGGCCGCCGCGGATCCTCACTTGCGACAAGACGCCGGACCCGCCAGCGGAGCGCCTTGACGCTCGCGGTCGCGTTCGGACTGATCATGACCGCGTGCAGCTCAGGCACAACCGGGAGTTCCGCCAGCGGAACCGGAACCCTGACGATCGCCATGGTCGAGGCGTTTACTGGGGCGAACTCGATTGACGGGATCGCAGCCGCAGCCGGCTGCTACCCTGCGGCGCGGGTAGTCGACCAGTCCGGTGGAGTCCTTGGCCATCAGATCCAGTGCATCCCCGTCGACACCCGAGGCGATCCCACGGACGCCATCCCGGCGGTGCAGAAGCTCCTCGCGACGCAGGGCGGGCTGGTCGGTGTCGCCGGGCCGGAATCGGGCACGGCGGCTTCGCTCGTCCCGATCCTGACCAAGGCCCACATCCCCATGATCAGCCAGAACGGTATCTCGCTGTTCGACCACAACACGGACCCTTACTTCTGGCGGAACTATCCGGCTGATGACGTGGGTGGCGTGGCGCTGGCCTACTGGGCACACCATCTCGGCCTCAACCGCGGGGCGTTGCTCTTCGACAACTCGGTCGCCGCGCAGGGCAGCGTGCCCGATCTGCTCCGCACCTACCAGCGGCTGGGCGGCAAGATCGTCATCAACCTGTCCGTCCCCCAGGGTGACACTTCCTACGGCTCGGAGATCCACCGGCTCATCCAGGCTCATCCCCAGGTCATCTTCACCGAGTCAGATCCGCAGACCGCTGCGACGGCCTTCGGCAACCTGAAGACGTTCGGCGCGCGGATCCCGATCTTCGGCACGAACGCCACAGTGATCCCGCAGTGGCTGAAGGCGGTCTCCAAGTCCCTCGGGAACGCGGAGATGGCCACGTCCTACCGGGGCGTCGAGCCGTACGAGCCGAACTTCCCCGGCACGCACTACTTCAACCAGGCGCTCCTGGCCGATGCAAAGCAGGTGCCGCAGCCCTCGCAGTGGCTGGGCCAGCAGTACTCGACCGCGCCCTTCGACGGACTGATCATTTCCGCGCTCGCGATGACCGAGGCGCACTCCACCAACCCGGTCGTCTTCAACAAGGACATCCTCAGCGTGACGGCACCCGGTGCGGGCAAGACGGTCGTCTACTCGTACAAGGCCGGCGTGGCCGCCCTCAAGGCCGGCAAGAAGATCCAGTACATCGGGGCAGGCGGCCCCACGATCTTCAACCGCTACCACAACGCCGCCGGCGAGTACGGCGTGTACCAGTATGTGAACGGCAAGTTGAAGATTGCGGGCACCATCACGGCCGCCCAACTGGCCGCCGCGCAGGGCGGATGAGGTGGCAATGGGCGCTTCGCCGCCACATCTGCACGATCTTGTTGAAGAGACGACCCGAGTGAGCGGGGTGACAGGAGCAGCGGCCACGGGAAAACTTCAGGTGGTACACAGGCGGCTGGGCTGGTGCCTGAAGGAAGGCCCGGCGGGCAGCACAGCGGCTTGCCGGGCTACGCCCGATGGCGGCACCTCGCGACGTGCAACCTGAGGCGGTGGGCGGCGATGCAATCCCTGGTCCTCTACATCGGCTTCGGCCTCGTCACCGCGTCGATTCTCTGCATCGGGGCCGTCGGCTTCACGTTGCAGTTCGGTATCAGCAATCTGTTCAACCTGGCGTTCGGAGCGACGATGACGGCAGCGGCGTTCGTCGCCTACGTCTGCAACAGCGCCGGCCTCAACATCTGGCTCTCCCTCGTCCTCGCCACCCTGGCCGCCTCGGTGCTCTCGTTCCTGATGAACCGGGGCATCTACCTCCCGTTCGAACGCCGCGCCACGGGCAAGTTCACGATGATCATGGTAACGCTGGGCGTCGGCATCATCATTCAGTACGGAATCGAGGCGATCTGGGGGGGAGACAACTTCTCCTACAACATGGCTGCGGGGAGTCCCGTGCACGTCGCCAGCATGCTCTTCACCACGACGCAGTTGACCGTCATCGCGATCGCGGCGGTGGCCGCCACCGCGGTGCACGTCCTGCTGCGCTACACCCGGCTCGGCAAGGCCATGCGGGCCGTCGCGGTGAACGCGCGACTCGCCCGCAACTGCGGCATCCCCGTCAAGGCGGTGGTAGACAGCACCTGGCTGATCTCGGGAGCGCTCAGCGGGCTGGCGGGCGTCGTCCTGGTCATCGACGTGCAGGTGCTCAACTCCGGTACCGGCAGCGACTTCTTCATCCTCATTATCGCGGCAGCGGTTCTCGGTGGCATCGGTTCGGCTTCCGGTGCGATCGTGGGCTCGATCATCATCGGTGTGGTGGCCGAGGTCGCGGCCGGCTTCATCAACCCGGAGTTCAAAGACATCTCGGCCTTTATCATCCTGGCGGTCGTGCTGCTGCTGCGGCCGACCGGCGTCATCAGCTCGATCGCCTCCGCCAAGGAGGTGGCCCGGTGAGTGGCGCGTGGCAGTTCTACATCGCCACCCTGGTCATCTACGCCTTCGTCTACATCATCGCCGCGAGCGGGCTGAACCTGCAGTTCGGTGTCACCGGCGTATACAACTTCGCCTTCATCATCTTTCAGGCCGCCGGCGCCTACTGCACAGCTGTGCTTACGCTTGGTCCTTCGAGTGCCAACGGCGCCTTCCAGCACTACATCGTCGGCCTGCATCTTCCCTTCCCGTTGCCGCTCCTGATCAGCGGTGTGGTGGCGGGCCTCCTCGGGGTCGGGCTCGGCGCCCTCACCGTACGGCGGCTGCGAGCCGACTACCTCGCCATCGTCATGCTGGTCATCTCGCTGATCGCCACCGGCGTCGTCACCGACTACCAGGGCCTGTTCAACGGAGCCGCCGGCCTCGCGCTCATCCCGCAGCCTTTCGCGAGCCTCACCAGCAATCTGGTCGTCTACGACTGGCTGTACGCCCTCTTCGCAGGCATCGTCTGCGCGCTGGTCCTGATCGCCGTGCGCATGCTTATCGAATCACCGCTGGGCCGGAGCCTGCGAGCCGTTCGCGAGAACGAGAACGCTGCGGCCGCGCTCGGCAAGAACGTGACGGCGTTGCGGCTTTTGGTCTTTGGCATCGGCGGGGCCATAGCCGGCATCAGCGGCTCGGTGCTGGTCTCGTTCACGCAGGCGTGGTCGCCCGAATCCTGGCTGTACGCAGAGACATTCGTGCTCTTCACCGCCCTCATCGTGGGCGGGGTCGGCAGCAACCTCGGTCCCCTCATTGGCGCGGTGCTCGTTCCCGTCGTGCTGGCCGAGGGCAGCCGCTACCTCCCGCAGTTCGGCCCCCCGACCCTGGTGCCTTCGCTCGAATGGATCGCGATCGGGGTGGTCCTCCTGGCCTTCCTGTGGTTCTGGCCCCGGGGCATACTTCCCGAGCGGAAGCGCACCTTCCCGTCGGCAGCTGTGTCCCGGCCACTCACATCCCAGACGACGGGGGACCTTGCGGTGAAGGACCTGGAGAAAGAAAGCGGCCCGAGCCGGTGAATGCCGACCGCCTTCTCGACGCGCCGCGCGCCCCGCTGCTTTCGGTGCGCGGCATCTCCTGCTCTTTCGGAGGAGTCCGCGCCGTCGCGGACGTCAGCTTCTCAGCGCCCGCTGGGCAGATCACCGGCCTGATCGGACCGAACGGCGCAGGCAAGTCGACGACGCTCGGTATCGTGGCCGGCTTCATCCGGCCCTCGGCGGGCACCATCCAATTCGCCGGACGAGACATCACCAAGCTGCCCAATCACCGGCGGGCCCGGCTCGGGATGATCCGGACCTTCCAGATGCGGGGCGAGTTCGATCGGCTCACCGTCTTGGAGAACCTGCTGGTCGCGGCTCCGGGACAGCGGGGCGAGAAGATCCGCAGCATCTACTCGGTGAGAAGGACGTGGCGCCAGCAGCAGCGCGAGCTGGTGGACCAGGCACGCGATCTCCTTGACCGCTTCGGGATCCTGGACCACGAGAACGTGTACGCCGAGGAACTGAGCGGAGGCCAGCGCCGGCTGATGGAGCTCGCGCGCGCGCTCATGGCCAAGCCACGATTGCTGCTGCTGGACGAGCCGATGGCGGGGGTGAGCCCGGCGATGCGTGACCGCCTCGGTGCACACCTGCTGGAAGTGGCGGACAGCGGCATCGGCATCGTGCTCGTCGAGCACCAGTTGCGGTTCGTCGAAGATGTCTGCGGGCACGTCCTCGTGCTCGCCCAGGGAACGGTGATAGGCGAGGGGAAGATGAGCGCCCTGCGCGAGCAGGCTGCCGTCCTCGACGCCTATCTCACCGGATAGACAGGTGCGCTAACGGTGGACCTTCTCGAGTTCCAGTCCCTGACGGCCGGCTACAACGACATCCCGGTCACCTCGGAGATCTCTCTCGCGGTGCGCAAGGCGGAAATTGTCGCGGTCCTGGGGCCCAACGGCGCCGGCAAGTCCACGCTCTTGAAGGCCCTGATGGGCGAGGCGAGGATCTTCTCGGGCTCGGTCCGGCTGCGGGGCGACGATGTGACCGGCTGGCCCCCCGAGCGCCTCGCCCGGATGGGTCTCGGCTACGTCCCCCAGAATGACAACGTCTTTCCCTCGCTCACCGTGCTGGAGAACCTCGAGATGGGTGCCTTTCTCGCCCCGCGGCGGCGAGTGGGGGAGAAGATCGAGGCGATTCTCCGGCAATTCCCGCCGCTGAGGGCGCTCATCCGCCGGAACGTCGGCCAGCTTTCGGGTGGGGAGCGGCGGCTCGTGGCCATCGGGAGGGCGCTCGTGCTTTCCCCCGAGGTCCTGCTTCTCGATGAGCCGACGGCCAACCTCTCGCCAGGCAACGCGCGTTCGGTGCTCACGGAGTACGTGACCCAGGTCGCGGAGGCCGGAACCGGCGTCCTGCTCGTCGAGCAGCGGGCGAAGGAGGCGATGGAGATCGCGCATCATGCCTGCGTGATGAACGGCGGGCGCATCGAAGTCTCCGGACCACCGAGCGCGCTGCTGGAACGGGCGGACATCGGACGCCTGTTCCTCGGCGAGACGATCCAGAAGCCGAACTAGAGGAGGGACAGGGATGTACTTCACGGCGGCGGACAAGATCAAGATCTACTACGACGACGTTGGCTCGGGGGCGCCCGTCGTGATGATCCACGGCGCCGCCACCTCGAGCAAGGTCTACGACGGCCTCACCTCGCGCATGGTGGCCCGGTTCCGGAGCATCCGGCTGGACCTGCGCGGTCTCGGCCAGAGCGACCGGGTCGACGCCGTCTCTGCCACCGACTGGTGCGATGACACCATGGCGCTGATGGATCACCTTGAGATCGAGAAGGCGCACCTGCTCGGCTGCTCACTCGGCGCCCGCATCGCCGGTCGGCTGGTGCTCGACCATCCGGAACGATTCGAGACCCTGACCGTCGATGCGCCGCTTGTGGCGGTGGCCCAGGGCGCGAACACCAGGCTGAACACCCGCTTCAGCAACCTCGACGACCCGGACCCGACCGACCGGCGCCGGTGGCGGCTCTTCCACGGGCCCGACTGGCGGGAGGCCGTCTCCTTCTACTTCCGGGCGAGGAACGATCCTGGGCTGCAGGAACACTTGACATTGCGGCCCTATCTCTCCTCGATCGCCTTGCCGACGCTGATCACGCGAGGCGACATCGACGACGACGTTCACCCACTGTCGCATGCGATCGAGTGGCACGCCGCGCGTCCCTCCTCGTGGCTGTGGATCGCCCCGGGTACCGCCTTCTCAGCGGCACAGAACCAGGCGGCGGCCTTCGCCCGGGTCTTCAGCGCGTTCGTGGACCAGTCGGCAGCGGAGAAAACGACCTAGGCCCGTGGGAGGACCGCGAGCGAGAGGAGTTCACATGGATGCGTCGCCAGTCTTTGGCCTCGGCTACGTCCGGATCTGGGAGGCGGATCTGGCGCAGTGGCAGCAATTCGCCGAGGGTGTGCTCGGCATGATGGGCGAGCGTGACGGGGATAGCCGCCTGCTCGTCCGCATGGACGACTGGGTCGGCCGCTTCATCGTCGAGGAGGGCCGAGCCAGCTTCGCTCAGGACTCCGGCTCACTGGTGCCGAATATCGCTATCGGCTGGGAATGCCCGAGCGAGGGGGCCTGGGCGAGCGCGCGGCGAGCCATCGACGACGCCGGTATCCACACCGAGGACGGAAACGGGCCGACGGCCTGGTGCCGCGACTGGTTTGCATGCACGGATCCCAGCGGTTTCCGGTGCGAGTTCTTCTACGGTGGCAAGCGGGATCCGGCTACGCAGTTCGTATCGCCGAAAGGCGTCAGCTTCGTCACGGGCGAGCAAGGCATGGGACACGCGCTGGTGTTCGCCAGCGCGCCGGTGAAGTCGCTGGACTTCTACTCCCGCACGCTCGGCTTCCAGGTTCGCGAGGCGAAGTCGGCCGATGATGGGACGCTCCGGGCGGTCTTCCTGAGCCCGGGCCAGCGCGAGCACTGCCTGGCCCTCCTCGGGTCGGCCGAGACGAGCAGGCTCGGACACGTGCTGATCGAGGTGAGCGACATCGATGCGGTCGGGAGGGCGATGGACCGGTGCCTGGACGGCCTGGCGCCGATGACCGTCTCGCTGGGCAGGCACTGGAACGACCAGATGATCTCGTTCTACCTGAGAACGCCATCGGGGTTTGACATCGAGTACGGCTTCGGCGGCCGGCGAGTCGCTCCCGAACGATGGAGCCGCGGAGAGTCGGGCGGCACCGGGCTCTTCAGCGCCTGGGGCCACCGGAGAGTGGATCCTGATGGGCGCCCCGGTCTGCCTCTTGGCCGGTAGCAGAGGAATCAGGAGTGCCGCCTAGCTGGAGGCCTCGGATGGGAGGTGGGTTGGATGTCGGTTCTGGGTGAGCTGGGCAGCCTGGTCGGGTGGGAGCGGGGGCGGG
>Ga0207692_10000132_pt1 | contig 22729 bp, 40 predicted proteins | sample LARL52metaG_FD_184345 | JGI IMG/M metagenome (GOLD analysis project Ga0207692, IMG submission 184345) | Corn, switchgrass and miscanthus rhizosphere microbial communities from Kellogg Biological Station, Michigan, USA - LAR L5-2 metaG... | ecosystem: Host-associated > Plants > Roots >...
TATATAGGTATAGTACTATGTATACCTATGTGTGTGTATGTGTATGTATATGTGTATGTACCTATGTGTGTATACGGTGTGTGGTATATAGAGGTATGTACATACGTAGCAGTAGGGGTGTGGATAGCGGTACTCTCTACTACCTACTAACCTACCCTACCGACCAGGGCGGAGTCAGCGGCGCGCCAGCGACCAAAGAAACTTCCAAAGAATCTTGGATTGATCCGGCAAAGGGGGTTGCGCTCCGGGGTGGGAGGAGTAAGGTTGGTCTTGTAAGGCAAAGAGAACGAAATTGAAAACTCAATAGTGAAGACCCATTCTGACGAAGAGACAGCGATGTTAGCTGGTGACCGAGGAGCCCCGTAAGAGACTTGTCTCTGGGGTCGGACCGGTATCACGGTCCGGACTGGGTGCTAGTCAGCAACACAGCTTCACGGCTTCACCTGTTCTACCGTTTCACCTGCTTGACCTCTCACCTGGTCACTGGCCGCTAGCCTCGCTCATCCTTCGTGGTGACACCATGGGGCAGCCTACGGTGGCTACCGAGGGGGTTCACCTAGAACGTTTGATCATCCACCTCGACAAGGGTCGAGCGGGACGCCTCCGCACGGGGTGGTTGGTCATGGGTGCTAGGTAGCCGCAAACACACTCGCTAGACCGTGAGGATACGGACGCTGTCCGGGCATTACGGTCGACGGCGGGCTAATAGAGCGGGGGTAGTGTCCGGGAGCGCGCAAGCGTTGCCGCTAGCTTGCTGGCGGTAGGCAACTGAGCGGTTAGGTCATGACGGGATGTCGCGACCGCTCCTCCTGGCACCCATCATCGTTGAGTGTTTTTGATCGACCGTTAGGGAATGGGTACTTACAGCCTTAGATCCGATGAACCAAGTCAGTGACCGCCTACGTAACGGTCGCTGGCAGATCAGTAATCGGTGAGGGGTTAGGGAGTGCGGCAACCCCTTTGGGGGCGGCGTAGTTGAATCTGCGACCGCTTAGACAGCGTTGTGGCTGTCGTCTAACGGCCTGGTCATGGATACTTAGAGTAACAATGTTACGTAGCGTAAGGGAGAATACGATGGCAGTCAAGACACGTAAGAGCCCCGAAGACAAGGCTCGTGAGGTTGCTAACCTTAAGTCCGAATTCGAGGACTGGGAAGGTGACCAGGATGAGGGCAGCCTAGCGGCCATCATCGCGCTACACGACGGCTACTCAGACAGGAACGCTCTCCTGATCGGGATGCAGCTACCCGACGCTACAGACGTTCGTGGCTACGTTGAGTGGCTCAAAAACGGCCGCCAGGTCCGCAAGGGTGAGCATGGTGCTCGCATCCTTGCTCCAGCCGGATCGAAGGATGACGAAAAGGACAACTCTGGCAAAGTCACTAAGAAGGGACGTCAGTTCTTCCGGCTGACATCCGTCTTCGATGTGTCGCAGACCGATCCTAAGGATCTCTAAGCGCTCGCAAGCGTGGGGCTTGCTCCTAAGCGCCCTGAGGGACCACCTCTAGTAGGTGGTCCCGATTGTCCGCTTAGTGGAAGGGTAGTGGACTGACATGATGTCCTTTTTGTTCCCGTATCTGATACAATTCGTGGTGGATCATGTCTACCTCGATTCGTCCCTATTCCAGGTGGTCGCGTTCGGTCACCTGTACTCGTGGGCGTGGTAGTGATGGGAGCGGCCGGGGTCGCGTTGATCCTGGCCGCTGCTGTCATCTATGTGGCCGTGTGTTCCCGGATGACCCGCTATCCGGGACACAAAACCCCCTTCATCCCGCCTGTGAGGTTGAACCATGTTGCAATCAGAGATCTACTCGTTGTCCCCCCTTGGGAGCCTGTCGCTCCCGCTGGGTTACTCGGTTACACTGTTCCGGAACCTTCCGGGGGAGCTGTTGAGCCGGCGGACATACCGGTTCTAAGTGAGGTTTGAGGTATCTGAGGGTGGTTGTCCCGTACAACCACCCGACTGACCCCTTAAACGTGTCGAGAGGAAAACCCATGAATACCCGTTCGACCACGTACGTCACTGCGTACGGCTACCCCCATGAGACCCGTGACGGCTTCTCGGACCCCGACGTCGCTGTGTGCTCAGCGACCGTTGAGCGTGGCCCGGATGAGCCGCTACAGTCCGCTAGGCGACGTGCTTTCGAGCAACTGAAGACCTGCCAGAACTACACCCTGGTTGACCCGTTCAGCATCACCTACCATGACGCGTGATCGAGAGTCCTGAGGGGTCACCTACTCGTGAGGTGGCTCCGATTGGATTTTCGGCCACACCCGAAGGGAGTCACCATGAACAACAGCGATGAGCGTGACTACGCCGAAGAGGATGCCGTGCGCGCGGATCTAGAGCGTGAAGCGCAAGCCGAGCTAGAGGCAGGCTGTCTCCGCTGCCAGTACGGCTCAGCCGTGGTGTTCGACCACGACGCCGACTGCCAGTACCGGCAGATCCCGCTGTCAGAGCTTGCGTACATCGATTCCGGGTCTTCACTCGGTAACGAAGAGTCCTGATTGAATGTGGAAGGTTGAGCGATGAGCAAGACTCAAGAGGCATTCCGGGAGGCACAGAAGCGTGCCGTCCGTGAGCTGTTGGAGCGCATGACTGAGGAGCACAAGCGAGAGCTTATCGAAGCTGCTCAGCGCTACGTGAATGAGCGGAGGAAGCGTGACGGTAAGGTGTGAGTACTGTCCGAACACAACCCGTGACCAATTCGGCATGACCGGTCACCTCTTGTGGATACACACTCTGTTGACAGTCGAGGAGTGGGCGCGAAGGTGTATGATCGTCATACCTAAAGGAACGGCCACACCCGACCGCAAGGTTACATCCATAGAGTTCTTTAAGGGGGTTCGATCGTGAGCGACCTACCATCCAAGCTCATCATGGGGTACCCGCACGCTGACTACCCGCACTCTACCCCAAGGGAGACCACCATGAGCGCACGTTCTCAAGTACTTACCTTGCTCAATAAGTGGGGCGGCTCGTTTGAGGACTACTCATCTAGTAAGACTCAACTCATGGGCGTAGCAGACGCACCGAAAGGCTTCGTGTGGAATGCTACTATGTGCCACACCATAGCGATCAACTTCTATTCAGACCGAGTAGCAGGATGGACTGCGCTACTCGAAGACATCAAGAACGGATTGACCGAGTGCACTGAGTCTGACTGTGAGATGTGTGAGTCACAGTGTTACTGCGACAACCTAGACAGCCTAGACGGGACGGAATGCGTCTATTGCGCCGAAGAGGCACTCAACACCACCAGTGAGCTAGCCCGTCAGCGCCGCTATCAGTCGCGTGTCAGTGAGTCGACCGAGCGGGCAGCGATTGAGCCGTTCGAAGGTAAAGGACCCTTTGAGCCACCGTTCTAGTTGACAGCCTGTTACCTACCTGCTAGATTTGCCACACCACCAACAACCAGGGAGCTAAAGTGAGCCGTTTCGATTACAACTACCTCAACGAAAACGTCCGGGTCGGGTTCGCGAGTGAGCGTGGACCGGCCTGGTGGTCGCAGTTCATGGGCGCAGACTCCTCACACTTCGATGGGGCTGTGCCGTTGAGCGAGGCTCAGAAGTTGTTCGACTGGGTTCCGCTGAAGCGTGCCCTGATGGTCGAAGGTGAGATCGGGGAGGCCATCCCGCTGAAGGACTACAAGGGTTCCGCTCCCGTAGCGATCACCCACAGCCGTACCGGGGTGCTGCTAGGCATCATGGCTGACAACTACCCCGACACGGGGTACCAGGACCGGCTGTTGAAGGGTCTCACAAGCCTGCTGGACACCCCGGACACCGAACTGGCTATCGGTTCGGTCGGGATGCTGGACGGTGGAAGCCAGGCGTGGGTTCAGCTCGAAACTCCGGAGACACTCACTCACTCTTCGGGTGAGAAGTTCCGGCCGTGGTTGACCGCGTACTCCTCCCTGGACGGCACCCTGAAGACCACCTTCAAGGAGGGAACCACCCGTGTTGTGTGTGACAACACGTTCGAAATGAGCCACACCGACAGCGGCAAGAAGTACGCATACAAGAACACAGCGAACAGCAAGCTAGTGGTCGCTACGGCGCGGGACGCGCTTGACCTCCTCGATGGGGTGGCGGAGAACTACATGGCCGAACTCGACGACCTCACGAACACTGAGGTGAACGCTCGACAGTTCGAAGCGATCATCGAAGACCTCTACCCGATGAGGGATGAGGTGGGTAAGCCTAAGACGGGACGCGGTAAGACGATCGCCGAGAACATCCACATCCGTATTTCCGACATCTACCGGAACGATGACCGCGTGGGCCAGTTCGTAGGTACCAAGTGGGGTGCGTTCCAGGCGTTCTCCACGTACAACCAGCATGAAACGTCCGTTCGGAAGGATGACAACGAGTTCCAGCGGAACACGCGGAAGCTCCTGAGTGGCAAGACGGGCGACTATGACGCGCACGTCATGAGCACCATCTCAAAGGTGTTGGCTGCGGTCTGATTCTGGTATAAGGTGGGTGTGGCTGTTACAGCCACACCCACCTAGTGAGGAGTAACTATGAAGGTATCGACATACGACGGACCGCCGATGAAGCGCGGCCGCAAAGAGACAGAGGAGACCAGGGCTCTAAAGGCCCTCATCGTCTCCGCTGCCGTCCAGGGTGCCGCCCTGGAGGTATCAGAGATCGACATCCCGACCCGTACCCGGTACATCTACCGACTGCGGAAGTACGCGTCCGAGACCGGCTACAGCCTCTCCGTGGGTGTGAACGCAGCCGGCAACCTTGTGGTGAGTGCCTCCCTGAAGGTCGACCCAAAGACACAGGAGCCCGAAAAGCCCGTGGTGGTACCCGAGGTGACCCCGGAGGTTGTCGAGCCGGTAGCGGCTAAGCCAGCCCCCCGGAAGCGTGCACCCAAGAAGGCCACAGCCGCGAAGGAGTGATCATGGATCTAGGTAACGGTAAGGCGTGTGCTTGCCCAGGACCGTTCCACCTCCCCCGACCGGTCGGACCGGCGAGGATGACCGACGGAATGATGGTAGTCAACGCCCTGCTAGTGATCTTTACGGCTGGGTTGTGGCTGCTACCACTGCTCTTTCACATGGGAGTGGTGGCGTTCCACCCAACCAGGATCGCCGAGTCTCAGGCTGCCTGGGACCGGGACCACTTGGGAATCTGAGGAGATATCTGTGATTGAATTGACGCTCGAAAAGGCCATCGAACTGATCCGGGAATGTGTGCGGGAACGGGGAGAGAACTACGTCTACAGCAACCCCACTCGCGTCAACTGCGAGAACTGGCACACAACCGCAACCGTCGATGAGCCTGGCTGCATAATCGGGCTAGCTATGTCCAAGTTCGTCGGACCGGGGGCTGTCCGGCAGCATCCGGTCGGTACGTCGACGGAGCTGCTGGATAGGCTCGAAGTTCAAGCGACCCCGACCGTCCTCCACTTCCTGGGGGCTGTGCAGTGCGCTCAGGATGACAAGGTGCCATGGGGTGAGGCGTTCGAAGGAGGACTACTCGCATTAGCTCGCGCCAATGGGTGAGTTCGTGAACCTTCACAACCACTTCGATTACTCCATCTTGGATGGAGCTATGAAGGTGGACGGTGGGGTCGAGAGAGCGGTCCAGCTAGGTCAGGCCGCTCTAGCAATGACTGACCATGGGACGATGGGAGGGGCTTACGCTTTCTACAAATCGGCCACATCCAAGGGTGTCAAACCGATCATAGGGTGTGAGGTCTATGTATCCCCCCGGGAAGCAACCTTCAAAGAGCCCGTCTTCTGGGGTGTTGATGCCCAAAGGAGAGATGACGTTTCGGGTGGCGGAAAGTATTGCCATCTCACTCTACTGGCTAGAACGGCTGAAGGACTGCGAAACCTCTTCCGCCTTCAGCACTCAGGCTATGCTCACGGATTCTATGGCAAGCCTAGAATCGATCTTGAGGTACTTAGTCAACACAACGAAGGACTTACCATCCTTTCGGGATGTCCTGGCGGAGCGGTCCAGACACGAATCGCGCTAGGGCAGGTCAGTGAAGCCTCCGAGTATTTGGGGAGACTCAAGGACATAGGAAACGGCCACACCTACGTTGAGTTTATGGACCATGGTATCGAGATCGAGGCGCGTACCCGTGACGAACTACGTAGGCTGGCCACCTACCACAACCTACCCAGCATAGCTACCGGGGATGCGCACTACGCGCTCCCTTCAGACAAGGACGCGCACGATACCCTATTGTGTGTGCAAACAGCAGCCAAAAAGAAGACTGTTGACCGCTTCCGCTTTGATGGAAATTCGTACCATCTGCCGAGCTACGATGAGGTTGCCGAATGGGCCACACCCGACCTCATCCGGAACACTCTCGTTGTCGCTGAGTCCGTCGAGGGTTACGGGGACTTCTTCGAGAGTCGTGTGAGGATGCCAGCGTGGTCGGGGGACGACCCGGGGTACGACCTAGAGATGGCCACGTACCAGGGTCTCGACCGCCTATACGGTGAACCACGACGTGACGTTCTCGATAGGGCCATGTTCGAACTCGACATCATCAACGGGTCGGGGTATGCCACATACTTCCTAGTGCTACAGGAGATCATCAATGAGTGGAAATCAGCAGGAATCCGTACTGGACCCGGCCGTGGTTCGGCTGGCGGATCGCTTGTCGCGTTCGCTCTGGGGATCACGGGAATCGATCCTCTCGCATACGGACTCCTATTCGAGCGGTTCCTTAACCCTGAGCGAGTATCGCTCCCTGATATCGATACAGATATCGATGATACAAAAAGAGATCTTGCATTGGAGATTGTCGCTCGACGATTTGGCCACACCCGTGTCATCAACGTAGGGACATATGGAACTATTAAGGCCAAGGCGGCGCTGAAGGATGCATCCCGAGTCTTGTCCTACCCCCCCGCAGTGGGGGCCAAGTTGGTGTCGCTGCTACCACCTGCTAAGTTCGGCCGAGAGCCGGCACTATCGGAACTATCGCCTTCGGCTTCTCCGAAAGAAGTTGTTCTGGCAGCTAGAGATATCGAGGGCTTCATCCGTTCTACGGGTGTACATGCGTCCGCAGTCGTCGTCAGCCCGGATGAACTACTGGATCTCATCCCCCTTAAGCTCCCCGGTGGTAAAGAGGAGAGAGGTTGGTGTGCGGAGTTCACTGGAGAAGAGCTAGACGAACTCGGGTTCGTTAAGTACGACTTCCTTGGGCTCAAGACGTTAGGAGTTATCGATGAGTGTATGTCACTCTTGCGGGAATCCAACCCATCCGTGGGACTGCCCACCACGTTCGACGATGCGGGTGTCTTCGAACTCCTCGGAAACGGCCACACCGCCGGGGTCTTTCAGATGGACGGGTACGGTATGCGGAATCTGCTTCGCAGACTTCGCCCGAAATCCTTCCTTGACGTCGCTGCTGTGCTCGCACTCTACCGACCAGGACCCATGGGAGCTAACGCTCACAATGAGTACGCTGACCGTGCAAACGGTCGCTCTAGACTGGAGTATCCCCATCCCGAATTCGAGTCCTCTTTGGCGGATGCACTATCGGAGACTCATGGGCTCATTGTATACCAGGAACAAGTCCTGGAAATCCTCCGGGTAACAGGGGGGTACACGTATGCGACCGCAAGAACCATCTTCGATGCTATGCGGAAAAAGAACACCGAAAAGATGCTCCAATCCAAACCGGAGTTTGATCGGAGACTCCGGGGCAACGGATACAGTCAGAGCGCTATCACGGCTCTATGGGATGTTCTGGTCCCATTCTCTGACTATTCCTTCAACAAGAGTCACAGCGTGGGTTACGCGATGGTTGCGTACTGGACCGGTTGGCTCAAGGTCCACTACCCACGACAGTTCTGGTGCGCCTTCCTCTCCCGAATAGCGGACTCGGGGAAGACTCCAAAGGAGCGACAGGAGATCCTTCTAAACGGTATCCGTACCGTAATGGAAGAGGGCATCCCCATTCTTCCGCCAGACGTGAACGAATCGGGATATGGATGGAGTGTGGTTGGTGATGGTATCCGGTTCGGCATAGGAGCCATTAAGGGGATCAGTGAAAAGACGTACGCTGCTCTCGATAAGGGGCGTCCGTATCTATCACTGGACGATTTCTTCGGGAGGGTCGATAGCAAGTTTCTTAACGTGGGAGTCCTCAAGGCTGCATCACAGTCTGGCCTACTCGACACACTTGAATCCAACCGAGAGGAAGTGGTGGCCAACGTTGAGGGCCTCAGTGCGCGCGCTCTCGATGACCGTAAGCTTGCCACCAAGGGTCAGCGGCGGCTGTGGCAGTCCTTCACAATGGCGGAGGGTCACCGTAGGCTGGGTTTGCGCCAGGAATGGGAAGAGGGTACGCTCGGCGTAGCCTTAACCCGGAGAGCAGTCAACATACGTCTCCGCAGGCCTTTGGAGGAGAACGAGTGGCTGTTTATACATCAGACGATATCCGGCAACTACGGACCTCAGCCTGTCAACATGGTTATGCCAGCGGGCTTAACAACACTCCGGTCCGTTGGACAGATATCATTGTCCCCAGCGATTATCATTTCCCTGACGGCTCTGGGCGCCGTCGATATCCAGGAGGAAGAATGAAGTACACGATCGGTGACAAGGTGATAGCGTCCGGTAACAGGTTCAATGGATCGGACCTGATCACGGGTCCGGGTACGGTTATCCGGGTCGACGCGAACAATGAGCCGTACTACTCCGTGCAGCATCCCGAGGGTGAGAGGTGGCACTTCACCGATGAGCTTCGTCCCGCTACCCCGGGGTACTCGATCAACTACGAAAAGACCGGCCACACCACTGTCAGCCAAGGGACAACGGTCGAGAACGTGATCGGAGGTCTTCTCCGAATCCACGCCGAGCTTGGAGAGGGAGCGAAGCTGATCAGCGGCGACGTCAGCTTCTCGTTCCGCCAGTAGGGTCAGCTAGACCCCCTCGTTAGCTCAGCGGAGAGAGCAACGGAGGGGAATGGGTCAGTATCTCAATGGATAGAGAATCAGCCTTCTAAGCTGACGGTTGCGGGTTCGACCCCCGCCTGGCCCGCAGAGCACGTCGGTATGACGCATTCCAATCCTTACACAATTGACATCTACATCTGTTGTTCTTGTAGCTCCAGCTAGCTCCATGGTCGGTGTTGACCTTAGCTAGCCGATCGGCGTACGACTTTGCCTTGTGGCAAGCCTGACAAAGGACTTGGAGCTTAGCAAGCTCAGCTATCTTTCGAGGATTGGAGTCGCTCATTCCCCATAGTCCTCGCGGGGGAATGAGTTTATCGGCAGGATCAATGTGATCGGCCTCTAGCTGGTCGCTAGATCCACAGAGCTGACAAGGGCCATTCTCAGCCATCCATTTCTGTCTTCGCGCCTTAATCCAGTCGCGCTGATATTCCCTCTGCTCATCGGGTGTAGCCATTGACATCTCGAATTCCTCCTGCAAGAATTGGGGACGGGCGCGCCAACGCCTAACCGCGTAGTCGAAGATCACGTCAGGACCGGCGACTACCGGGTCCCATCCCTACTAGATAACTGAATATCGTAGTAAGAGATCTCTGCCGGGATCGAGGAGGGTACCCTCGGGTACCCTCCTCACCTTTTCGTCCGTCCTTGTCTAGCCACGGCCGCTCGCGCGGCCCCTCCTGCGCGCTTCTCGTGGCCCTCCTGAGTCGACCAGATACCGTCGACCTCGGTCAGCTCCCAGAGCTTCCCTTCGATTGTGCGTCTAACAGAACACCTACCGTTGGTCCGGTGAGCATCAAAGTGGATGAGAGCCGAAAAGGTGCGGCAGCAGCTACCACAATGACAGAGCGAACTAGATGCCGGTATGCTATGGGGACACTTAACTCTCATCTCGAATACCAGGAAAGCCAGTCGGCGAAATCTTCCGGCCATAGGAGCCGGACTGACTGCCACAACAGCGTATCCTCTGGATAGTCCCCCATATGGTCAAATAGGTACTCCAGAACAATCCTAGTCGCTTCCTCTTCGCTTTCGATCTTTTCCACGTTGGGACTCCCTGTATGTCTTCCGTTTATGACAAGGTACACACAGCCATTGAAGGTTGGAAAGCTCATCGCCGCCTCCATCCATCCTGCCGACTATGTGATCACATTGGCCGGGGTTCGCCAAGACACCACATTTCCGACAGCGTCCACCTGACAGGCGAACTACTTCAGCGACTCGCTGTTTCCAGTCCCGAGGGAGCGGAGGGGACGTAGAGCCCTTCCAGCCCCAAGGATGTTTACGGCAGGGGTGCCTCTCCCGGCAGTCACGCTGAGCGCAGCGTCTCGGGGCGTTCCTCAATTTGACCCCCTAGGTTAGGGTTAGGCCATCTTCCATGTATCCACTTTGTAGGTGATACCGCTAGGTATCTGCTGAAGAGCGATCTTGTTCTTGTTTGCTGCGAAGGTGGTAGCTCGCGCCTTACTGCTAAAGACTCCGGCCACACCGTTCCATTCTCGCGTAGCCACAACGAGGTAAGCGTACGTAGTCACTCTGACTGCTCCGCTTCGAGGTCGACCTCTTCCTTGTCGAGCATCTTCGTTTCATGCTCCAAGAAAATCGGGGACTTAGCCTTCAATACGAGAGGATTCAATCCCTCTCTACGAACGACCACGCCCTCATCGACCTTACCCTTGCCGACGGGTAGGGCATTCTCCCAGGACGGGTAGAACGACCTATCTAGGAACGCCTGAACAAAGCCGGGGTCGACATTCCGCCGGGGCTGCACTAGCTCCGGCACGTACTTGAGCCCGACCGAGCTACAGAACTCCTTGACGGCATCCCAGCTCAGGTCAGTCTGGCGACCCTCTGGGTTGATCGTCGTAACCCGGTAGACGTACAGCTCCCTGGTCCCCTCCGGGATTCCGTAGGTGTACCCCTTCTGGATGGGTGAGTTATTGGAGGTCCAGCCGATAAGCTCCCCATAGACCATGAAGCCCTTAGGTAGAAGACCGACCAGTCGAGCACCCTCTAGGCTCCACAGATCCTCACCGTAAAAGTGGTTGCTTTCCGGGTTGTTCGGATCCTTAGTTACCTTACGGGAGCCGTACACATAGTCGTATTCGGTATCCTGGATCTTAGCTCCAAGCCGACGGGCTAGCCGTTCGACCCAAGAAAGCTTCCGCTTCACCACTGTGTGGCCCACACGGATGCTGGTTCCGTGCAACTTCTGGGTTACGGTGACGTAGTCGGTGGGTTCAATCTTGTCCGCATTCCGGAAGTAGTTAGCGGTGTCGAAGTGCTCCGGGAAGAACTTAGCGTCAACCCTACGAACGTTCTCCTTCAGGTTGCGACCCTGCCCTAGTCCGCGCTGATTCGGCCGTACGTACTTGCGGCAGATATGGAAATCATTGAAGGTGTCAAATACTGTGCCCTCTTTGTACCACTCGATCAGATCGGGAACCCCGTCAGCATAGCTGAGCGAACTCAAGGGCATAAACAGAGCGTTACTGGTGTGACCCCGGAACCGGAGAGCCTTAACCCGACGGTTGTCTTCTAGGTAACCTTTAGCCGACTCATCATCGTTCAGGTTCGAATGACGGTGGAGGTTGTTGAGTCGCGCGTACTCTTCGGAGAGCTGCGTCTCAGCGGTGAACAGGATACCGACGTCTCCGACCCGGGTGTCTTTGCTGACGATTGCCTGATAACCGAGGAGTGGAGTCGCCACCACGTTGTCACAGTTGGGTAGGTCGATTAGCTGACGGATCACCACCACCGTCGCAGCGTAGTTCTCGTTCTCTACCGAAAGCTTACTCACCTAGAAACGTCCACTTCTGCACGTAGGTCAGGTCAGTGATGATGTCTTCTAGCTCAGCGATCTTCTCGACCATAGCGATGATGGTTTCTTGCTGATCGAGATAGCTGATGTCACCGCAGAGAGCGGCCACCACTAGGCTGTCGAAAGTCATTCCGGAACCTCGATATCCTGGTAAGTATTGGGGGCAATTTTTTTGAGTTCTGCGAGTAGAAGTTTGGCCACACCCTGAAACTCCAGGTCAGCACCCTTGCTGAGTCGCTTAGGTAGCATCTCTCTCCAAGCTCTGTGGTTCCCCGTGACCAGGATCTTTGTCTCACAAGCCGACGGGATGTAGAAGCGGGCAGCCTGCCGAGCTTCCTTACGGGTGTAGCCTCGCTCCAGCAGATCAGCGACGATCGAGTCATACTGCTCACCCGTGGGTGACTCGTTGATTGGTCTACCAGACACCGCATCCTCTCCGTACTCCTTGGAGAGCGTAGGGTGAGAGACGTAGTTGAACGCAGAGATATCTACATACCTCTGGCTTACCTCCGAGAAAGATAGATGACGATGTCTAATAAGCTCATGAGTAAGGTTACGACTAACACCATCCACATAGAATGTCGCGGATGCGTGTTCGAGTACCGAGAAATGCTGCTGAGCGATAATGTTCCGCAAATATCCCTCATTCGTAGCTGTCTTCGGGTTGGGTCGGTCCCAGGAGAGGTAGCAGAGCCGGCCGGCCTGCTCAGCTAGTTCGTCTGCGTACCCCGGGCAGAGCGGGTGAGGTTGGTACTCAGGGATAGGGGCAACAATCTGAGTATTAGCTACCAATAGGACTCTCACTTATACTCCGTTAGCTGTCCGAAGGGCATCCATGATGACCTTCTCCGATAGGTTGTCGTGGAGCATCCCGTAGTCACGGGTCTGGTCGGTGGACTCAGACGGCCAATCCTTGTCCATATACCAGTAGATCTTACCGACGTAACCGAAGTTCGCATTCACCATGTTGACGGTGTCGGTGAAGTACGCGGCCTGGTTGGCGTACGTAACACCCTTGCCCCACGAAGGGGTACCCGGCGGGTTGTTGTGGGTGCTCCATCCGAACTCAGTGAACCATAGAGACTTAGCGCCGTCCCCGTTGGCAACCATCAGGTTGCGGATGTATGGAACGTGGTTGATATTCCAGATGTTCCCGGGAGCGGGGGTGTCGGCCGTCGACGGAGGCAGGTTCGACGGAGACATATACGGATGGATCGAGAACGCATCGAACTTTCCAGCGAACCCACTCACCGCGTACAGCGCGGCTAGGTATGCATCATCCACATAGGAGAGGGCCCCCGCCACCACGTAAGCCGAAGAGTAACCCGCCTTGAACGCGGGATAGGCAGCCTTGACCAAGTTCGCGTAGCTGACAGCGTCCCCGGTGTAGAAGTCCACTAGGTTGGGTTCATTCCAGATCTCCCAACCAGCCACCGTGTTGGTGTACCTAGCGGCAGCCCACTGAGCTACGGTCGCGTAGTCACCCGGTAGTGTCGGAGGAGTCTTGTTGGTCCCCGTGTTACCTCTCGCCCACGCGGGCGTCAGCCACAGGGTAATGAGGGGAGACATCCCGTATGAATTGAGGAGCGCGATCATCGCGTCCAGCCGAGCTACCTCACCGGAGTCATACGAAGTGCCATTGGTGGGCTGTAGCCCTTCCCACGACACATCCACGCGAAGTGTCTTTACTCCGGCGGCCTGCATCTTAGCTAGTACGAGCTTCTGATTGGGTATGGTGTATTCGGCCCACATGGCATGAAACTGAACGCCAATTTCGACAGACATCTTGGTTCTACAATCCTTTGTTCGGTGTTAAATCTAAGTAACCATCGGGGTAGAAAACTTTGCCCACACCATACTCTCTCATTAGCTGCTGACAGTCGTCACAGGGAGGACGGGTGATGTACATACTGGTCGCTGAATGCTGTCTGACCGTGTACGTACGGTTGAAGACGTCCCACCACTCTAGGGTGTTGTGTTCGGCATGCTTAGCGATACAGTTGCTGTAGTCTCCCCCTGCTGGGTGTTCGTCAAGAGTAAGTAAGCCTCGCGGACAAGCTCCCAGAAGGCATCCTCTTTGACCTGGCTTGACTCCGTTATATCCGGTTGAAAGGATTCGTTTACTACTATCTTCGATAAGAACAGCTCCTACCCATGATCTTCTACAGTCCCCTCTTGCTGCGATCGCAGCAGCTACCCCTAAGAAGTAGGTATCCCAGTCTGGTCTAGTCGGTGTAGAACACATCCTCGATGATCGTCTCCCAATCCGTTACTCTTTGGAGTAGGTCATTGAGGTCACTGACCAGTCCGTAAAGTTCGTCCGGTACGTACAACCTTCCCTCCAGGTCTGCGAGGGTGCTCTCGATGGCGGTTCGGATGAGCACGACCTCATCCTCGGTCAGGACTACGTCCACAGAAGGTTCCATACGTCTAGCCTACTCCATCCATCGTCGCTTGTCGAACTTACCCCCGCGATTGCGGCAGTTCTCTAGGGCCGTTGCCCACCGAACGTTGTCGGGGTGGTACGGACCATCGTTATCGATCCGATCAAGCTGATGATCGGGTGGTCTGATCCACAGAGCATTCATGAACTGGTCGAAGTCCCTGAACATCCACTCGATACCTCGGCCGCCGTAGTATCGGTAGTTAGGGTGCCATGGATACAGACATCTAGACCGGGCGTTCTGGAACGCTACGAACTCAACGCCCTCCTGTCTCCAGTGCCAGGAGTCCGTCAAGTATGAATGTTTTTCCATGTCACCCCCTTCAATGCCCTTCGTCTCTGTTGGCCTGGCGGCAGCCGAAGGCCATTGATAGACTATCAGGTGTCGTTGTCCTCCAAGCTCGCACCCTCGCGTCGAACAACTCCCTAGATCTATTATATGCCCATCCGTCGATGGGCTGTCAAGACCCAGAGGTAGGTGAGCTAGCTCACCTTGACATCAACTTCGGTGGATGGACTATAGTTAGATGTGTTGGTGGAGAGGTAGATAGGAAGGCCGTTCGAGATGGCCACGGGTGGCCCCTGTCGGTTGACCCCCTCCACCATCCCGAACCTATGAGAGGTATGGTATGGTCTGCGACACGGACGGCTGTCCGGCTAGAGCACTAGTTACTGTGGTGTTGGACGTCCTGGGTGACGACCCACATTACCAGGAGCTATGTGGTCACGATTACCTAGCCGCTAGGGTGCGGCTTACCGACCAGGGTTGGAGGATCATTGAAGATCACAGAGAACCGGGACAGCGACCAGAGTTCGGTTACGAACCTGTCGGAAGACCCTCTAACACTAACCCAGCAGTTGACCTATCTCTTACCGCACCGCCCTCCTCTGACGGAGGACCTCCAGACGAAGACGCTGCCGGGCCTGACCCCGAGTCATGTCCTGCTTGAGTGCGACCACACCCCGCTGTTTGTGATCCCTCCCCGTATGGAGGACGTCATCTGGTGCAAGCCGTGTGGTGGATACAAGATGGTAGTGTCTGCGCAACCCCGGATGGCGTGTAACCCAGAGGATGAGGACGATGACTTTTTCATTTGAGTTGAAAGAATCCCAGCTTAAATCGTACGAAGAGTTCGTCTATAACCTCACCCTGATAGCTCCCGGTAAGGGGGACGCAAAGAAGTCCGTAAGTAAGGGTCTTATTAGGTTGGGGTTCGCACCCTTCTACAAGGGTGTTGGGCCACACCTCAACGGGATGGCGACCGACGACATCCTGTCGGTCTTCACGGAGACACCCATCTACTCCTTCGACGGGGAGCCTACGAACGAGATCCCTGGGGGCACATTCCAGCCCCACTGGGTAACCGTAGAGGCCCTAAAAGCCGCTACCCCTACCCTGACTACCCTCCGGTTTCTTGAGGGCGATCCTCTCTATGAGGTCACCCTCGATACTTCTCCCGATTTCGACGCGAAATTTGATCGACTTTTCTGGGTCGAGCACACCCGAGACTCGATCATGGGGGAGTGGGAGCCAACCGGCGGCCGGTTGCGTACCCACGGATGGAACTCGGTCAAGATCTCCCCCGACCGGCTGCGTAAGTTCTCCCTCCTGAAGCCTCAAGGTCAGCCGATCCTCTGGGAGTTCGGGGAGTGGGCTGACCGTGACATCATCCGATGGACGTACGACAGCATGAGCGGTGTGTACGTCCCGCTCGACTAACAAGTTAGGAGAGTGACTCTCGTATGTCCCCCTGGACTGAGATCGGTGCGATAGCCCCCTGCTTCATAGTGTGGGAGCGATGGAGGGATAGAAAGAAGTGATCTTGGCTATCGTGGGTAGCTCGCAGCTACCACCAGAGTGTATCGAGACAGTTCAATGGCTGGTTGCTCGGGTCATCATGGCTGACCCCCAGTTCGGTCCGGGACTAGAGATCGTTAGTGGCGGAGCTACCGGGGTCGACAGCGTAGCCGAGAGCGAGGCGTACTGCTTCGCCTCTTACGGGGTCACCTTCAGGAAGTTCAAACCGGCTCACAACTCGTGGAACGGTGGTAACGGGCTACCTGGATTCAAGGCTAGAAACATACAGATAGCTCAGTACTGCGACGAGTTGGTGTGCATCCGTCACCTCGACTCAGCCACCTATGGCTCAGGTTGGACCGCTGATTACGCAGAGAAACTAGGGACACCAGTAAGGAGGTTGTATGTATGACCGAACCTGAGGTTAAAAGACACACCCGATCCATCTCTCAACTGAAGGCATATACTCGATGCGGACAAGCGTTCTACCTAGAGAGGTTTAAGCGGGCTGATATGCCCAGACGACCGGCTCCCTGGACCATCCTCGGGGTCGCGGTCCATGATGCTGTGATGACGTGGGAGAAGTCTGACCGACACATCGATGTACTTGACTACTTCGCTGCTACGTATGATATGATCGTAGTTGATGAATGGGAGAAGCAACCAGACCACAACCTCTGGGTTCTCCCACCGAACACCAAGTCAGTCACCACCGGGATCAAGAACTACCGAGAGAGGGGATTGAAGCAGCTACCCGTGTACGTAGAGAGATGTTTGAATGCCCCCTGGGAGATCAGCCACATCGAGAAGACTTTCGAGATTGATCTCGATGGGATTGTGGTACGTGGTGGGGTCGACCGCATCCTCTACTACCCGGCAGACGACTCCTACCTAGTGGAGGACCTGAAGACGGGTAACCTCAAGGGTGAGGATGACATCCGTCAGTTAGCGTTCTACGCTTTCATAGCTAGGGAGCTATGGGACGTACCCGTTAACGAGGGTAGATATTGGTTCACTAAGATGGACCGGGGATCGGTACCGATTAATCTCCGGAAGTACGACAAAAAATTTTGGGCTGAGGAATTCAGACAGCTCGATAAAGGAATATCTAACGAGGTCTTCCTCGCACATCCCGGAGACGTGTGCGGCATCTGTGCTGTTAAGCCGTGGTGTTCCACCATGGGTGATCGAGAGATAGGGGAACCACTTTGATCTTCGTTTACGTGGGGGCATTCTTAGCAGGGGTAGGAATCGGGGCGTTGATAGTGTGGGGCAGTAGCCTATGAGTGTCGACGGAGAGCAGTATCAGCAGTTCCTAGAGGAGAACAAACTAACCCCTTATCAGGGTATGATTCTGCGGGCCCTCTTCCTCAAGAGGGCAACCAACCGCAGTGTTAAGAAGAGAAGTAAGCGGGATGATATCCGTGAGTACAACAGCAACCATAAAGTACAGATCCGGCTACGGCCGAGACTGAATCGAGAGGATTACCCATGGGTCGCCCAAAGCTAGTAACACTGTCGGAGACCACCGACGTCAACATCGATCCGGTTAAGCGGGTCACTGCTGTGCACGTCATCGCTCGTGAGGATGGCTCACAGTTCCTCGCGGTCGAGCTATACGACCGGCCGCCGGCCGAGCACACCCTACTAGTCTCTGCTGTGGTGAGTGGCTGATGGAAAACCCCGGTATCTGGGCGAGCTTCTCCGTCAATGGAGATCTCTTCAACTTCAAGGCGAACAGCGGTCCCGAGCTAGCCGAGCTAGTTCAGGGCTGGGCTGAGAGCCTCGACGACATCCAGACGGCTCTAGCTGACGTGAAGCAGGGGATCGTAGCGAAGGGCATCTTCACGAACTCAGCGGGAAAGGGGAACTCGACCCCAGCCAGTACGGGAGCTAAGTCCGATGGTCCGCCGCGCTGTAAGCACGGTGAGATGAAGGACCTGACTGCCAAGAACTATAAGAGTACCCACTACTGTCCCGAGAAGGATCGGGACTCGCAGTGTCCGCCGGTGAACCTCCGATGAGTTATCGCAAGTCGGTTGATGGCGACTACTGGAGGGTAGTCGTCGAGGTAGATGACAACGGCATCCACGTAGGTACCTGCCCGACCGAGCGGGACCCAGAGGAAGCGCTGGGGGTCTACTACGACCCGGCACAGATCGATGATCTTGTGCTAGTGTTGCTGAAGGCCAAGAAGAAGTATCAAGCTCTCGTGAACGCAGACGACTAAGGAGTAGGATGCAAACCCTAGCGCTCAACCTTCAGAGTAAGGGGCCAGAGGGGGAGTCCCTACCGACGGTCTTCCGTGAACTCGGGATGTATGGTGCGAACATCCGTAAGGGTCAGCTCACGCTGATAGCGGCAGGCAGCGGCGTAGGTAAGAGCAGCATGATTACCTTCGTCGCCATGAACATGAAGGATAGGGAACTTGATCGAATTCCTACTCTATACTTTTCTGCGGACAGTGATGTCACTACGTTTGGTATTCGAGCGGGAACTATGGCGGCGGGCAACCTCTTCACGTCGGACGTTGAAGCGTTAATCCTCAACAAGGATCCGGGTATCCTCCAGACCATCCAGGAGGCTACGTCTCACATCTGGGTATCCTTTGACTCATCCCCTAGCTGTGTGGATATTCAGGACGAGATCGAGGCTTACGCCCTAGTCAACGGGGACTACCCGGAGTTGATTGTGGTAGACAACCTCATGGATATCCGTACCGGGATGGATGACAGAGCCGGACAGGATGCTGTGCTGGACTTCCTGAAGCAGACCGCTCGGAGTACACAGGCTGCTGTCGTGGTACTCTGCCACGTGGTAGCGACCGGTAAGGGCAAGGACGACAACGGTAAGCCTATCGATGTGGACTACGCCTCCGGTAAATATCCGATCCCGCTGTCTGGTATCATGAACAAGCTCGACAAGCGACCACGGTTGATCCTTACCCTCTATCAGGTGGAGGAAACGGTACTCGGTATCTGTATCGTAAAGAACAACAATGGTCGTAGGGATGCAGAAGGTCAGCTACAGGTACATGTCCCGTGGATCAAAGAGAAAATGTGGATTGGAAAGGGTAACTAATGGGTGACCTAGCTAAGGGAGGCCAAGTCTCCCCCGCTAAGCCGTACGGTGGCGACAGTATTCCCGCAGTCCTATCAGGAGGGTGTTGCTTTCCAGTGAGTAAGTCGCGGATGACTCCGAATCAGGTCAAGTTTCTGACCGCGCTAACCGACGGCAGCCATAAGCAAGCTAAGGGGATGCTCCGTAGGGGTAAGAAGTTTTGCTGCTTGGGTGTGGCTTGCGACGTTATCCGGCCGGACGGTTCTAAGTGGACTCCGGAACGGCACGTGAACGCCGAAGGTGACTTCGTACTCCCGAATAAGAAAGGGAGGATGTACCGGTTCGAAGATGGCGAAGGCCAGTTCGGTTCCACCATGGACCTTCCGGTTATGGTCTCTCACGCCCTGGGGCTAGACGGAGATCAGAACCCGTTGCTAATTCAGGTACAGTGCAAGGACTTTCCGATGACCCTTTCGGCGTCTGAATTGAATGACGACCACAAACTGTCGTTCGCTCAGATTGCGTACCTATTCAAGGTACTCTTTGAGACTGGCAAACCCCTCGAACTGCCCGAGAATGCAGTACCGAAGGATGTTGTTTCAGAGCTAACCCTAGAGGACATCCCACTTCTGGTATCGGCTGAGTAATGGGAGCCATCGTCATAGGGTCAACAGCCATCGATCACTTATTTCCCGGTGAGCTAGGAAGGACCCCGAAGGATTTTGACCTCATCGTTCGTAGCACCGACCCCATTCGTCGAGGGGAGAACATTGATGTTGTCCGCAGTCCAGCCCTGGATGACTGGGTGGGTGAGAGGGATAGGTTCGCCACCCTCAATGAGCTATACACCCTGAAGGTCAGTCACAGTTATTGGGAGCTTAAGAATGGATCGTGGGATAAACACATCTACGACCTACGGTTCCTCAAGAAGAGGGGAGCGACGCTGGACCTACAGCTTCACTCGCTTCTCTACCCTGTCTGGGTACAGCTTCACGGCAGTAAGCGCACGAACCTGGCGATGGAAGCGGGCGAGGGTGAGATTTGGTTGGCGTATCCCCCGGCCCCCGAATACTCCGTAAGCAACTATGGGCAGGTCAGGGGACCGAGGGGCCGCTTGGTGGGCACAACCTCGACAACACAGACTAAGTATCGGCAGTTTTCCGTCGGGGGTAAGACGGTCTTGGGTCATAAGCTCGTGATGGAGGCGTTTGAGGGGCCGTGCCCTCAGGGGTTATGCGTCCGTCATCTAGACGGTGATGGACTGAACAACAATCTAAACAATCTCGCTTATGGAACTCATGAGCAGAACATGCAAGACAAGGTTGCGCACGGTGGGAACGTGCGACACGAGCAACACCCTCTAGCGAAGCTGACCCAAGAGGATGCCCACGAGATACGCCAGAGGTACCTTGCCGGAGGAGAGACCCTAAGGGGTCTGGCCGAGGAATTCGGGGTTGCGAAGTCCCTCATTTGGAGGATCAAGGAGGGTCAATCGTGGAAAGAGGAGCCGTCGGGGTTCTTTTCGGATGCCGTTAAGCGACGGTTTCTCCATGACAGCCTGCACTACACCGTGGCGTTCGGACGACGGCCGATATATGAGAGGATCCTAAGGGACGGGGCTTCGGTTGACGTCGACCCCAAGAAGATGTGGGCGCTCCCCCACGAAGACCTAGTGAGGCTCTTTCGTGAGGAGGTAGCGGCGACGGCACTCGAACGTATTCTCATCCCCACAAACTACCGAGCTTCCCCGGGGGCTGCCTACCGATGGAGCCTACGCCGCACCATCACGTCGCTCACTAAGGGCCGGTCCGCAACATTCATAGTGGACAACTTCGATGAGTTCGCAATACCGGATGATTACATGAGTCGTCACTTCGCAAAGAGAGATAGGTTGATTCGAATATGACCGACACCAACCCCAACGATATTCGGAACGCGATCATCGCCCACAAGGCGATGGGTAACTACCGTGAGGGAGAGCGATTCAACTCCTCTGTTGGGTACATCAAGGTCGTGAACGTCAACGACGAGGAGCGGCCGGGGGCAGGCGAAAGCTACTACGGCAGCGAGGGTCCGCAGGGCTGGACAGGGAAGGCATCAATCACCTTTCTTGTCGAAGACCAGAACCGATACTACCGCCAGTACGGCACCCTGGACAGCTACTACGCTGCCTCCTGGGATGGAATGTTCAAAGAGGTAAGCAAGAAGACGAGAGAGGTCACCTTCTATGAGTAAGATCAACAGTTCGTCCACCGTCAAGGAAATCGATGAGTTCATCGGTGATGGTGACGGAGACGCTTACTACTTCACTCCAGAGACCACGTACTCATGGGACCCGGACAACCCGCAACCGGCTCGGTGGCGGCGGATCGAGAGCTGGTCTGACCTACAGGATGCGCTCTACGACAAACCCACTCTAATCGGTGACGGCTCCGGTGAGACCTTCTTTACCGCGACCCTCGTTGAGGACTTCGGAGGCGAAGGTCAGGGGGATGAGTACTGGATTGTCGTCCGTCTCATCTTCCCGGATGGGGTCGACAGACTAGTCCGTAAGGATGGCTGGTATGCGTCCTATGACGGTGGGTACCTGGATGGCGACCTACGCGAGGTGCAGCCCGTCGAGAGAATGGTGACCTTCTATGAGTGAGTTCAAGGTGGGTAGCAAGGTCAAGTACCCAGAAGGTAGCGGCACACTCTACGAGGTCGTCGCATCAACCGATATGCACTCGTGGATCAAGTCACCAAAGAACCCGGTGGGCTACGTCGAGGGGAACGGGTTCCTTGTTGACGCTACCCCCAAGTGGGAGGTGGGAGCTACCTACCTTCACTCCAACTCGGGGAGCAAGTACAAGGTGGTCCAGCTACTTGAGTTCGATAATGCGCAAGTCGAGTGGCAGGAAACAAGGGTGAAGACGGCCGTAGTCGGGGCCGATGAGCTGAGGTTCTACACGAAGGTAGATGAGTGACCCGAATAGAGAGACACTTCGATGAAGCTGCTAGGCAGGCTGAAAGAGTGGAGTATCGATGGAGGTTGGGGGCTGTCGTTACTCGGGGAGGAAACGTGTTGTCAAGGGGGCGAGCTAAGCTCCGACACCATCCTAGTCTCGGTCAAGAGAACTCTACTCGGCACGCTGAAGCACACGCTCTCAGGGAGTGTAAACTACCCGCTTAAGGGATCGATAGTCTACGTCGTACGGCTGGATAAGCAGGGTCTTCGCAGGATGGCTCGGCCATGTCCTAACTGTATGCAAATCCTCCGGAGAGCCGGAGTCAAAGAGGTCAGGTATACCACCGATGATGGATGGAGGAGGGAGTGGATTGCGTAGTCTGCGGAGGCATCCTCACCGGGAGACAGAAGAAGTACGACAAGGCGGAGTGCGCCAAGAAGGAGAGCCGTAGAGCCTGGGTACTCAAGGTCTACGGTATCACCCTAGAGCAATACGATCTAATCCTGGAGTACCAAGATGGTAAGTGCGCGATCTGTAATAAGCCTCCTAAAGCGGGCTTCGTTCTTCACATCGATCACGAGCATGGAGGGCACGTGCGGGGGCTCCTATGTGGATATTGCAATACACGCCTCGTGGGAAGGCTCAAAAATCACGATCTCGCTCAACGACTCGCTGACTACCTTCGGAATCCACCGGCTGAGGCCGTTCTTGGAGAGAGAGTAATCGC
>Ga0207692_10000133_pt1 | contig 22725 bp, 25 predicted proteins | sample LARL52metaG_FD_184345 | JGI IMG/M metagenome (GOLD analysis project Ga0207692, IMG submission 184345) | Corn, switchgrass and miscanthus rhizosphere microbial communities from Kellogg Biological Station, Michigan, USA - LAR L5-2 metaG... | ecosystem: Host-associated > Plants > Roots >...
TCTCGTAGTCGCCCTCCGGCATGCGGAATCCGGTCGCCTCGGCCACCTCGTCGTCGCGCAGCAGGCCCGACACGAGCCAGCTGTCCTTGCCCAGCGACCGCACCGGCGGCGCTTCGCCCCGGTCGTGCTCGTCGCGCACGTCGCCGACGATCTCCTCGACGACGTCCTCCAGCGTCACCATGCCGGCGGTGCCGCCGTACTCGTCGACGACCAGCGCCGTCTGCAGGCCGGACGCCCGCAACCGGTCCAGCAGCGCGTCGCCCTCCAGCGTTTCCGGCACCGAGTACACCGGTCGCGTGAGAGCCGAGAGAGGAGTCGTCCCGCGCAGAGGGGTGGGCACGGCGAACGCCTGCTTGACGTGCACCATCCCGCGTACCTCGTCCAACGACCCGTCGTGCACCGGGAACCGCGAGAAACCCGTCTCGCGAGCCTTCCGCACGAGGTCCGCGACCGTCGCGTCGGCCCGCAACGCCTCCACCCGCACGCGTGGCGTCATCAGCTCGCCGGCCGTCCGGTCGCCGAACCGCAGCGACCGGTCCAGCAGCACCGCGGTGCCCCGATCCAGCGTGCCGTGCTCGGCGGACGTGCGGACGAGCGCGCCCAGCTCTTCCGGCGAACGGGCGGACGCCAGCTCCTCGACCGGCTCCACGCCCAGGCGCCGGACCAGCCAGTTCGCCGAGTTGTTCATCCAGTTGATCAGCCAGCGGAAGACCGTGGAGAACGCCGCCTGGATGCCGACGACCAGCCGCGCGGTCTCCAGCGGCTTCGCGATCGCCAGGTTCTTCGGGACCAGCTCGCCGAACACCATCGACAACGCCGTGGCGATCGCCAGCGCGAGTGCCAGCGCCAGTCCGGCGGCGAACGCGCGCGGCACGCCCAGACCGGCGAGCCCCGGCTCGATCAGCGCGGCGATCGCGGGCTGCGCGATGTACCCGGTGATCAGCGTGGTCAGCGTGATGGCGAGCTGGGCGCCGGAGAGCTGGAAGGACAACGTGCGGTGCGCGCGGTCGATGGTCCGCGCCTTCGCGTCACCGATCTCCGCGACGTGCCGCTCGACCGTGCTGCGTTCCAGGGCGGTCAGCGAGAACTCCGCCGCCACCGCGATGAAGGTGCCCGCGGTCAGCGCCACGACGGCGAGCAGACCGAGCACGCTGAGAAGGACTCCGGTCACCGGCGTGCTCCAGCAGAGCAGGGGACCGGGCAACTATGCCAGCCAGGGCCAGACCCCATGGGGACGGCTCAACTCCTCGTGACTAAGTACGTGAACAGCCGGATGAGTCTAATTGTGGGCAGTCGAGGCCCTGAGCACCACCTCGCCCGCCACCCGGACGGTGCGGGCCTCGTCACCGCCCGCGTCCAGCACGAGACCTGCGGCGATCTCGCCCATCTCCTCCAGCGGCAGCCGCACGGTCGACAACGCCGGAACCGTGTCGCGCAGCGTCGGGATGTCGTCGAACCCGGCGATCGAAATGTCCTCGGGCACCCGCACGCCACGTTCGCGCAACGCGGCCATGGCGCCCATCGCCATCACGTCGGTCACGGCGAACACGCAGGTGGCGCGGGACTTCGACGCCAGCAGCTCCAGCGCCGCCTCATACCCGCCGTCACGCGTGAACGCGCCGTTGATCACCATCGGCGGTGCGATTCCGGCGTCGGAGAGACCCGCCTTGAACCCGGCGAGCCGGTCGCGCGCCACCACTAGCTCGGAAGGTCCACCCAACACGGCGAACTTCTTGTGCCCGAGCGCGGTCAGCTCCCGCGCCAGCGCCCGGCCGCCCGCCCGGTTGCCGGGCACGACCGTGTCGGTGCCGAGCTTGGCCTGCGACACGCACGCGACCCGGCCGCCCTGCTCGGTGAACGCCTCGATCTCGGCCGCCAGCCGCGACTGCGACGCACGGTCCGTGGTGCGCGAACCGGCCAGAACGACCGCACGCGCCCGGTGCGCGCGCAACGTGGACAGCAGCTCCACCTCACGCTCGGGCCGGCGACCGGTCGTGCCGAGCACGACGACCAGCCCGGCCTCCTCGGCCACCCGCGTGACGCCCGCGGCGATGCACGAGAAGTACGGGTCGGTGATGTCGTGGACCACCAGCCCGACGAGCGAGCTGGAGTTGCGGGCCAGCGCCTGCGCGGACGCGTTCGGCACGTAACCGAGCTGCTCCGCGGTGCGCAGGACGCGGTCGCTCAGCTCCTCGCTGACCTGTCGCGTGCTGCCGTTGAGCACGCGCGAGGCGGTCGCCAGCGACACACCCGCCTGCCTGGCCACCTCGGCGAGCGTCACCTGTCGTGCGGACACGACCACCTCCGTCAACGTGCATGTGAGCGCTGAGACTAACTCGCGAGGAGGTTGACGGCCGTCAAGTACCGCGATTAGCGTGGCGGGAAAGCGCTTTCCAGCGCTGCTACCAGGGAGGTGCGATGGCGGTTCGGACCATTGGAGTGGCGGTCAACGGCGTCACCGGGCGGATGGGTTACCGCCAGCACCTGGTCCGGTCCCTCCTCCCGTTGCGCGAGGAGGGCGTGCGGCTGCCGGACGGGACCGTGATCAAGGTCGAACCGGTGCTCGTGGGACGCAACGCCGACAAGCTCAAGGAGATCGCGGAACGGCACGACCTCGCGCGCTGGACCACGGACCTCGACGCGGCGCTGGCCGACCCGTCGGTCGAGATCTACTTCGACTCGCAGGTCACCTCGAAGCACGTCGAGTCGATCACCAAGGCGCTCGAAGCCGGCAAGCACGTCTACACCGAGAAGCCGGTCTCCGAGACGGTCGAGGAAGCGCTCCAGCTGGCCCGCCTCGCCGACGGGAAAGGCCTCAAGCACGGTGTCGTGGCGGACAAGCTGTACCTGCCCGGCATCCGCAAGCTCAAGCGGTTGATCGACGGCGGCTTCTTCGGCCGGATCCTCAGCGTGCGCGGCGAGTTCGGCTACTGGGTCTTCGAGGGCGACTGGCAGCCCGCGCAGCGCCCGAGCTGGAACTACCGCGCGGAGGACGGCGGCGGCATCGTCTCGGACATGTTCTGCCACTGGAGCTACCTGCTGCACAACCTCTTCGGCCGCGTGGAGGCCGTCACCGCGAAAGCCGTGACGCACATCCCGACGCGCTGGGACGAGCAGGACAACGAGTACGCGGCGACCGCGGACGACGCGGCGTACGGCATCTTCGAGATTGAAAACGGTGTCATCGCGCAGATCAACTCGTCGTGGTGCGTGCGGGTGCGCCGCGACGAGCTCGTCGAGTTCCAAGTGGACGGCACCGAGGGCAGCGCGGTCGCGGGCTTGCGCGAGTGCTTCGTGCAGCCTCGCGCCGTGACGCCGAAGCCGGTGTGGAACCCGGATCTGCCGGTCACGCACCCGTTCCGCGACCAGTGGCAGCAGGTGCCGGACAACGAGGACTTCGACAACGGCTTCAAGGTGCAGTGGGCCGAGTTCCTGCGGCACGTCTACCAGGGCACGCCGTTCCCGCACGACTTCCGCGCGGGCGCGCGGGGCGTCGCACTGGCCGCCGCCGGTCTGCAGTCCTCTTCGGAGGGTCGTCGAGTGGAGATCGGCAGTGTCTAGCCAAGATCAACATGACCGCATCGTGTTCGCCGCGGCACACGTCGTGGCGAAGGACGAGCGCACGGTCGACTGGGACGCGACCTTGGCATTCCGGCACCACCTGTGGTCGCACGGCCTGGGTGTCGCGGAGGCGATGGACACCGCGCAGCGCGGCATGGGCCTGGACTGGTCGGCCGCCGCCGAGCTGATCCGCCGCAGCGCCGCCGAGAAGGCCGGCCGGATCTGCGCGGGCGTCGCCACCGACCACCTCACCGGCGAGGTCGGCCTGGACGACGTGCTGAAGGCGTACCTGGAGCAGCTCGACGTGGTGCAGGAGGCGGGCGCGCAGCCAGTGCTGATGTGCTCGCGTCAACTCGCGGCCTGCGCGCGTGGCCCGGAGGACTACCAGAAGGTCTACGGCACGTTGCTCGACAACGTCAGCGAACCGGTGGTCCTGCACTGGCTCGGCACCGCGTTCGACCCGGCGCTGGCGGGCTACTGGGGCGCCGCGGAGGTCGACGAGGCCACCGGCAACTTCCTCGCGATCATCGCCGAGCGGCCGGACAAGGTCGACGGCGTGAAGGTGTCGCTGCTCGACGCCGACCACGAGATCGGCCTGCGCCGCAGGCTTCCGGCCGGGGTTCGCTGCTACACCGGCGACGACTTCAACTACCCGGAGCTGATCGCGGGCGACTCGGAAGGCCACAGCGACGCGCTGCTCGGCATCTTCGACCCGATCGCCCCGGTGGCCGCGAAGGCGTTGCGCAAGCTCGCCGAGGGCGACACCGACGAGTTCCACCGGATCATGGCGCCGACGGTCCCGCTGTCGCGCCACCTGTTCAGCACACCGACCTACTACTACAAGACCGGCGTGGTGTTCCTGGCCTGGCTGGCCGGGCACCAGGAGCAGTTCCTGCTGCTCGACGGCCTGGAGACCGCGCGCAGCGTCGAGCACCTGGCCGAGGCGAAACGGCTGGCGGAGATCGCGGGCGTGATCGAACCGGAGTTCGCGGAACGGCGGTGGCAGCAGTGGCTCGCCTCTCGCTGAACCAGGCGACGATCAAGCGCGCGACGGTCGCCGAGGCCGTCGAAGGCTGTGTGCGGCACGGGATCGAGTCGATCGGGCTGTGGCGCGAACCGGTGGCCGACCACGGCCTGGAACGCACCGCGAAGCTCGTCGCGGACGCCGGTCTGCGGGTGTCGTCGTTGTGCCGCGGCGGGTTCCTGACCGCGGTCGACAACCGCGCCGCCCTGGACGACAACCGGCGCGCGATCGAGGAAGCGGCGACGTTGCGCACCGACACGCTGGTCATGGTCGTCGGCGGGGTGGCGGGCGACAAGGACCTCATCGGCGCACGTCAACGGGTCGCGGACGCGATCGCCGAACTGTCCGCCGAGGCGAGGTCCGCGGGCGTCACGCTCGCACTGGAACCGATGCACCCGGTGTTCTGCGCGGACCGCGGCGTGTTGTCGACGTTGGCGCAGGCCCTCGACATCGCCGAAAAACACGAGTCGGTCGGTGTCGTCGTGGACGCGCTCCACGTGTGGTGGGACCCGGATCTCGACGCGCAGATCGTGCGCGCGGGGGAGCGCATCGCGTCGTACCAGGTGTGCGACTGGCTCACGCCGGTGCCGGCGGACGTGCTGCTGGGCCGGGGTTATCCGGGCGACGGCGACATCGACCTCGACCGCCTGACCAGGCACGTCGCTGCGACCGGCTATGCGGGGGACGTCGAGGTGGAGATCTTCAACGCCGACATCTGGGCGGCGGACTTCGACGAGGTCATCGCAGAGGTTTCACGCAGGTACCACGCCATTGTGGAACCGGCGCTGTAGACAACGCGGGGAAGCCGGTCGTCGACGGCGGCGACGACCGACCCCGGCGTTGGTTATGTATATATCCGAAAACCGGCGGTCTTTGGTCCAGTTCTGGAGATGAGTTTCGGAAATCAGCCGCCGTTGAAGAACCTGTAAACCTTTGCACGATGTTTCGGCCTGGTCGTCGTGATCTTGATGACCGCGTCGAACATCGACCGGCCGAGCTCGGCACGAGCCGCGATGGCCGGGTGCGTGTTGCTGAAGTCCTGGTCGTTCTGCTCCTTGTCGCCGGCGAACGTGCCGGACGCGAACATCGAGTAGATCAGGATTGCCCGATTGTCCTCGCTGAACATGATCCCGGCCTCGTTTCGGCCGTCGGAGAACCAGCCGGCCTTGGTCGCGACGCGCAACCGCTCGTTCGTCGTCAGGTTCAGCCGCACGCCGTCGGTGAAGCTCGACGTCGAGCGGAGGATGTTGAGCAGGTAGGCGGTCGACGCGGCGGACAGCAGCTGGCCGTCGACCAGCTTCTGCAGCAGCGTGTGCATCTCGCGCGGCGTCGTGGTGCCGAGGTAGAACCGGTTCGGGTTCGCGACCGGCACGACCTGTGTGTGCACGAAACCCTTGTCCCGCAGGATCTGGTTCAGCTCCAGCGCGGGCACGACCAGGCCGCACAGGCGTACGGCGGTGTTGTCCGAGACGGTGAGCAGGTTCGCGAGAGCGTGCCCAACGGTGACCTCGCTGGGGTACGCGCCGTCGAGCGCGAAGATCCCGTCGGTGTCCTGGATGACGATGCTCGCCGACACCGTGACCGTCTGGTCGAGCCTGATCAGCCCGCGGTCCACCTTGTCCAGCACGGCGACCGCGACGGCGACCTTGTTGACGCTGTAGGCCTCGACGACCTTGTCCGCGTCCTCCTCGACGGCTGCCTTCGTGGTGCCGTCGAGGTCGGCGATCGTGATCAGCGACGACCAGGTGCCCCGCGCCCGGCGAACCTGTCGCCGGTAGATCTGCGCCACGCGTTTGCGTGACCGGTCCGCGGTGGTCGGGGAGCGTTCGATCTCGACCTCCGCGTCTTCCTGCGCCTGGGCTGCACCGGTTGAGCCGAGCACTGCCGTCGCGGCCGCGACGGTTCCCAGCCCGAACACCGACCTGCGGTTCAAAGTCATGCGAGACATCAAAACAGGCGGCACTGACACTTCCCTGACTAGGGTTTCAGATCATGGAACACGTCTTCGTGGTGACCGGAGCGTCCCGCGGCATCGGGGCGGCGACCGCCGCTTTGGCAGCCGACGCGGGATACCGCGTGGTCAGGGCTTCGCGGTCGGCGGAAGAAGCTGCCGGTGACCGCGGCTGGGACGCGAAGTGCGACGTTTCCTCGTGGGATTCCGTGCAGGACCTCATGGCGCGCGTCGAGTCCCGGTGGGGCCGGATCGACGTCGTCTTCGCCAACGCGGGCGTTTCCGTCGACACCTCCTTCACCACGTCCGCCGGTGCCGAGCCGAAGGAGTGGACGAACATGGTGGTGACGAACGTGTGCGGGCCCGCGTTCACCGCCCGTGCGGCGATGCCCGCGCTGATCCGCTCCGGCGGCCACCTCGTGCTGACCGGCTCGGCCGCCGGGCGCGGTGTGCGGCCCGGCAACCTCTACTCCGCGACCAAGTGGGCGATCACCGGTCTGGCACAGGGAATCCGGGCCGAGGCGGTGGGCACCGGCGTGCGGGTCACCGTGGTCCAACCTGGACTCGTCGACACGGAGGCGATTCCGGCGTCCCGGGCGGACGAGCCCAAGCTCGCGCCGGAGGACGTGGGCAGGGCGGTGCTGTACGCGGTGTCGCAACCGTCCACGGTGGACGTCAACGAGATCCTGATCCGGCCCACCGGTCAGGCCGCGCACCGCTGAGGCGCGTCATCCGTCCGTCCAGTTCGGACTTCGTGAGGAGATGGGATCTTGACCCGTGTCGTGCTCTTCGCCGCCGGTGGTGGCGGCGACCCGGAGCGTCACCGGCCGTTGCTGGAGGCCTTGGCGGACCGGGGTTCACCGGTCGTCGCGCCCCGGTTCGACCGTCTGCTGCCCCAGGCCGCCACCGAGGAGTTGCTGGTGCGGCCACACGGATTGGTCGAGGCGTTGGGCGACACCGATGCCGAGGTCGTCGTGATCGGTCACTCGATCGGCGCCTGGGCCGCGCTGTGCCTGGCGGGTGCGGTGCCGTGGGGGCGTGACGGCCGGCCGATCGAGGTGCCGCGCGAGCCCAGGATCTGCCGGCTGGTGTTGCTGGCTCCCGCCGCCGGGTGGTTCGCGGCGCCCGGTGCGCTGGACGCGGTCGGCGTGCCGATGCTCGTGTTCGTGGGGTCGGCCGATGTCGTGACGCCGGTGTCGCAGGCCGAACTGCTGTACGGGGCGGCCGGTCCGGTCGACCTGAGGGTGGTGCCCGGTGCGGGGCACTTCAGCTTCATGCACGTGCTGCCGCCCGGCGTGGCGGAGGACCCGGCGTTCGACCGCGCGGGCTTCCTCGCGGAGATGGTCGAGGAGACCGTCGAGTTCAGTCTGAGCTGAGCACTTCCGCACACCGCTGCAGGAGCGCGCGCAGCTGCGTGCGCTCCTGGGCCGTGAACGCGTCCGCCAGCTTCTGCTCCACCGCGACCGCGCCCTTGTCCGCCTCGCGGAACTTCGCGTAGCCGGACTCGGTCAGCCGGTTCTCCAGGACGTTGCGCTGCCACTGGTGCGGTGTGCGTTCCACGAGCCCCATGGCGACCAAGTTCTGCAGGATCGTGGTCATCGTCTGCGGCGTGACCAGGCACAACCGGGCGAGCTCCGCCGCGGGGGCGCCGGGGTGGTCGCTCAGCGCGAGCAGGGCCGAGTACTGCGGCACGGTCAGGCCCGCCGGCTTCACCGCCGCCGCCTTCGCGGTCATCAGCTCCAGCTCGGCGCGCTTGATGTCTCCGCCGATCCGATCACCGCTCCGCATCCGTTCATCGTAGAAGTGTGGTAAGAGTATTGATAGCTATCAGAACTCTGATAGCTATCAGTGCTCTTACTGGAGGGAACGACATGCGCATCGCGCTTGCTGTCATGGCGGCGTTGTTGCTGCTCACGGGCACGGCTTCGGCCACGTCCCCGGCACATCTCGGGCGTGTCGCCGTCGCTGCACCCCGAGGGCGTGCAGTGGGACCCGACTCGCGGGCAGTTCCTGGTCAGCTCCGCGCGGCACGGCACGGTGTCGCTGGTCAGCCCGTCCGGCCAGGTCCGGCCGCTGGTCACGGGCACGAAGATGGTGTCCACGTTCGGCATCCAGGTGGACCGCGGCCGCGTGCTCGTCGCGTACGCCGACATCGGCGTCGGCGAACGCTCGGTGCCCGGCCAGTCCGGACTGGGGATCTTCGACCTGCGCACCGGGCGCGCGCTGAAATTCGTCGACGTCCCGAACGGCGCCAACGACGTGGCGGTCGACCCGTTCGGCAACGCCTACGTCACCGGCCCGGCGGGCGACACCGTCTGGCGGGTCTCGCTCTCGGGCGAGGTCTCGGCGTTCGCCTCGGACCCGAAGCTCGCCGCGACCATCGGCAACAACGGGATCATCTGGGACCCCAGGGGATTCCTCGTCACCGGCAACTACACGAACGGCACGCTGCTCAAGGTCACCCGCGGCCGCGTCGAGCAGCTGCCCGCACCCGCGCTGATCGGTGCGGACGGCCTGACGCTCACGCCGCAGGGCCTCGTCGTGGTGACGAACAGCCTCGGCGCGTCCGGGAAGAACGCCGTCACCGTGCTCGACACCCGCACGTGGCAGGTGAAGTCGCAGCGTTCGTGGCCGACTCCGCCGACCACGGCGGCTCGCACGCCGCACGGCACCTACGTGGTGAGCGGCCACCTCGACGTGCTGCTGAACGGCGGCACGTCCGACGAGTTCAGCCTCGACCGATGAACTCGACGAGCAGCCGGTTGACCTCGTCCGGCCGCTCCAGGTAGCCGATGTGCCCGCAGTCGGCGACCTCGGCGTAGCGGGCACCGGGGATCGCGTCCGCCACCTCGCGCGACAGGCGGGGTGGCAGGACGAGGTCGTCCGCGAAGCCGACGACCAGCGACCGCACCGAGATCCGGCGGTAGGCGTCGAGGCGCGACCCGTAGTCGCTCAACGCGAGCTGCGCGCGCAGGCCGGGACCGAGCGACGGGCCCGAGAACTCGTACATCTGCAACCAGTCGCGGGCGACCGCCGGATCGGCCAGCGTGGTGGGGGAGAGGTTCCTGGTCACCGAGGCCGCCGCGTAGAACTGCACCGGCAGCTCGACGCCCTTGTCGTAGGCGTCCATCAGGCTGTGCGACCAGGCCTGCTGCACCGGTTCGGGACGGCCGGCGGTCGCCATCAGCACCGCGCTGCGCACCAGGTCGGGGCGGGCCAGCGCGAGCTCCTGCGTGACGCGGGCGCCCAGCGACGTGCCGACCACGTGGGCCGGGCCGCCGAGGTGCTCGATCAGCGCGGCCGTGTCGGCGACCATGTCGTCGATCGTGAAGCCGTCCGCGCACGCCGACGACGGCGGGATGCCGCGGTTGTCGAAGTACGCGACCCGGTGGCCCGCCTTCACCAGCGCGGGCACCTGGTAGGTGCGCCAGACCCGGCCGGGGCTGCCGGTGCCCATGACCAGCACGACGAGATCGCCGGAGCCCTCGGTCTGGACGTTCAGCTCGATGCCGTTGAGCGGGACGATCGCCATTCTTGCGATCTTAGAATCGACACAGAGGCCTGATCTCTTCGGCGTGAGACGGATAACGCGCACAGAGGTCGTCCGCGTGTCCGAACGAGACGATGTCGTCGGTGTACGGCGGCACCACCACCGTGCCCACCAACGACCAGTCACCCGTGGGCGCGCTGCCCTGCCACACGCCCGCCGGCACGACGACCTGCGGGTTGGACGCGGACAGCAGCGGCTGCGTGACCGAACCGTCCGGGTGCAGCAGCAGCATCCGCAACGGCGACCCGGCGTGGAAGTGGTAGATCTCCAGGTGCTTCAGCACGTGCAGGCCGGAGAAGTCGGGCTTGCGCAGCAGGTACGCGATCGCGGACACCTCGTCGGACCGGTGGGTCTGCGCGAAGAAACCGCCTTCGACGGGGAGTTCCTGAAGGCCGAGCTCGCTGATCAACTGCTCTGGGGTCACGTCATCTCCGGAAGCGGTGAACCGTGCACGACGACCATGCCCTTGCCGAGCCGTTTCGCCGTGTACATCGCGGCGTCCGCGGCACCGAGCACGTCGTCGGCGGTGACTGCGGGGTCGTGCGAAAACCGTTGTGCCACACCGATGCTGGCGTGCACGTGGTGGATCCGGCCGTGCACCTCGTGCGGGTGCGTCAGCGCGGCCAGCAGCCGGGCGCCGATCTCGTCGGCGTCGCCGCCGTCGACCAGGACGCCGAACTCGTCGCCGCCCAGCCGTGCCACCGTGTCCCCTGGCCGGACGCTGTGCACCAGCCGTGCGGCGACGTTGCGCAGCACGACGTCGCCCTCGGCGTGCCCGTGGTTGTCGTTGACCGCCTTGAACCCGTCGACGTCGATGAACAACAGGATCAACGGCCGCGTGCGCTCACGATCCGCAAGCGCGCGCTCCAGCCGTTCGCGGAACAACGAGCGGTTCGCGACGCCGGTCAACGGGTCGTGCGTCGCTTCGTGGCGCAACTGTTCGCGGCTCACCCGAAGCTGGTCCATCAGCCGGACGTTGTCCATCAGCGTGAGGAGCTGCCGCACGATCACGAGACACACGACGGCGAGACCGACGTAGATCTCGATCGGGTTGAGCCAGCCACCGGTCGCGGTGTTCCACAGGATGAACAGACCGGTGATCGCGAGCGGCAGGTACGGCACGAACAGGTGCAGCAGGTCGGCCGTGCGCATGCGGCCGGACGTCGGTTCGAGGTTGCGCGCCGGGGCGAGCGCGCTGAGGAAGAACAGCGCGGGGCAGAGCATGAAGCCGATGTCCGCGGTCGCCGGGATCACCGTGATGCCCTTGGAGATGTAGAACGCGAACACCCAGCCCGACGACGACTGCGCGACACCGGCCAGTGCCACGAAAAGCATCGGCCACTGACGCACGGACTGATGCGTCCACGACATCACGACGATCGCCACGAGCAGCACGAGGTACACGGCGGGATGCGCGACCACCGTGGCGAACCCGGGTCCCTCGGTCGCCCACGCGCGGGTCAGCGACTCCAGCGCCGACACCCACGTCAGCACGAACAGCGACCCGATCACGATCAACCCGTCGAGCACCACGACCGCGCGGCTGCGGTAGTTCGGCAGCAGGTCGTCCGCGCGGCGCTTCTGCGCCTCCACGACCACCGCGGCCAGGCACAGGACCGGCACGAGCGTGAACCCGAGCGGCGCGATCGTGGACGTCGGCAGTTGCACGCCGAGGATCTGCTGCCCCCAGATCCACGCGGACAATCCGACCGTCAGGCTCGTCATCGCCGCGGTCATCCACCCGTTGCGGCGCCGCGCATAGACCAGAAGAGCGGCCACGGCGAACACGAGTTGCACGACCTTGTCGATCGCGATGCCGACGTCGCGGGGCAGGGCCAGCGCCATGAGGATGGTGGCCGCCATGAAGGTGCCGACGCACCCCGCAACGAGCCAGAACCTCTTCACCGCGTCTCCCGTGATCGAAGCCCGACCACCGTAGTGATCGCGGCGGCGACTTGTCGAACGGTGTCGAATCGTGTCGGTGCGAGTCACTCCTCGGTGCACCGGATATGGTTCGAACTGTTGTTCGTTCCGGTCGTGGGGAGCTGTCGTGCGGGTGTTCGGGGTCGACCCCGGTCTGACCAGGTGCGGCTTCGGCGTCGTCGACGGCGGACCCGGCCGAACCGTGCGCGCGGTCGCCGTCGATGTCCTCCGTACGCCCGTTGACGCACCTCTGTCCGTGCGGCTGCACGAGTTGTACGTCGGCGTCTGCGAGTGGCTGGACCGCTACGAGCCACAGGTCGTAGCCATCGAACGGGTCTTCGCGCAGCACAACGTCCGCACCGCGATGGGGGTCGCGCAGGCCTCGGGCGTGGTGGCACTGGCGGCGGCGCAGCGGAACCTGCCGGTCGAGTTCCACACGCCGTCCGAGGTGAAGGCCGCGGTCACCGGGTCGGGGCGGGCGGACAAGGCGCAGGTGACCCTGATGGTGACCAAGCTGCTCGGGCTGAAGGTGGCGCCGAAGCCGGCGGACGCGGCGGACGCGCTGGCTCTCGCGATCTGCCACCACTGGCGCGCGCCGATGCGGTCGCGGATGGAGGAAGCGCAGGCGCGGGCCGCTGAACTGGCCCGCATCCACAAGGCCCGCCTGGCCGAAGCCGCCCGACGGAGCGGATCATGACCAGCCCCGCTCCCCGATCGACCCAGTCCACGCGCCCCCCGTTGTCGATGAAGGGAACCTTCCTGCACCTCAGGTGGATGAATGTTCCCTTCATCGACAGCGACGAGCTGGGTTGGTGGTACTTGCAGACACCGCCAGCCGGGGCTGCCGGAAAGTACGCCGGGAGCTTTCGTACTGTCGTGGAGTACGCGGGGGTCCCGCGTGCCCGAACCGGAGGAACCAGGTGATCTCGTCACTGCGCGGCCAGGTGCAGCACGTCGGCCTCGACCACGCCGTCGTCGAGGTGGGCGGGGTCGGGTTCGCCGTCCAGATGACGCCGAGCACGCTCGCCACGCTGCGCCGCGGCGAGGAGGCGAGCCTCGCCACCACGCTCGTCGTCCGCGAGGACAGCCTCACCCTGTTCGGGTTCGCCGACGCCGAGGCCCGCGAGCTGTTCGGCCTGCTCCAGACGGTCAGCGGCATCGGTCCGCGGATCGCGCTGGCGACGCTGGCCGTGCTGGAGCCGGACAAGCTCCGCCATGCGCTGGCCGAAGGCAACATCACGGTGCTGACGCAGGTGCCGGGCATCGGCAAGAAGGGTGCGGAACGGCTCATCATCGAGCTGCGCGACAAGGTCGGTGCCCTGCCGACGCCGACGACGCCCGCGCACAGCCAGACGCGTGACCACGTCGTCGAGGCGCTGCTCGGGCTCGGGTTCCCGGCCAAGGCCGCGGAGGCCACGGTCGACAGCGTCCTCGCCGACAACCCCGACCAGTCCACGTCCGCCGTCCTGCGTCGTGCGCTCGCGACCCTGGGGCGCAAGTGACCGAGGACGAGCTCAGCCCCTTCGCCGCGCCGGCCGAGCGCGACCTCGAAACGAGCCTCCGGCCCGCCGACCTGCACGAGTTCGTCGGTCAGCAGCGGGTGCGGGAGCAGTTGGAGCTGGTGCTGCACGGCGCGATGCGGCGGGGGACCGCGCCGGACCACGTGCTGCTCAGCGGTCCTCCCGGGCTGGGCAAGACCAGCTTGGCCATGATCATCGCCAAGGAGCTCAACAGCGCCATCCGCATCACCAGCGGGCCGGCCCTGGAGCGCGCGGGCGACCTGGCCGCGATGCTGTCGAACCTGGTCGAGGGCGACGTCCTGTTCATCGACGAGATCCACCGCATGGCCCGGCCCGCCGAGGAGATGCTGTACCTCGCGATGGAGGACTTCCGCGTCGACGTCGTGGTCGGCAAGGGGCCCGGCGCGACCAGCATCCCGCTCGACATCGCGCCGTTCACGCTGGTCGGAGCCACGACCAGGTCAGGTGCCCTGACCGGGCCGCTGCGGGACCGCTTCGGGTTCACCGGCCACATGGAGTTCTACAGCGCCGACGAGCTGGACCTCATCGTGAAGCGCAGCGCCAAGATCCTCGGCGTCGACCTCCACGACGACGGCGCCATCGAGATCGCGAGCCGGTCCAGGGGTACGCCCCGCATCGCGAACCGGCTGCTGCGCCGGGTCCGGGACTTCGCCGAGGTCAGGGCCGACGGCAGGGTCACGGAGGAGATCGCCAAGCAGGCGCTGGAGGTCTACGACGTCGACGAGCTGGGGCTGGACCGGCTCGACCGCGCGGTGTTGAAAGCCCTGGTCAAGAGCTTCAACGGCGGACCGGTCGGGGTGTCGACGCTCGCCGTCGCGGTCGGTGAGGAGCCGACCACGGTGGAAGAGGTGTGCGAACCGTATCTCGTGCGGGCTGGCATGCTGGCCCGTACACCGCGCGGCCGAGTGGCGACGCCCGCCGCGTGGCACCACCTGGGTCTGGAACCGCCCGCCGGTGATCAACTGTGGTGACCTGGCACAATTGGTGAAAGCACCTGGACATATCGGACGTGCGTCGGAGCATGTCCAACTGATCGGAGAATGATGGGCGGCCTTGGCAATTTGATGTTCCCGTTGCTGCTGGTTCTGCTGGCGGTGCCGCTGTTCCTCAGCGCGCGCAAGCAGAAGCGCGCGATGGCCGAGCAGCAGTCTCTGCAGAACTCGCTCGAGCCCGGCGACAAGGTGATGACCACGTCTGGTCTGTACGGCACCGTCGCCGACGCGAGCCACGACACCACCATCGACATCGAGATCTCCGAGGGTGTCGTCACGAGGTGGCTGCGCGCCGCCATCCGCGAGAAGGTCGTCGACACCGACGAGACCGTCGTCGAGGAGAAGGCCGAGGAGACCGAGGAGCCGGTGACCGCCGCACAGGTCGCTGAGCCTCTCGACCACAACGCCAAGAAGTAATCTCATACGGGCTCGCACTCCTGGAGTTGGCAACTGTGAACACCGCCAACTCCAGGTGGTGACGCCCAGCTCACCCGGCGCGCGTTACGCTGCGCGCTCGGAAACCATCGCTACTAGGAGACGGACGGATCGTGGCACCTCCGGCCGGGCAAATTCGCCCTGCGAAGTACTTGGCGAGTTTTGTCCTCATCGTGGTCGCGCTTTACGCCCTGGTGTTCTTCACCGGGAACGGTTCGGCCAAACCCAAGCTCGGTATCGACCTCCAGGGCGGCACCATCGTCACGCTGACCGCGCGTCAGGAAGACGGTGCCCAGCCCAGCGAGGACGCGCTGAACCGCGCACGTGACCTCATCGAGGTCCGCGTCAACGGTCTCGGTGTGTCCGGTGCCGAGGTCGTGCGCGACGGCAACAACCTGACGATCACCGTGCCCGGTGCGGACAGCGAAGGCGCGAAGGGCCTCGGCCAGACCGCACGCCTCGCGTTCCGCAAGGTCCTCGGTCAGCCGATCCCGGCCGGTGCGGCGCCGAACACCCAGGCCCCGTCGTCGAACACCCCGCCGTCCGGCAGCCCGAGCACGCCGCCGTCGACTCCGAACCAGACCGCGTCGCAGCCGTCGTCGAGCAACGCGCCGCACGGCCGTCCCGCTCCGAACCTGGCCGCGCAGCCGTCGAGCACGCCGCCGTCCTCCAGCTCCGCACCCTCGTCGAGCACGCCGCCGAGCACGCCGTCCGCCCCCTCCAACGTGGACCCGAAGCTCGCGAAGGAGATCCAGGAGGCCAAGGCGCTGCGCCAGGCCACCGACCAGCAGATCCTGCAGCAGGCCGCGCTCATGCTCGACTGCTCGAAGCCGGACCCGTTGCGCGGCAACGACGACCTGGACAAGCCGCTCGTCACCTGCGGTGAGAAGGGCACGTACAAGTACATCCTCGCGCCGGTCAACCCGCCGAAGGAAGACACCCAGACCAAGCCGGACGACTACTCGATGTACTCCCGCCTGACGGGTGAGGACATCGACAACGCCGCCGCGAACAAGAACCCGAACGGCACCGGCTACGTCGTCAACCTCAGCTTCAAGTCCGACGGCGGCTCCAAGTGGGGCAAGTTCACCTCGGCCAACGTCCAGCAGGCCGTCGCGGTCGTGCTCGACGGCGAGGTCATGTCCGCGCCGACCATCCAGTCGGCGATCACGGGCGGTTCCACCGAGATCAGCGGCAAGTTCTCGCTGAAGGAGGCCCAGAGCCTCGCGAACACCCTGAAGTACGGCGCGCTGCCGCTGTCCTTCGACGCCTCCGAGGCGCAGACGATCTCCCCGACGCTCGGCCTGCAGTCGCTCAAGGCGGGTCTCATCGCCGGTGGCATCGGTCTTCTGCTGGTCTTCGTCTACTGCATGTTCTACTACCGCCTGCTCGGCATCATGACGATCCTGTCGCTGGGCCTGTCCGGCGTGATCGTCTACGGCGTGCTGGTGCTGCTGGGTCGCTGGATCGGGTTCACGCTCGACCTCGCGGGCATCGCCGGTTTCATCGTCGCCATCGGTATCACGGCCGACTCGTTCATCGTCTTCTTCGAACGCCTGAAGGACGAGGTGCGCGAGGGCCGCACGTTCCGCTCGGCCGTGCCGCGCGCATGGGTCCGTTCGCGCCGCACGATCCTTTCCGCCGACGCGGTCAGCTTCATCGCCGCCGCCGTGCTGTACGTGATCGCGGTCGGCCAGGTGAAGGGCTTCGCGTTCACGCTGGGCATGTCGACGATCCTCGACCTCGTGGTCGTGTTCCTCGTGACGCACCCGCTGGTCGCGATCGCGTCGAAGTCCAAGTTCCTGTCCAACCCGAACCTGTCCGGCCTGGGCGGCGCCGCGCGCGAGGGTGCGGCTCACCGCGCCGCCTCGACCGGCAAGACCGCTGCCGTGAAGGAGGCCTGACATGGGCAACGTGTTCACGCGCCTCTACGTGGGCAACGGCGCTTTCGACATCGTCGGCAAGCGCATCCGCTGGTACATCACCTCGGGCATCATCCTGTTGGTCTGCATCGGCTCGATGGTGTTCAACGGCTTCAACCTGGGCATCGACTTCAAGGGCGGCACGAAGATCTCGATGCCGTCGGTGTCGGAGACGAGCCAGGCGATCTCGACGGGTTCGGTCGAGGACTCCTACGCCAGGGCCCTGCCCGGCAAGAAGCCGAACGCGGTGCAGGCCGTCGGTTCCGGTACCAGCGCGTCGATCCAGATCAAGTCGCCCGCGCTGACCATCCAGGAGGTCGCGGCCCTCAAGACCGCGCTGGCGCAGGACACCAAGCCGAAGGGCGGCCAGGGCACGATCTCGGACAGCGCCGTCTCCGCCTCGTGGGGCGGTGAGATCAGCTGGAAGGCCCTCTGGGCGCTGTTCTGGTTCTTCGTCGTGGTGACGCTGTTCCTGGCGTTCTACTTCGAGTGGCGAATGGCCGTCGCGGCGCTCGTCGCCGTGTTCCACGACGTCATCATCACCGCGGGCGTGTACTCGCTCGTCAAGTTCGAGGTGACGCCGGCGACGGTCATCGGTCTGCTCACCATCCTCGGTTTCTCCCTGTACGACACGGTCGTCGTGTTCGACAAGGTCAAGGAGAACACCCGAGGCCTGCTGGGCCTGACCCGCCGCAGCTACGCCGAGGCCGCCAACCTGGCGCTCAACCAGACCCTGATGCGCTCGATCAACACCTCGCTGATCGCGCTGCTGCCGGTCATCGGCCTGCTGGTCGTCGGCGTGGGCATCCTCGGCGTCGGCACGCTGCAGGACCTGGCGCTCGTCCAGCTCGTCGGCATGTTCATCGGTGCCATGTCCTCGATCTTCATCGCCACCCCGGTGCTGGTCGACCTGAAGATGCGCGACCCGAAGTACATCTCGCAGGCCAAGCGCGTGGCCGCCCGCCGCGCCAAGGCCGCGAGTCCGCAGGCCGAGGGCATCGAGTCGGTCGACGACGACGAGCTCGCCGCCGACCTGCGCCAGGAAGAGGCGCTCGCCGCCGCCGCGTCGGTGCCGCACCGCACCGCCAAGGCCGCGGACTCCCGCCGCCGCCCGACCGGAAAGCGCCAGCGTTGAAGCTCGACCGTGCTCTGGAACTGATGCGTGAGGTCCCGGACTTCCCCAAGCCTGGGGTGCTCTTCCGGGACCTCACGCCCGTCCTGGCCGACCCGGACGCCCTGCGCGCCATGGTCGACGCCCTGCAGGACAAGATCGACGACAGCACCCAGGTGATCGCCGCCATCGAGTCGCGCGGCTTCCTCCTGGGTGCCGCGCTGGGCTACGGCTGGCGCTACGGCGTCGTGCCGCTGCGCAAGCCCGGCAAGCTGCCCGTGGTGGCCGACTCGGAGTCTTACGACCTCGAGTACGGCACCGCGTCGCTGGAGCTCCCCGGTGGCGCCATCCAGCCCGGACAGCGCGTCGTGGTGGTGGACGACGTGCTCGCCACCGGTGGCACCGCTGAGGCCGCCTGCACGTTGGTCGAGCGCGCGGGCGGCATCGTGACCGGTGTGTCCGTGGTGCTGGAGATCGCCGCGCTGGGCGGGCGCTCGCGGCTCGCCGGGCGTGAGGTCAGCGCTCTGCTGGCCGTCTAACTGGCGGCCGCAGTTGGCCGCGTTCCCCATGTTGATCTCGGTAGCGTCCTTCCCCGCCGGCCTTTCCGCCGGCGAACTGGGGATTTAGGAGCAAACCGATGCGCAAGATTCTGGGGATCGGCGCTGCGGTCGCGATCAGCGTGGGGACGCTGATCGCCACCGTGCCCGCCGCCAACGCGGCACCGTGCGGCTACTTCACCGCCAACAGCAGTGGCGGCGATCTGTGGGCGTACTACAACCACTGCGACTCGCGGACGACGGTCATGATCCACGTCGACAACGTGTGGCCGCGGGCGGACTACGACACCTGCGTGGGGCCCGGCGTCACGCCGCTCCGCTACCCGGCGGCCCACACGAACGGCGCCTGGTACACCGGCGGTGTCGGCTGCCGGCCGTGATGTGATCGCGGTCAGATGAAGTGGGGACGGGGCATCGAGCCCTGTCCCCACTTCGCTTTCCGGGCGGGTGGACTGGATCAGCCCTTCATGCCGCCGTGCGCGACCCGCCACAGTGCGATCGACGTGCCCAGCCACGGCACGGCGCCGAGCATCAGCGCTTCGCCCGCGTTGTCGTGGCTCGTGTTGAGCAGAACGATCGCCGCGTACCAGATGGTCGCGAAGGCCAGGCTGTGCCAGTACGGCCGGTGTTGGTCGTGCGTGTGCATTCTTCGGCCGCCCCAGACCTGTCCGAGTTGCGCGAATTGTGTTAGGCGGGCGGGGGAGCGACGAAGGCGGCGCCGACGCTCACGAAGACCAGCGCCACCAAGGACGCCGGTGCGGTGACCACGGCCATCTCCCACAGTTCCGGGTGCTTGGCGCGGCGCAGCAGCAGCCAGCTCGCGGTCGTGGCGAGGAGCCAGCCGACGGCGGAGCCGACGATCGACCTCTGGTCGACGTAGCCGGGGTCGTCGAGGGCCAGGTAGGCCATCGTGCCGAGCCAGACCGACGTCATCGCGGCGCACCAGAGCAGGGTTCTCACGGGCGTGAGTGTCGCAGGCTCGGTCTCGCCGGAACGATTTCCGTGGTCCGGTTTTGCCGTGGTTCCCAGTTTCCGCGTTACGACAGGTGCGGGCTGCACGCACCCGTTTTCACCCGAATGAGCTGGTTCTTGGACCGGGTTCAAGCCCTAGCGTCGGGTCGCATGACTGCGATGACCTCCACCGCCTACAGCCGCGACCTCGGCGACGAGCTGCGCCGGTTGCGCGAGAAGTTCACCGGGTTGACCGGCTGCGCGTTCGCCGAGCGGCTCGGGTGGGACCCGAGCAAGGTGTCCAACATCGAGAACGGCAAGGCGCGGGCGAGCGAGATCGACCTCGTGCAGTACCTCTTCACGTGCGGGAGGGACAGCGTCTTCTTCGAGCGCTTCCGCGACCGCTACCGCTACGCGTTCGACCCGTACGTGGTCCTCGTACCGGACAACCTGCGCACGCTCGCGAAGGCGGAGGCGCAGGCCAAGAAGATCACCTGCTACGACGTGCTGTCGGTCCCAGGCCTCATCCAGACGCGCGAGTACGCGGATGCACTGCTTTCCACGGGACGCAAGACCCCGGCGGACGTTCAGAAGAGCCTCAGGTGGCGCATGGACCGCCAGGCGATTTTGAGTCGGGTGCAGAACCGCCCGGAGTGTCGCTTCTACGTGCATGAACTCGCTCTGCAACTTGAGGTGGGCGACGAGCGGATCATGGAGGAGCAGTACCTGCGCATGCTGTTCAACACGCACATCCTCCGGATCGTGCCGATGTCCGCCGGTCCTGGCCCGATCAGGATGTCGCCGCGCATGCTCTTCCACTTCGAGAAGCTGATCCCGGTGGCGTACAGCGAGACCGACCTCGGGAACGTCTTCGCGCACGAGGGCGCGGCCATCGCGGACAGCCGGGAGTTCTTCAAGTGGTTGGATGCCCTGGCTTTGGATGAGGGACAATCACACAGCCTGCTGGCGAACTACGTCAGCGGACTGCGGAAGGACTCTCATGTTCCACGGGCGGAGCTGGCGTAAGAGCACCTACAGCGGTCCCGAGGGGGACAGTGCGTGTGTGGAGGTGTCGCTTGCCCAGGACGTTCTCGTGCGTGACTCGAAGGCCACTCGCGGTGACGTCCTGGCGTTCTCGATCTCCGCCTGGCAGTCGTTCGTGGCGAACGTCGCCTGATCGGCCCAGTGGAAGTCCGGGCGGCGTTCACCGTGTGAGCTGCGCCGCTCGGCGCGCGTCCGGAAGTTTCGTCAGCGTGAACGCGTTATCCTCGGTACTCGCGAGACCCGAGGAGCGTGGGGTTGAGTCAAGACACCGAACCCGCTGCGACGGTTGTCCAACCGTCGGCGACCCGGCGTGTGCGCGCCCGCCTCGCGCGGCGCATCACCGCCCAACGTGCGGCCCCGGTGAAGCAGGTCCTCGAACCTCTCGCCGCCGTGCACCGTGACCTCCATCCCAAGGCCGATCTGGCGCTTCTGCAGCACGCGTACGACGTGGCCGAGGAGAAGCACCGCCCGCAGCGCCGCAAGTCCGGCGATCCGTACATCACCCACCCGCTCGCCGTGGCGACGATCCTCGCCGAGCTGGGCATGGACACCACGACGCTGGTGGCCGCGCTGCTGCACGACACCGTGGAAGACACGGACTATTCGCTCAACCAGCTCAAAGAGGACTTCGGCGAAGAGGTCGCGCGCCTCGTCGACGGCGTCACGAAGCTGGACAAGGTCAAGCTGGGGGCAGCGGCCGAGGCGGAGACCATCCGGAAGATGGTCATCGCGATGGCGAAGGACCCGCGGGTTCTGGTCATCAAGCTCGCCGACCGGCTGCACAACATGCGCACCATGCGGTTCCTGCCGCCGGAGAAGCAGGCCCGCAAGGCCCGTGAGACGCTCGAAGTCCTCGCGCCGCTGGCCCACCGGCTGGGCATGGCGACCGTCAAGTGGGAGCTGGAGGACCTCGCGTTCGCGATCCTGCAGCCGAAGAAGTACGACGAGATCGTGCGGCTGGTCGCCAAGCGCGCGCCGTCGCGCGACACGTACCTGCGGACCGTCGTCCAGGAGCTGAACGCGCAGCTCGACGCGGCGCGGATCGTCGGGAAGGTCGAAGGCCGGCCGAAGCACTACTACTCGATCAACCAGAAGATGATCGTCCGCGGCCGGGACTTCGACGACATCCACGACCTGGTGGGTGTGCGGATCCTCGTGGACGAGGTCCGTGACTGCTACGCGGCCATGGGTGTGGTCCACGCGGCCTGGCAGCCGATGCCGGGCCGGTTCAAGGACTACATCGCGCAGCCGCGGTTCGGCGTCTACCAGTCGCTGCACACGACCGTCATCGGCCCGGACGGCAAGCCTCTCGAAGTGCAGATCCGCACGCACGAGATGCACCAACGGGCCGAGTACGGCATCGCGGCGCACTGGCGCTACAAGGAGACCAAGGGCACGCACAACGGCAAGTCCGTCGAGATCGACGAGATGGCGTGGATGCGCCAGCTCCTCGACTGGCAGCGGGAAGCCGCGGACCCCGGTGAGTTCCTCGAAGGGCTGCGCTGGGACCTCGCCGCGCGCGAGATCTTCGTGTTCACGCCGAAGGGCGACGTGCAGACGTTGCCCGTCGGGTCGACGCCCGTCGACTTCGCCTACGCCGTGCACACCGAGGTGGGCCACCGCTGCATCGGCGCCCGCGTGAACGGACGTCTGGTCGCTCTCGAACGCAAGTTGGAGAACGGCGAGGTCGTCGAGATCTTCACGTCCAAGGCCGAAGGCGCGGGCCCGTCCCGCGACTGGCTGTCGTTCGTCGCGTCCCCGCGCGCCAAGGCGAAGATCAAGCAGTGGTTCGCCAAGGAGCGCAAGGAAGAGGCGATCGAGCAGGGCAAGGACGCGATCACCAAGGAGGTCCGGCGCGTCGGGCTGCCGATCCAGCGCCTGGTCAGCGTCGACTCGATGCAGGCCCTGGCGAAGGAACTGCACTACCCGGACATGAGCGCGTTGTACGCGGCGGTCGGCGAGGGCCACACCTCCGCCCGCCACGTCGTGCAACGGCTCGTCGCGCAGCTCGGCGGCGTCGAGCACGCCGAGGAGGAACTGGCCGACCGCGCCACCCCGTCCACCGTCACCCGGCGCCGCCCCACCGGCGACGCGGGCGTGATCGTCAAGGACGCGGGCGACGTGTGGGTGAAGCTCGCCCGCTGCTGCACCCCGGTGCCGGGC
>Ga0207692_10000137_pt1 | contig 22424 bp, 21 predicted proteins | sample LARL52metaG_FD_184345 | JGI IMG/M metagenome (GOLD analysis project Ga0207692, IMG submission 184345) | Corn, switchgrass and miscanthus rhizosphere microbial communities from Kellogg Biological Station, Michigan, USA - LAR L5-2 metaG... | ecosystem: Host-associated > Plants > Roots >...
CTCCTGGAGCCGCGCAACCCCGCCTACCCCGTGATCGACGGCGACAAGGCCGTGATCCTGGGCGTCGTCGTCTCGGTGCTGCGCAGCGTCTGATCCCGCAGCGTCTGATCCCGCCCGCGTCCCCATCCGGGAATACCTGCCGAACCTGTGCGTTAAGGTAGATGCAAACGCATAGAACTCAGAGGTTCAGCGCAGACAGAAGGAGGCGGGTGCCGTGCAGTTCGGAGTGTTCTCGGTGAGCGACATCACCAGGGACCCGGTGAGCGGCGAGACCCCCAGCGAGGCCGAGCGGATCGACGCGATCGTGCAGATCGCCGAGAAGGCCGAGGAGGTCGGGCTGGACGTGTTCGCGATCGGCGAGCACCACAACCCGCCGTTCTTCTCGTCCGCGCCCACCACGTTGCTCGCCCACATCGCGGCGCGGACCAAGAGGCTGATCGTCAGCACCGCGACGACGCTGATCACCACGAACGACCCGGTGCGCATCGCCGAGGAGTACGCGATGCTGCAGCACCTGGCGAAGGGCCGCATGGACCTGATGCTGGGCCGCGGCAACACCGCGCCGGTCTACCCGTGGTTCGGCCAGGACATCCGGCAGAGCCTGCCGCTGGCGCTGGAGAACTACAACCTCCTGCACCGGTTGTGGCGCGAGGACGTCGTGGACTGGGAGGGCAAGTTCCGCACGCCGTTGCAGGGCTTCACCTCCACGCCGCGGCCGCTGGACGACCTGCCGCCGTTCGTGTGGCACGGGTCGATCCGCACGCCGGAGATCGCGGAACAGGCCGCCTACTACGGCGACGGCTTCTTCGCGAACAACATCTTCTGGCCGAAAGAGCACTACATGCGGCTGATCAAGTTCTACCGCCAGCGGTACGCGCACTACGGCCACGGCACGGAGAAGCAGGCCGTCGTCGGACTCGGCGGGCAGGCCTACATCGCGAAGCGGTCGCAGGACGCGATCAACGAGTTCCGGCCGTACTTCAACGAGGCGCCGGTCTACGGGCACGGGCCGAAGATGGAGGACTTCATGGAGATGACGCCTCTGTCGGTCGGCAGCCCGCAGGAGGTCATCGACAAGACGCTGACCTTCCGCGAGCACTTCGGCGACTACCAGCGCCAGATGTTCCTGATGGACCACGCCGGCCTGCCGCTCAAGACCGTGCTGAACCAGCTCGACCTGCTGGGCGAGGAGGTGGTTCCGGTGCTGCGCAAGGAGATCGAGTCGCGGCAGGACCCGCAGACCGCCAAGCCGCCGACGCACGCGCTGCGGCTCAAGGAGAAGTACGGCGACCAGCCCGCGCGTCAGCCGCGGCCGAACGCCAACCGGGGTGACAACGTCACGGGTGGCTCGCCGTACCAGGACTCGGAGTGACCAGAGCCAACGAGGCGTGGGAGTCCCTGATGAGGGCCTACGCCGTGCTGATGAAGCGGTTCAACGCGGAGGACGTCTGGGGCGACCTGACGATGCGGGAGTACGACGTCCTCTACACGTTGTCCAAGTGCGACAGTCCACTGCGGATGAGTGAGCTGAACCGCCACGTGCTGCTGAGCCAGCCCGCCCTGTCCCGCATGGTCGACCGCCTGGTCGACCGCGGGCTGGTGCACCGCTGCACCGACCCCGGCGACCGCAGGGGTGTGCGCCTGTCGCTCACCCCGGACGGCCGCGAGGTGCAGCGGCAGATCGGCCGCCCGCACGCCCGCAGCGTCGCCCGCGCCCTGAACGTGCTGACCCCCGAAGAACTCGAACAGCTCGCCGTCATCACCGGCAAGCTGGCCGGAAACGAGGAGCAATGACCACCCAGTTCCAGCTCGTGGTCGTCTCGGCGGGCACGAGCGACCCGTCGTCGACGCGGCTGCTCGCCGACCGCGTCGCCCAGCGCGTGGCCTCGCTCGCCACCCAGAAGCAGCTGACCGTCGAGATCGCGACGATCGAGCTGCGCGAACTGGCGAGCGAGATCGCGAACGCGCTGGTGTCCAACCACGTCGGTCCTCGCCTGCAGAAGGCGATCACCACGTTGCAGCACGCGGACGGCATCATCGCGAGCACCCCGGTCTACAAGGCGGGCGCGAGCGGCCTGTTCACGTCGTTCTTCCAGATCCTGGACAACGACCTGCTGATCGCGAAGCCCGTCGTGCTCGCCGCGACCGCCGGCACGGCCCGGCACGCGCTCGTGGTCGACGACCAGATGCGCGGCCCGTTCGCCTACCTGCGCACCGTCGTCGTGCCGACGTCGCTGTTCGCCTCGACCGAGGACTGGACCGACGGCGCGCTGAACAAGCGCATCGACCGCGCGGCGCTCGAACTGGTGGCGCTCATGGCCGCCGGGTTCTCCAAGACCGTGCGCGACGAGTCGTGGGGCCGCTACCAGCACGAGTTCGGCAGCGCCGGCGGCACCGAGCTGTCGATCGACCTGGACTCGGACCTGATGCGCCTCGCCGCGGGCGGTTCGGCGAACTAGCGCTTTCCCGAGCCGCACGTCCTCGCGGTGTCGAGGACGTGCGGCCCCCGTGCGCTACTTGGCCAGGTAGGGCTCGATGTCCTCCATCTCGGCCACCTGACGCACCTCGACCGACATCTCCTCGACGCCGGCGAAGCAGGTGATGTACTCCTCGGCGATGGCCGTGGCCTCGGCCAGGTCCTTCGCGTTGATCATCACGAACCCGCCGACGACCTCCTTGGCCTCGGCGAACGGCCCGTCGATCGCCTTGACCGCCGTGCCGCTCCTGCGCACCACCGAACCGGCCTTCAGCACGCCGTCGGCGGTGAGGAACGCGCCGCTCGCGTTGAGCTTGCCGATGAAGCCCTCCATCCGGCTGATGAGCTCAGGGTTCGGCGCCCACGAGGCCGGGTCGTCCTCGTTGACCCGGTGGATGAGCATGTACCGCATGTGGTCTCTCTCCTCGTTGTCGACTGGCAGCGCGGGACCGCTGCCACCCCTGCGTCGATCGACGTCACGGAGCTTTCGACATTTTCGCCATGATGGCCGGGTGAACTTCTCCCGGCTGGTCGTACCGCCCGCACCGGGATGCCTCGCGGTGGCGGCCGCGATCCTGCCGGTTCAGCGGGCGTGGCGCACGCCGGTGTCGCCCGCGTAGCAGCCCGGGACCCTGCCGCGTCTCAGTCGTCACTTGTGGCCACCGCAATGGCGTGCATCGGTGGCCACACAGCCGCAGATCGCCCGTGTCGTCGGCGTTCGCCCGGTCACCGGTCGTGCGCGAGGTGCTCCGCCTGACCCAGCTCGACGCGGCGTGACACCAGGTGGTCGGCCGTGCGCAGGGCGAGCGCGGCCATCGTGAGCGACGGGTTGGACGTGCCGAGCGACGGCATGCTGCCGCAGCCCACCGCGTACAGGTTGGGGTGGTCCCAGCAGCGCTGCCACTGGTCCACGACCGAGTCGCGCGGCGAGGAGCCCATGACGTGCGTGCCGCCGCCGTGCCCGGCGCCCCAGAAGCTCAACGGCTCGCCGTTGTGCTCGAAGTACCGTTCCTCGTCCGGCTTGTACGACGTGTAGTCCTCGGCCCTGAGCATTTCGAAGAGCCGGTCCGAGACTCGTTTCGCGGCCAGCAGCCCGTCCTTGACGTAGTCGGACAGTCCGTAGTGGACAGCCGGTCGCGGGTTGCCCAGCGCGTCCCGCTCCGCGCTCAGCGTGACGCGGTTGGCGGGGTCGGCCTCCTGCTCGATCTCGAACTGCAGCGTGAACTGCCGTCCGACGCGGTGCGCGAGCGCGGTTCTCAGCGCGGTGCCGCGCAGTCCGGCGGCGACGAGCTCGGCCGTGTCGGAGTCGGGGCTGCCGGCCGACCAGCCCCAGCCCCAGTTGCCGATCTCGACGCGGAACGGCGCCCGCGTGCCGCGTTCCCCACCGGCGCGGAACGCCTCGATGCTCGTCGTCGACCCCGGTCCGCGGAACGGGCCGATCGGGTGCGGCATGAGCGCCCACGTCAGCAGCGCCGGGTGGTCCATGAGGTTGCGGCCGACCTGGTCGCTGCTGTTCGCGAGGCCCGACATCAGCAGCAGCTTGGCGTTCTCGACGGCGTGCGCGGCCAGCACCACCACGTCCGCCTCGATCTCGTGCCGCGTGTGCCTTCCGGTCGTGTCGTCCTCGTAGCGCTGGTAGCCGACCTTGGTGACGCGCCCGAACTCGTCGGTTTCCAGCCGGTTCGCGACACACCTCGTGCGCAGCTCGACGTGCCGCGACCACCGTTTCTGGGTGCGGTGCGGGGTGTACTTGGCGTTCTCCGGGCACACCGGCACGCAGCTCGCGTAACCGGCGCAGAGGTGCCCGTCGGGCTGATAGCCGTTCGCCGGCACGCCGTTACGCGCCTGCGGTGTGCCGGTGACCAGCAGCTCGCGTCCGCCGATGCGCGCACCGTCCACAACGGACGCGACCGCGTGGTCGAGATACGTGCGGGGCAAGGCGTGCATGGGATAGGCGTACCCGTCCGCGACGGGTACGTGCTGCCGTTGCTCGTCGGCGTCGGCCGCGACCCCGATCTCCCACTCCGCCGCGCGGTAGTAGGGCTCCAGGTCGTCGTAGCCGATGGGCCAGTTGCGGCCGTGCCCGAGGTCGGCGGTGCGGAAGTCCTCGGGGTGCATGCGGGGCGTGATGCCGGTCCAGACGGTGCCGGTGCCGCCGTTCATCCGCAGGTAGGGACTCGAGTAGGCGAACGGCCCGGTGTTGAGGAGGTAGTCGCTCGACGGCGCGGCGACCGTTCGCCGGTAGGGCGCGAGCGGCGACTTGACCCGCGCGGTCCGGAACCTCCGGACGGCCTCGTCGTGCTCGGCCTCGGCACCGGCCTCCAGCACCGTGACGCGGAAACCGTTGTCCCCCAGCACTTTCGCGATGATCGAGCCGGCGAAACCCGCGCCGACGACCACGGCCCTCATGAGGCGGTGCTCCGCGGTCTGCGCTCCCAGCTGCCGAACCCGGGCCCGGCCGTGCCCGGCGCGGCGACCCCGACGGCCTTCCACGCGAGCCCTTCAGCGTAGGCGCGGGCACTCGGGATCACTCCGCGCCAGACGCCGGTGTACCAGAGCTCGATGATCTCGGCGTGCCCGGCGCCGCGCGCCAGCGCCGCGTACTGCTCGACCAGTCCGGTCGACCTCAGCTCCTCCACCGAGAACCCGGTCAGCTCAGCGGACAACTCCACGAAGGCGTCCATCCCGCCATCCTCGATGGCGCGGCCCCGCCACGCCCGGCCCCTCACCCGCGTGGCGCAACCTCCATCTCGCCCAGCAGGGACCAGTCGTCCTGCTCCAGCGTGGCGTTGACGATCCGCGGCGTCTCGGCGAGGTACGGCGGCAGCTCCTTCCGCGCGGTGCGGAAGTGCTCCGACCGCACGTGCGCACTACCGGCTTCTCCGTCGCGGAACGCCTCGACCAGCACGTACTCGGTGTCGTCGGCCAGGCTGCGGGACCAGTCGAACCACAGACAGCCCGGCTCGGCGCGCGTGGCCTCGGTGAAGCTGCGGGAGATCTCGGGCCAGGCGTCGGCGTGCTCGGGCAGGACGCGGAACTTGGCGGTGATGAAGATCAAGACGGCCTCCTCGCGGTGATCGCGCTCCAACCCTACGGCTGCGCGAGCGGGACCAGCGAGCCGTCCGCCGCCGTCTTCAGGCGCGTCGGGCCCTGCCGGAGCATCGCGGCCACGGCGGCGTCGAAGGCCGCGTCGATCTCGGCCTGGTTCGGGAGCGTCACGAGGAACCCCTGCATGACCAGCTCCTCGCGCACGGTCTCGGCGGCGAACCCGAAGACCTCCTCGGCGATCTCGTCGGCGAGGTCGTACTCGTCCTCGTACCGCACCTCGGTGCCGTCCGCGGACCACTCGGTGAAGCGGAACGAACCCGAGGTCTGCTCGAAGACGACCACCGGCCGACCGGCGGCGAACTCCAGCACGGCGTCCTCGTCGATCATCTGGTCGCACACGATCGTGGCCTCCGGCAACACCGCCACGTAGGCGTACTGGGGGTGCGGCCAGATGACCTCCGCCAGCGTGCCGTCCGCGGCCGGCTCGACCGCGCAGTCCGGCCGCAAGGCCCGGACCACCGCTTCCGCCGCGTCCCTGTCCGGCGCACCGCCGTTGCGCAGCGCTTCCCAGAGGTCTCCGATCACCGCAACAGCGGCCTTCGCGCCCATGAGCCGACCATAGCCTGCGGGTCCGACAATCCTGCGCGATCATCGGCGGCGTGCCCGAGATCGACACCCGCAGGCGGAACCTGGTGGTCGCGGCCGTCCTGCTGGCCATGCTGCTGGCGGCCCTCGACCAGACGATCGTGTCCACGGCGCTGCCGACGATGGTGGCCGACCTGGGTGGCGGCGCGCACCTGTCGTGGGTGGTGACGTCGTACCTGCTCGCCGAGACGATCATGACGGTGCTGATCGGCAAGTTCGGCGACCTCTACGGGCGCAAGAAGACGTTCCTGGTCAGCGTCGTGCTGTTCCTGGTCGGGTCGTTCTTCGCGGGCTGGTCGGAGTCGATGGGCATGCTCATCGCGTTCCGCGCGGTGCAGGGCCTGGGCGCGGGCGGGCTGATGGTCACCTCGACGGCGATCATCGCGGACGTCGTGCCGTTGCGGGAACGCGGCAAGTTCCAGGGGTTCGCGGGGGCGGTGTTCGGCATCGCGACGGTCGCGGGACCGCTGCTCGGCGGGCTGTTCGTCGACCACCTGAGCTGGCGGTGGGCGTTCTACGTCAACATCCCGCTCGGCGTCGCGGTGGTGCTGGTGGCGATCGCCGCGCTGCCCGCGATCAGGGCCGACGGGCATCCGAAGATCGACTACGCCGGCCTCGCGCTGATCGCGCTCGCGGCGACCGGGCTGACCCTGGTCACGAGCTGGGGCGGTACCGAGTACCCGTGGACGTCGCCGACGATCCTGTGGATGGCGGCCGGGTCGGTGGTGCTGCTCGTCGCGTTCGTGCTGGTGGAGCAGCGCGCGGCCGAGCCGATGCTGCCGATGAGGCTGTTCCGCAGCCGGGTGTTCACGGTGTCGGGCATCCTGAGCTTCGTCGTCGGGTTCGCGATGCTCGGCGGCATCACCTACCTGCCGATCTACCTGCAGTACGTGCGCGGCGAGTCGGCCACCGCGTCCGGTCTGTGGATGCTGCCGCTGATCGCCGGGCTGATGGCCACCGCCCTGCTCACCGGCAACGTCATCAGCCGCACCGGCAGGTATCGCGCGTTCCCGCTCGTCGGGTCGGCCGGGCTCACGATCGGCATCTTCCTGCTGTCCAATTTGGACGTCGACACGAGCTACTGGGTGATGGGCTCGTTCATGGTCGTGCTGGGCGCGGGCATCGGCCTGGTGATGCAGGTGCCGGTGATCGTCGTGCAGAGCACCGCCAACTACTCCGACCTCGGTGTCGCCACGTCCGGCATCAGCTTCCTGCGCACGATGGGCAGCTCGTTCGGGGTCGCGATCTTCGGCACGATCTACGCGAGCCAGCTGCCGAAGCACCTCGTGGTGCCGCCGGGCGTCGACCCGCGCGCGATCGCGAGCCCGGCCGCACTGCACGCGCTGCCCGACGCGATCAAGGCGCCGATCGTCGCCGGGTACGCCGAGACCGTGCAGACGATGTTCCTGATCGCCGCGCCGATCGGCCTGGTCGCGCTGCTGGTGGCGTTCTTCCTGCCGCAGGTGCGGCTGCGGGACACCTCACGCGCCGCCGCCACCGGCAACAGCGGTGTGGGCGAGAGCTTCGCCGCGCCGCCGTCGAACTCCTACGACGAGCTGCGCAAGCTCGTCGCCGCGGTCGTCGCCAAGTCCGAGGAGGAGCCCGGCGTGGCGGTGCTGCGCCGCTCCGGCGTCGACCTGCCGCTGGAGCAGGCCTGGCTGCTCGGCCGCGTGTACCGGGCCTCGACGGACGACGGCATCGCGACGCTCGACGAGCTCGCCGAGATGACCGAGGTGCCCGGCGGCATCTTCGCACCGACCGCGCGGGAGCTCGTGCGGTTGGGTCACCTCGCGTCGCACGACGACGGCTACCGGTTCACCGGCCTCGGCGCGGACGTGTTCACACAGCTCGTGCACGCGTGGCGGGGGTGGCTGCTCGACCAGCTGGAGGACTGGCACGAGCCGGACCAGCGCGACTTCGCGCAGGCGCTCGACTCGTTCGCCGACGAGCTGATCGAGAGCGGCCGCCGGCTCAGCCGCGTCTGATCAGAGCTTCGCGGCCAGGGCCGCGGCCTCCGAGGTGCGGCCCTGGTCCTCGTACAGCTCCAGCGCCCGCTGCCACTGCTCGCGTGCCTGCGCGGTCTCCCCCGTCGCGGCCAGCACGTCGCCGAGGTGCTGGCGCACGGTCGCCTCCTCGGCGGAGTTGTCCAGCTCCCGGTACAGCGCCACCGCCTCGCGGTAGTGCGCGACGGCGTCGGCGTGCCTGCCGTCGTGGTGCGCGATGTGCGCGAGACTGTCCAATGTGGCCGCCGCACCCTCGATGTGACCGAGCTTGTTGTTGAGCAGCATGGCTTCCTCGCAGTACGCCCGTGCTTCGGCGTAACGGCCCAGGCACGCGTACCGCCAGCCGACCTCGTTGAGCGACTCGGCCTCGCGGATCTCGGAACCGGCCGCGCGGAACTTCTCCAGCCCGGCCAGCGAGTGCTCCAGCGCCTGGTCCAGGTCGCCCTCGAACTCCGCGGCCCACGCCATCGCCCGGTGCGCGCCGCCGTGCGCCGCGTGGTCGCCGGAGTCCGCGAACAGCTCCAGGCTGCGCTCGAAGTGCCGGTGCCCCAACGGTGACCGGCCCAGCTCGACGTAGTTCGCGCCGAGGCACATGTGCGCGGTCGCCTGTTTCGTCTCGTCGCCCAGCGCCTCCGCCGCGCGCAACGCGCCGAGCCACGCCTCGACGTCGTCGAGCGTGCGGCCGCGCCTGATGTGGTAGTTGCTCAACGTGCGGCCGAGCATCCACGCCACGTCGAAAGCGCCGCGTTCCAACGCCTGCCGTTGCTCGGTCATCAGGCAGGCGTGCTCAGCGTCGAACCAGGCCATCGCGGCGGCGTTGCCGTCGAACGTCAGGGCGTGGCCGCTTTCGTGCTCCGGCAACGGTTTGTGCGGCTCCAGCGTCAGGGCCGCCGCGCGTGCCGTGGCCGCGTAGAAGTCCGCCAGCCGCGACCCGGCGTCGGCGGCGAGATCCGCCGCGTACAGGCCCACGAGGTCGTGCATGCGGTAGCGGCCGGGCACGTGCTGCTGCACCAGGTGCGCGTTCTCCAGCTCCCGCAGCACCATTCGCGTCCGCGCGACCGGGCGGTCGACCAGCGCCGCGACCGCCGCGAGCGAGACGTCCGCGGTGCCGACGGTGCCGAGCAGGCCGAACGCGCGGGCCGCCTCGTCCGACAGCGCCGCGACCGACCACGAGAACACCGCGCGCAGGTTCGTGCCGATCTCACCGGCGTCGAGCGCGTCGAGCGGCTGCTCCCGCAGTTCCCCCGCGAACGCAGCCAGCGGGAAGTCCGGTTCCATCGCCGCCCGCGCGGCGACGATCGACAGCGCCAGCGGCAGCCCTCCGCACCAGCTCACGAGGTCCGCGACCACGTCCGGTTCGGCCGCGACCCGCTCGGCGCCGAGCCGCACCGACAGGAACTCGTGGGCGTCCGCCGGGTGCAGCACGTCCAGCGACACCGACCGGGCCCCGTGCGCGGCCACCAGTCCCGCGAGCTTCAGCCGGCTCGTGACGAGCACGGTCGCGTCCGGACCCGGCAGCAGCGGCACGACCTGCTCGGTGGAGCGGGCGTTGTCCAGCACCACCAGCATCCGCCTGCCCGCGACCAGGCCGCGGTAGCGCGCCGCCCGCGCGTCCAGCCCGGCGGGGACCGTCTGCTCCCCCAGCGCCTCCAGGAACTCCCGCAGCACCGTCTCCGGCGGCGTCGGCTCGGCGGACGGGTCGAAGCCGCGCAGGTTCACGTACAGCTGGCCGTCCGGGAACCGGTCGAGGTGCCGGTGCGCCCAGTGCAGCGCCAGCGCGGTCTTCCCGATGCCGCCGGTGCCGCCGATGGCCGTGATCACGACCGTTCCGGACGGTTCGAGGGCCTTGAGCTCCTCCGCGCGCCCCGTGAACCACGGGTGCGGCGCGGGCAGCTGCCTCGGGCCGTCAACCGGACGTTCCAGACCTCCGGCGAGGATCCGCTGATGCACTTCCTGCAACGGTTTGCTCGGGTCTGCACCGAGCTCGTCGGCGAGCGTGCGGCGCATGGTTTCGTAGTGCCGCAACGCTTCCGCGTCGTTGCCCGACCGGTGCAGGGCCAGCATCAGTTGCGCGGCAAGGCGTTCGTCGTGCGGCCGCTCGTCCACCGCCTGCCGCAACGACGGCAGCAGCGCGGTGTGCCGTCCGTCCGCGAGCGCCACGTCGTTGCGGTCGAGCTCGGCCGCGACGCGTTCGGCGTGCAGGCTCTCCCGCAGCGTGTCGAACCACGGCGACTCCAGCCCTTCCAGCGCCTGCCCGCGCCACAGCCCGAGCGCCTCGTCGAGGGCTCCCTGCCGCACGAGCGCGCGGAAGCGGAAAAGATCGACGTCCGATGGATCCACCATGAGCCGGTAGCCGGTGGGAGAGCGCTCGATGTCCAGGTTGAGCAGCTTGCGCAGTTTCGACACGTACCCGTAGAGCGTCTCGCGCGCCCGCAGCGGCGCGCGTTCCCCCCAGACGCGGCCGACCAGGCGGTCGACCGGCACCGGCCATCCCTGTTCCACCAGCAGCGCGACCAGCACGGACCGTTGCCGGACGTGGCCGATCTCGACCACCTCGCCCCGGTCGCGCACCTCGACGGCGCCGAGCAGCCCGAACTCCAAGATCACCTCTCAACCAGCGGATTCAAGGTTCATCCTAGGTTCACCCTTGATCGAACGGGCAGAGTCGGCACCGCAGGAAGGCCCCGGTCACCAGCGACCCGGCAGCCCAGCCACGGGGCCTTCCCCCGCAGACCCCACCGGAAAGATCACCCGACCAGACCAGGGCGCGGCCGTTCCTCCACATGCGACCCTGGAGTCGATGAGCACCACGCGAATCGGGTCGTTCAACGTGGAGAACATGTTCGAGCGCCCCAAGGTGATGGGCCGCAACGCCACCAGGCACGCGGCCCCGGTGCTGGCCGCCCACGCCCGGTTCAACGAGCTCATCGCCACCGAGGCCTACACGCCGGAGGTCAAGGAAGAACTGCGGGAACACCTGGCGACGCTGGAGTTGCTGCGCAGTGACCGCAGCAGGTACGCGATCCTGCGGCGCATCCGCGGCCGGTTCCTGGCGCGGCACCGGACCGGAGAAACCTCAGTCGTGGCAAGCGGTCGCGAGTCGTGGGTCGGCTGGGTCGAGCTCACCACCGAACCCATCAGCGAGCTCGCCACCCGCCACACCGCGCAGGTGATGCGCGACGTCGGCGCGCACGTCCTGGGCGTGGTCGAGGCGGAGTCCCGCGAGCTGCTGCACATGTTCTCCGCCAGCATGCTCAAGCACGTCGGCTGGACCCCGTACGAGGAGGTCCACCTGATCGACGGCAACGACGAGCGCGGCATCAACGTGGGCCTGCTGACCCGCGACGCGCACGAGGTCATCACGATCCGCACGCACGTGTACGCGCGGGACAACACTGGCGTGATCTTCTCCCGCGACTGCGCCGAGTACCACGTGCGCACCCCCTTCGGTCCCGAGGTCGTCGTGCTGGTGAACCACCTGAAGTCCAAGGGTTACGGCGCTCCCGGCGACCCGATCGGCGCCCGCCGGCGGTTCCGCCAGGCGGTCCGCATCGCCCGCATCGTGAACCGCCTGCGCGACGAGGGCCACGAGCACGTCGCCGTCGTCGGCGACCTCAACGACACCGCCGACAGCGAGGCCCTCCGCCCGCTGTTCCAGCGCACCGGCCTGCGCGACATCAGCGAGCACCCGGACTTCGACTGGAACCACCGCCTCGGCACCTACCGCGGGGTCAACGAGAAGGGCAAGATCGACTACGTCCTGCTCACCCCGGAGCTGTTCGCCAAGGCGGTCGGCGGCGGCGTCTTCCGCAAGGGCGTGTGGCGCGGCCCGCGCACCAAGAACCGTTGGGACGTCTACGAAACCCTGACCGACGAGGTGCACGCGGCCAGCGACCACGCCGCGATCTACGCCGACATCGACTGGTCCCGCTAGACGACCTCGACGGTCACCTCGACGACATCGCCGGGCCCGATGTCGTTCTTCTTGCGCACGGCCGCCTTGATCGGCAGCACGTAACACCCGGACTGCTTGTCCGGGAACACCGACGTCGACCAAGTGCTCGCGCCCACGCCCACCCTGACCTTGACGCTGCCGAAACCCGCGCCGGGCGTGGCGAGGTCGCGGATCTGGTCCGAGACGTCCTCGGGCAGGGTCACGAAGGTCCAGGTGTCCATGCGCCTGGCATCCCAGACCCACAGCTCGGCGTCGAAGACGAACATGCCCCGATTCTCCGCCGGGGCAGGGGTGACGAGGGGCGTGACGAACACCACCGACCGAATCGGTCGGTTTACCTACCGATCCGGTCGGTGAACGTCGTAAAGTCGTGAGCATGCCACGACAGCCAAGGACCGGGGTCGACGAGAAGATCCTCGACGTCGCCGCCGCGCTCTTCGCGCGGCACGGCTTCGAGCAGACGTCGCTCAAAGCCCTCGCGGACGCCGTCGGCCTGTCCAAGGCCGGCCTGCTGCACCACTTCCCCAGCAAGGACGCCCTCTTCGAGGCCGCCAGGGAGCAGAGCCGCGTGCTCAGCAGGCACGTGGCGGACCTGGTCGCGCCGATGCCCGCCGGGCCCGCGCGTGAACGACGGGCGCTGGAGCTGCTCACCGACGTCGCGCTCGACCGGCCCGGGCTGGTCGCGCTGCTGTTCCGCGCGATCTCCGCGCCCGGCGAGGAGACGCGGCAGGCGCAGGACGAGCTGCTGCTCAACGAGATGTTCGTCATCGAACCCGAGAAAGAACTGGAGCGCGCGGTCCGGATCGTCGGCGCGCTCAGCGCCATGGCCGTGCTCACCCTCCTGGCCAACCAGGAGGGCGACAAGACGACCTGGCGACCCCTGATCCTCGCTACCTGCTACGACGCACTCGGGCACCGGGAGGCCTGACCACCATGGCGAAACTGCTCTACAAGCTCGGACTCGGTGCCCATCGGCACCGTCTCCCGGTCGTGCTGATCTGGTTGCTGGTGCTCGTCGGCGCGGGCGCCGGGGCGTTCACGCTGGGCGGTGAGACGTCCAACTCGATGTCCATCCCCGGCCAGGAGTCGACCACCGCGCTCGAACGCATCCAGCAGAAGTTCGGCTCCGGTGAGACGGCGTCGGCACGGGTCGTCCTGAAAGCGCCGGACGGGCAGAAACTGCCCCAGCACGCCAAGGCGATCACCGACCTCGTCAGCGACGAGGCCGCGGTCAAGGGCGTCCGGAGCGCGACCGACCCGCTCGACAAGGCCGCGCCGAGCGTCAACCGCGACCTCACCGTCGGGTACAGCACCGTGACGTTCGACGTGAAGGCCGGTGACGTCACCGCCGACCAGCGGGCCGAGCTGACCAAGGTAGTCGACAAGGCGCGGGCGAGCGGGCTGACCGTCGAGGTCACCGGCACCGCGATGCAGGAGCCGCCGCACGTCGGCGGGCCGGCCGAGGCCGTCGGTGTCGTGCTGGCGCTGGTTGTGCTCGCGCTGACCTACGGCTCGCTGGTGACGGCGGGCATGAACCTGCTGACGTCCGCGATCGGCGTCGGCATCGGCACGCTCGGCATCACCATCGCGTCCGGGTTCATGGACCTGCAGTCGACCACGCCCGTCCTCGCCTCGATGCTGGGGCTCGCGGTCGGCATCGACTACGCGTTGTTCATCATCAACCGCTACCGCCAGGAGCTGCGGCGCGGCTCCGACGTCGGGCACGCCGTCGCGACCGCGGTCGGCACCGCCGGTTCCGCCGTCGTCACCGCCGGTCTCACCGTCGTGATCGCGCTGGTGGGCCTCGCGATCGCGGGGATTCCGTTCCTCACGCAGATGGGCATCTCGGCGGCGGCCACGATCATCGTCGCGGTGCTCATCGCCGTCACGCTGGTGCCCGCGGTGCTGAGCCTGCTCGGCCGCCGCGTGCTGACCCGCAAGGAACGCTCGGCGGCGCCCGTGGAGCACACCGACCGCGGGATCATCCGCGGCTGGGCGAAGACCGTCACCCGCAACCGCGTCGTCGCGCTGCTGCTGTCGGTCGTGGCGCTCGGCGTCGTCGCGATCCCGGTGGCGTCCATGGACACCACGCTCATCCAGAAGCCGCCGGCCGGTTCGACCCAGGAACGCGCGGACCGGGTCCTGGCGGAGGGCTTCGGCGAGGGCTTCAACGGGCCGATCATCGTGCTCTTCGAGGGCAACGGTGCCGCCGCGGCCGCCGGCCAGGCCGCCGGGCCCATCGCGAAGATGTCCGACGTCGCCCTGGTGACGCCCGCCCAGCCGAGCCCGGACGGCTCCGCCGCGCTGGTCACGGTGATCCCGAAGTCCGGCCCGGACAGCACCGCCACCGAACAGCTCGTCGCCGACCTGCGCGCCGAACTGTCGCACGTGGACGGCGCGAAGGCCTACGTCACCGGCGCCACCGCGGTGAGCGTCGACGTGGCCACCTCCCTGGACCGCGCACTGCCGATCTACCTCGCGGTGGTCGTCGGCCTGGCGCTCGTCCTGCTGGTCCTGGTGTTCCGCTCGCTGCTCGTGCCGCTCGTGGGCGTGCTCGGCTTCCTGCTGACCATCGGCGCGTCGCTGGGCGCCACGGTGGCGGTGTTCCAGTGGGGCTGGCTCGGCGACGCGGTGAACCTCGCGAGCACCGGCCCGCTGATCAGCCTCACGCCGATCCTGGTGATCGGCATCCTGTTCGGGCTCGCGATGGACTACCAGATCTTCCTGGTGTCGCGGATGCACGAGGCGCACCACCGCGGCGCCAAGCCGGTCGAGGCCATCACCACGGGCTTCCGCCAGGCCGCCCCGGTGGTCATGGCCGCCGCGCTGATCATGTTCTCGGTGTTCGCGGGCTTCGTCCCCGCGGGCGAGCCGACCATGAAGTCGATCGCCTTCGCCCTGGCCGCGGGCATCTTCGTGGACGCGTTCGTGGTCCGCATGGTGCTCGTGCCCGCCGCGCTGGCCCTGATCGGCGAGCGCGCCTGGTGGCTGCCGAAGTGGCTGCACTGGCTGCCGGAGCTCGACGTCGAGGGCACCGCGCTCGACTCGTTCGAGCACAAGCACGACAGCGAGGACGACCGGAAGCCCGTCCCGGTCAGCTGATCGAAGGCCGCACCCGGTCAGGCGACGTGCCCGCTGTGCGCAGCGGAGGTCACCGTCGCCGGCCGGGTGCGCTCGGCCAGCAGCCGCCGCGCCCAGCGGGCCACCGCGCGGGGCGGCGGGTCCACCTCGCCGCCCAGGTGCGCCACCACGGTCAGGTCGACGGCACCGGGTTCCTCGACCGCCATGGCCCACCCGTGGCACTCGGTCCACAGCAGGGCGACGTCGCGGTCCGGGTGGCCGGGCAGCCTGCCCTCCACCGCGATGTACACCCGCAAGGGGTCGTCCCGGTCGACACAGGACGACTCGCCGCTCAGGCCCAGCTCCCGCGTGACCCGCAAGGCGTAGTCCAGCGCCGTCGTCGCCATGCCCGCCGGTTACCCCGTTCGGCGGGATCTAGTCGCACTTCCGCAGTGGCGGCAACCGGACGAAGATCGTGGCGTAGGTTGATGATCGAGGAGGCGCGCCGTGGGACTTCGCAGCGAGCAGTGGTACGCCGGTGACGACCGCAACGCCTACATCCACCGAGCCTGGATGCGCCGCGGCACGCCGTCCGACGCCTTCGCCAGACCGCAGATCGCGATCGCCAACACCGCCTCCGACCTCACGCCGTGCAACGCGCATCTCAACGAGGTGGCGGCATCGGTGTCGAACGGCGTGCACGAAGCAGGCGGCATCCCGCTGAACCTGCCGGTCGTGTCGCTCGGCGAGACCAACGTGCGGCCGACCGCGATGCTGTGGCGCAACATGGCCGCGATGGCCGCCGAGGAGATGCTGCGCGCCAACCCGGTCGACGGCGTGGTGCTGCTCGGCGGGTGCGACAAGACGATTCCCGCGCTGCTGATGGCCGCCGCGTCCGTCGACGTCCCGGCGGTCGTGGTGCCGGGCGGGCCGATGCTGACGGGCACGTTCCGCGGGGTGCCGCTGGGCTGCGGCACGGACGTCTGGCGCCTGTCGGAGGAGGTGCGCGCCGGGACGTTGTCGCAGGAGGCGTTCATCCGGTCCGAGTCGGCGATGATCCGCAGCCGCGGCCACTGCAACACCATGGGCACCGCCTCGACGATGGCGCTGGTCGCGGAGGCGCTCGGCACGGTCGTCCCCGGCGTGGCGGGCACCCCGGCGCCGGACAGCCGGCTGCTGGAGGCCGCGCACGGCACCGGCCGGCTCGTCGTCGAGCTGGTCGAGAAGGACCGGCGGCCCAGCACGTTCCTGACCAAGGCCTCCTTCCACAACGCGATCGTCGCCCTGGCGGCGATCGGCGGCTCGACCAACGCCGTGGTGCACCTGCTCGCGATCGCCGGGCGGCTCGGGGTCGACCTCACGCTCGACGACTTCGACCGCATCGGTTCCGGGGTGCCGCTGCTGGTGGACCTCCAGCCCGCGGGCCGGTTCCTGATGGAGGACTTCCACCGCGCGGGCGGGCTGCTCGCCGTGCTGCGGGAGGTGCGCGACCTCCTCGACCCGGAAGGCCTGACGGTCACCGGGCAACCGCTCGTCGACCACCTCGACGACGCCCCGACCTGGGACCCCGAGGTGATCCGCAACCGGGCCGAGCCGATCATCGCCGAGGGCGGGATCGCGGTGCTGCGCGGCAACCTCGCGCCGTCCGGTGCGCTGATCAAACCGGCCGCCGCGTCACCGCAGCTGTTGCAGCACCGCGGAAAGGCCGTGGTGTTCGACAGCATCGAGGACTTCCACGCCCGCATCGACGACCCCGATCTCGACGTGGACGCGGACTCCGTGCTGGTGCTGCGCGGCTGCGGACCGCGCGGCTATCCGGGCATGCCCGAGGTGTCGAACATGCCGCTGCCCAAGAAGCTCCTCGAACAGGGCGTGCGCGACATGGTCCGCGTCTGCGACGGGCGCATGAGCGGCACCGCGTACGGCACGGTCGTGCTGCACGTGGCGCCGGAAGCCGCCGCCGGCGGTCCGCTCGGGCTGGTGCGCACCGGTGACGTCATCGTGCTCGACGTGGCGAACCGCCGGATCGACGTCGAGGCACCGGACTTCGCACACCGGACGCCGAGCGCCGCGATGGCGGAGGCGTTCGCGAAACCGAAGCGCGGTTGGGAACGGCTCTACGTCGACCATGTGCTGGGCGCCGACACCGGAGCCGACCTGGACTTCCTGGTCGGGTCCAGCGGCAGCGAGGTCGGCCGCGAGTCGCACTGAACCGCTCACACCGGACCGCTCACACCGGACCGCTCACACCGGACCGCTCACACCTTGAGCACGGCCTCGACGATGACGTTGTCGCGGTAGCTGCCGGCGGCCCGGTCGAACTCGCCGCCGCACGTCACGAGCCGCAGCTCGGACAACGGGGTCGGCCCGTACACGACGGCGGTCGGGAACGCGGACTTCGCGGTGGAGTAGGTGTGGTTGACGACGAACGTGAGCTTGCTGCCGTCCTTGCGCTCCACCAGGACCTCGGCGCCGGGACCCAGTTCCCTCAGCCGGAAGAACACGCCCGGCCCGGTCCGCGAGTCGACGTGGCCCGCGATCACGGCGGGTCCGGCGTCACCCGGCGCGACGCCCTTGGCGTACCACCCGGCCTTGTCCGCCCGCGTCGGCGGCTGCAGCGCCCCGGACGAGTCGACCTTCAGAGCCTCCAAAGAGGACTCGACCCCGATCGACGGGATCCGCACGGTCACCGGTTCCGGCACCTTCTCGGCGCCGGGATCCTTCACGATGTAGATCAGCGCGACCAGGATGGCGGCGCCCATCACGAGCTTGCCCTTGCCCATCAGCCGAACCGGAAGAGCCTGCCGCGCACCGAGAACATCGCGATGCCCACGATGAGCGCGATGATCAGCGCGGTGATCCAGTCCCAGCCACCGGCCATGCCGCCGAAACCGGTCTCCTGGCCGCCGCCGGGGACGACCTCGGCACCCTTGGCGTCGGTGCGCAGCTCGATGCGGCGGGCGTTCACCAGCAACGTGTAGACCGCGCCCGACTCGAGCGTCGCGTCCAGCCGCGTGGAGTCCTTGCCGCGCGGCAGCACCTGCAGGGGGTCGGCCCCGGGCAGCATCACCGCGTAGCCGGTCACGGAGTTGGCCGGCACGTTGCGGTGCACGAACACGCTGCCGCGCAGGAGGTCCATCTCGGTGTCGCCGGCGTTGAGCACGCGCAGCCGCGCCTGGCCGTTGGGCGGCAGGCTGACGTCGTCCTCGATCACCTTCATCGCGGACGCCAGGTCGGCCACCGTGTACGCCTTGCCCGCGCCCGCGTGCACCAGCACCGACCTCAGCACTGGCGAGGACGGGTCCGCGCGGAACTCGACCACGTGGTCACCGGCGTCGACGCGGCGGTAGTCGTAGAGCTGGGCGTAGTCGAGCGTGCCGAGCTTCGCGCCGTCGAGGGTGACGTCGACGCGCGCCTGGTCCATCGAGAAGTGCCCGATGCGCAGGTACGTGCCGCTCGCGGCGTGCGCGGGCGAGGCCGAGAGCAGGAGCAACAGCACGACAGCGAGCACTCGCACGCGGACCTCCCCTCACCGGACGCCGATAACGATAACGCGCCTGATCAGCGTCCGGTGAGCCCGTGGAGGTCCGGTCGCCCGCCTGGACGCGTGACGGTGTCACCGGAGGCCCTGACCGCGAGCCCGGCGGCTTCCTCCGGCCCGTCGCCGCGGCAGAGCGCGAACGTCAGCGCCGCCACGAACGCGTCACCGCCACCGGTCGTGTCGACCACCTCGACGTCGCCGAGGGGCACCACGAGCTCGCCGTCGTCCCAGGTGAACACGTTGCCGACATCGTCCACGGCGAACGCCACGAATCCCGGGCCGTGCGCCATCACCTCCCGCGCGGCGCGCAGGGCGTCGTCCGCGCTTTCGATCCTCCGGCCGGACAGCAGCTCAGCCTCCCGGTGATCAGCCCGCACGACGTCCGCGCACGCCAGCAGCTCGTCCCGCAGCCGCTGCGGCGCCCCGTCGAGCACCACCCGCCCGCGGGCCGCGCGGGCCGCCCGCAACGCCACCTCAGGCGGTTGCTGCAGCTGCAGGACGACGGCACCGGCCTGGGCGAAGACGTCCTCGCTCACGTCCGGCTCCGTCAGCAGCAGCTCGTCCGGCAGGTCTTCGAGGTAGCGCCACCCGTCCGACACGAGGTTCACGATCAGCCCGGTGGCGCAGCCGGGCCGCCGCACGACCGCCTCGGTGCCGATCCCGTCCGCCGCGGCCCGCGCGACCAGCCGGTCCCCCACGGCGTCGTCCCCGACCACGCCCACGAGCCGCACCGGCGCGCCCAGCTGCGCCAGCCCGACCGCGATGTTCGCGCCCTTGCCGCCGAGCATCTCGCGCCGCCGCCGCACCGGCGCCGTGCCACCGGGACCTGGCACCTCGTCGACGACGAGCACGAGGTCCCGCGCGATCTGTCCCATCACGACGATCTCGTCCACCGCGCTGGGCTACCCGATCAGGACCGGACGCAGACCTCAGTCCGGTGCGCACCGATCGGTGACGTCCTGCCCGTCCGGCAGCACCGCGAAGAGGTCGACCGGCGTGCGCTGCGACACCATCTCCGTGCGGTGCAGGCGTTTGAGCCGGTCACGGGCGACGGAGACCTCCTGGCTGGTCGCCGACAGCACCAGCACCGGAACCGCGCCCAGCCGCACGTGCCCGCCGACGCGGTGGACGTTGCCGCGGCCGAACTTGAGCACCTTCCCGTACCGCACCAGGTAGAGCAGGTTCTCCTCGCCGCGGGAGTGCTTGAGCTGCGCCACCTCACCGGTCTCGTCGTTGCGCCCCCACGTGCCGTGCGACTTCGTCAGCCACCGGAACGCGGTCCACGGCAGGCCGTGCATGTCGGTCGCGAGCACGGTCCAGCCCGGCTGGAAGTACTTCGCCAGCCGGATCTTCACGGTCGTCGCGGCGATGAGCTCGGAGTTCTCCCGCCAGGTGCCGTCCAGTTCGAGTCGCCGGGCGATCTTCTGCACCGCGGGATCCGGTACCGACCGGTCGTCGAGGCACACCAGGCACCGGGTGCGGAACCCGGCACGGCACGATCGCGCGACACCGCACCAGCCGCACCGGTAGATCTGCACGTCCGCACCACCCGGCCGGTCGTGCACCAGTTTCATCTGGTCCGCCACGACCCGCAGGCACGGCGCGCACAAGGCACACCACGCGACCTCTGTGAGCTCCTTGCGGGGCAACCTGGTCGTGCAGTTGATGCACTGCTTCACTTCGCCCTCCCCCAGCAGGGAAGCCTATTCCAGCGCCCTTCGCAGGCGCGAGGAGACAAGAGCGTGACGAGGATCGGTGGCCGGCAGCAGCAGGTGCAGCCGTTCGAGCACCTCGGCGTCCTCCCCGCTGTCCGCGAACGTCAGCAGCGAGCCGACGTCTCCGGTGCCGAGCACGCCCTTGCGCACCGCCGCGGCGAGATCCGCGCGTTCCTCCCGCACGACCGGTGCGTCCGAACGGGGCAGCAGCTCGCCGCCGTAGTGCCGGGTGGCCTGGCCCGCGTCACCCGATCTCAGTGCCGTGCGGACGTCCAGGAAGTCGCCGCGCAGCACCGCGTCCAGCCGGTACGGCCTCGTCAACAGGACATCACCGAGCTGCGCGCGCAGCCTGTGCAGCTCCGCGCGGACCGTGGTCGGGTTCCCGCGTTCACCATAGAGCAACAACGCGAGCTGCTCGGCCGTGAGCCCCTTGGGGTGCAACGCGAGCGCCGTCAGCACCTCCGCGTTGCGCAACGTCAGCGGCAGCGGCCGTCCGTCGAGCTCGGCGTGCAGCCCGCCGAGGAAGTTCAGCGTGAGCACGTGCCGACGTGGCGCGAACTGCCGCAGGTGGTGCTCGGCGAGCCGGGCGGCCGCCGACACGAGCTGCGCCACGGCCGGGTGCATCGTGCGCAGCGGCCCGCTCACGTCGACCACACCCAGCAGCAGGCCGCTGTGGGGGTCGTGGATCGGGCTCGCCGCGCACGTCCAGCCGTGGTAGGTCCGCACCAGGTGCTCGCGCGAGTGCACGGTGACGGGTTTGCCGGTGGCGAGAGCAGTGCCCATCGCGTTCGTGCCGATGACGTCCTCGCTCCAGCGCGAGCCCTCGGTGAGGTGGACGCGTTCGGCCTTGTGCCGCACCCCGTTGTCGCCCTCGCACCACAGGACGTCCCCGCGCGTGTCGGTGACAATCATGATCGTGTCGTCCATCGACAGCGTGTGCTTGAGCAGCGGCACGGTCGCCGCCAGCGGGTGCGCGCCGCGCAGGTCCTCGATCTCGTCCGGCGCGTGGACCACCGGCGCCTCGTCCCTGTCCGGGTCGACGCGCGCCGCGAGGGACCGCCGCCACGACTCGGCGATCACCGGACGCGCTGCTTCGCCGAGGTCCGTCACCCCTCAAGGATGACGCGCCTTCTGCCACAGGCCGTTACTCCTTTCGGATGCAACGCGTGTGAAACGTTGCACCACCTAGCGTCGTCCCTCAGTTCGCAACGATGCGGGAGGCGAGATGTCGAAGTACGCAGCTCCTGGGCAGCCCGGCAGCGTGGTGACGTACCGCGACCGGTACGACCACTTCATCGGAGGCGAGTACGTCCCGCCCGCCAAGGGCGAGTACTTCGCCAACCCCACCCCGGTCACCGGCGAGGAGTTCACCGAGATCGCCCGCGGCACCGCCGACGACGTCGAACGCGCCCTGGACGCGGCGCACGGCGCCGCCCGCGCGTGGGGCAGGACCTCGATCGCCGACCGGGCCGGGGTGCTCAACAGGATCGCGGACCGCATCGAGGCCAACCTGGAGACGCTCGCGGTCGCCGAGACGTGGGAGAACGGCAAGCCGATCCGCGAGACCCTGGCCGCCGACCTGCCGCTCGCGGTCGACCACTTCCGCTACTTCGCGGGCGTGATCCGCGCCCAGGAGGGCGGCATCTCGCAGATCGACGAGGACCTGGTCGCCTACCACTTCCAGGAGCCGCTCGGCGTCGTCGGCCAGATCATCCCGTGGAACTTCCCGTTGCTCATGGCGACGTGGAAGCTCGCCCCCGCGCTGGCCGCGGGCAACGCGGTGGTGCTCAAGCCCGCCGAGCAGACCCCGGCGTCGATCCACGTGCTGATGGAGCTGATCGCGGACCTGCTGCCGCCCGGCGTCGTGAACGTGGTCAACGGTTTCGGCGTCGAGGCGGGCAAGCCGCTGGCGTCGTCGCGGCGCGTGGCGAAGGTGGCGTTCACCGGCGAGACGACCACCGGCCGGTTGATCATGCAGTAC
>Ga0207692_10000140_pt1 | contig 22277 bp, 23 predicted proteins | sample LARL52metaG_FD_184345 | JGI IMG/M metagenome (GOLD analysis project Ga0207692, IMG submission 184345) | Corn, switchgrass and miscanthus rhizosphere microbial communities from Kellogg Biological Station, Michigan, USA - LAR L5-2 metaG... | ecosystem: Host-associated > Plants > Roots >...
CGGGAACAAGCCCAGGAACACCTCGGGCAGCGCGATCGCGGCCGCGTTCGACGCCAGCGTGCGGTAGTGGCACGACAGCGCGAGCTCAAGACCGCCACCCATGACCGCGCCGTTGACGAAGGCGAAGGTCGGGATGTCCGAGTCGGTGAACTTCTTGAAGACGTCGTGGCCCAGCTTGCCGATCGCGACGCCCTGCGAGCGGTCGGAGGCCTGCTCGACCGCGGACAGGTCCGCGCCGACGGCGAAGATGAACGGCTTGCCGGTCACCGCGATGGCGGCGGGCTGGGCCGCGTGGGCCTCGTCGAACGCCGCACCCAGCGACACCAGCGACTGCGGGCCGAACGTCGACGGGCGGGTGTGGTCCAGGCCGTTGTCGATCGTGATGAACGCGACCGGCTTGTCCAGGCCCGGCACGGAGATCAGACGCGTCTTGGCGTGGGTGACGACCTCGTCGGGGAAGATCGCCTTTGCTTCCTCAGCGGTGATGGTCACTTGCCACTCCAGTTCGGGTTCTCCCAGATGACCGTTCCACCCATGCCGATGCCGATGCACATGGTGGTGAGGCCGTAACGGACGTCCGGACGTTCGGCGAACTGACGCGACAGCTGCGTCATCAAACGCACACCGCTGGAAGCCAGCGGGTGACCGGTCGCGATCGCGCCGCCCCACTGGTTCACGCGGGGGTCGTCGTCGGCGATGCCGAAGTGGTCGAGGAACGCGAGCACCTGGATCGCGAACGCCTCGTTCACCTCGAAGAGGCCGATGTCCTCAATGGACAGACCGGCGCGCTCCAGTGCCTTCTCGGTGGCCGGGACCGGGCCGATGCCCATGACCTCGGGCTCGACACCCAGGAACGAGTAGCCGACCATCCGCATGCCGATCGGCAGGCCGAGCTCGCGTGCGGTCTCCTCCTCGGCGAGGATGCAGCCGGTCGCACCGTCGTTCAGACCGGCCGCGTTGCCCGCGGTGATCCGGCCGTGCGGGCGGAACGGGGTCTTGAGCTTGGCCAGGTCCTCGACCGTGGTGCCGGGACGCGGCGGCTCGTCGGCGGTGGCGAGGCCCCAGCCGTTCTCGGCGGAACGGGTCGCGACGGGCACCAGCTCCGGGCCGATCTTGCCGTTCTTCAGCGCGTCCGCGTACTTGGCCTGCGAGGCGGCCGCGTAGGCGTCCGTGCGCTCCTTGGTGATGTGCGGGAACCGGTCGTGCAGGTTCTCCGCGGTCTGGCCCATGACGAGCGCGCTGGTGTCGACGATCCGGTCCGACAGGAAGCGCGGGTTCGGGTCGACGCCCTCACCCATCGGGTGGCGGCCCATGTGCTCGACACCGCCCGCGATGGCGACGTCGTACGCGCCGAACGCGATGCCGCTCGCGGCCGTGGTCACGGCGGTCATCGCGCCCGCGCACATGCGGTCGATCGAGTAACCGGGCACCGACTTCGGCAGGCCCGCCAGCAGAGCGGCGGTGCGGCCGAGCGTCAGGCCCTGGTCGCCGATCTGCGTGGTCGCCGCGATGGCGACCTCGTCGACGCGCTCCGGCGGCAGCTCGGGGTGCCTGCGCAGCAGCTCACGGATGACCTTCACGATGAGGTCGTCGGCACGGGTCTCGGCGAAAATCCCCTTGGGGCCGGCCTTGCCGAACGGCGTGCGGACGCCGTCGACGAAGACCACGTTCCGAACGCGTGCCGGCGCTGCTGGTGCGGCCACGGCGTCTCCTCCACTTGTGGTGACAACTCTGTCCACCGGGCAGGGGGTGCGCGACATCCCTACCGGTCGGTAACGCCAACTCTAACCCTAGTTACTGGTGAGTAACCACTGCGGCACCCCTGTCGGTTGCGTCACACACCTTGCGCACGATCAGGAACAGCGGCAACCCGACCGGGGCCAGCAGGATCGTGATCACCAGAACGGGTGCCATGACCAGCGGGTGGACGTTCAGGCGGCGGCCTTCGAGGTACATCCAGCGCCCGACGAACAGGTCCCACGCGATCATGTGCGCCCACACGAGCGCGGCGCCGGTGTCGGTGCTCATGAACTTGGCCAGCGCGGGCAGCTCCGGCCGCGTGACCAGCGGCAGCAGTTCCGGCAACACCGGGATCATCAGCACCACGTAGATCGCGACCACCGGCAGGACGATCAGGTGCGACTCGGCGATCCTGCGCGTCCACGACCACCTGGGCGCGAAGATCATGAGCGCCCAGAACGGCGCGGCCAGCAGGAACGTCAGGCTGAACAGGGTGGCGGTCATGCGGTCACGAGCTCCTTGTCGGTGTTCTGCTGCGGCTGCCGCGCCCAGGCCACGCCCAATGCGGTCGCGGCGACGATGACGGCGGCGGCGATGAGGGTGACGGCGTCGGGCTTGATGAGCGGCTGCCCGCGCAGCGCCTGCCAGGTGACGAGCACGGTGAGGCCGAGGTAGCCGCCGCTGAGCGCCCACGCGAGGCGTGCGTTCGCCCACCGGCCGGCGAAGAAGATCAGCAGGGGGAGGACCTGCACCGCGTGCATGCCGACGAAGTGTCCGATCCGCAGGTCGCCGTGGACGGTGCTCCAGCCGGTGAGCGGCAGGTACTCCCCGCCGTCGGGTCCGCCGATCGAGTGGCTGCCGATCACGCCGCCCTCCCGCGACTGGCCTGGCCGCGGCTGCGTCATGAGGAAGCCGACGCTCATGCCGACGAGCGCGACGAGCAGGCTGAGCCGGATCACCCAACTCTGCGCGGGGTTGTCGAACTTCTTGCGGAACAACAGGACCGCGATGACCAGGCTGGTGCCGAACAGGACCATCGCCAGCAGGCCCATGGCCCCGAACAGCGCCCCGTCCAGCGGCGTCTCGAAGTTGAAGTGGCTGCGCTTCCCGCGGACGACCTGGGTGACGATGATCGCCATCTCGCCGACGCCGGCCCCCGCGAACACCGTGCCGAGCCACCACGCGATCTTGTGCGGACGGCCTTCGAGCAGGCTGGTGAACCAGGCCAGCGAGGCGCTGTAGAGCGTGAACGACACCGCGAACTTGAACGGCTTGAACCAGATGGGCGAGTCGAGCAGCATCCGGTCGTCCAGCAGCATGCCGAGCGCGGCGATCGGGGTCAGCACGACCATGGACAGCGTGAAGAGCATTAACGGCCGGTGCCAGCTGTATGCGGTCCTCAACATCTGAGCCCCCTCAGAGAATGGATAGCGGTACTCTCCGCTATCGGAAAGGTACACTATCCATATGCGTGTTGGCGAGCTTTCGAAGCGAAGTGGCGTCCCGGTGCCGACGATCAAGTACTACCTGCGCGAGGGACTGCTGCCCGCCGGCGTGCTGACCAGCCCGAACCAGGCGCACTACGACGAGGAGCACCTCCGTCGGCTCCGGCTGGTGCGGGCCCTGATCGACGTCGGCGGTCTGTCGATCGCGACCGTGCGGGACGTGCTGGGCGTCGTCGACAGCCGCAGCGACTCCCTGCACAAGAAGCTCGGGGCGGTGCAGGAGGCGATCAGCCAGCCCGGCGCGGCCGAGCTCGACCCGCTCGCGGTGAAGGACGTTCAGGAGTTCTTCGCGCGGCACGGCGAGGACGAGTGCTACGACGTCACCAAGACCAACGTGACGCACATGCTCGCCTCGGCGATGTCGGCCGCCCGCTCGATCGGCCACGACCACTTCCGTGAGCTGCTCGACCCCTACCTGGAAGGCTTGAAGATCATCGCGCGGGCCGACCTGGAGTACATCGCGAACCGCGGCTCCACCGACGACGTCGTCGAGGCGATGGTCGTCGGCACGCTCATCGGCGACACCGTCCTCAAGGCCGTGCGACGGCTCGCGCACTCCCAGGTGTCGCGCGACGTGATCGGCGACAGCTCAGCGGTCCCAGGGCCAGGCGACTGACCCGCGCTACACCGTCTCGGACTGATATATCGGTCGATGCATCATCGCTGACCTGGTCTTTAGCAACGACTCTTTTGACTTCGTCCGCAAAAGACTCATTGCAAAGGGCGTTGCCAGCGGACCTCGCCGTCGTGCCGGATGCCGGTGGGGGAGAGGCCGGCGGAGGTGGCGACGGCGGCCGACGCGTGGTGGTCGGGGTGGACGTGGGCGACCACGGTGTCCACCTGTTGGATGGTGAGCCAGTCGACGAGGCCTCGTGCTGCCTCGCGCGCGATGCCGCGACCCTGCCAGGGCGCGCCGACCACCCAGGCGATCTCGGCGGTCTGGCCGGCGACGGTCGCCTGGACGGTGCCGACGAGCCGGCCTTCGGCCCGCAGTGAGATCACCCAGTTGAGCCACCGCTCGGCTGGGTCGGGGGAGCCCGCGACCAACCGCTCGTACCGGGCGAGGAGGGCTTCCGGTGGAAGCGGGGCGCCGCCGATGAAGGTGTGCAGTGCCGGGTCCGCGAGCACCTCGGCCATCTCCGCGGCGTGCTCGACGCGCAACGGCAGCAGGTCCAGCCGCTCGGTGCTGATCAACGCGAACCGCCCCTTGCAATGAGTCTTTTGCGGACGAAGTCAAAAGTCTCATTGCTAAGGGGCAGGTCAGCAAGCGTGTGGAACTGATATATCGGTGCTGTCAGGCGGTCGTGAGGACTCGTGGGGCGCCCGCCTGGCGCAGTGTCGCGGTGAGGACCTCGTCGAGCGGTGTGGCCGTCAGCCCGAAGGTCTTCTCGATGCGGGAGGCGTCCACGACGAACGGGCGGTGCGACATGTGGTGGGTCTCCCAGAGCTCGTTCCAGAACGGCGCGGTGGTGCCGAGCAGCGCCAGTTCCCGGTCGGTCATCTCGGCGAGCTGGGGCGTCGGCGCGTCTGCCAGCTCGGCCAGGCGGGTTGCCGCGGAGCGGACGGAGGCGACGACGACGGGTGCGTGCCAGGCCTGGCCGAGGGCGCGTTCGTCGCGGGCGACGGTGCACAGGGCGCGGGCGGCGTCGCCGATCGAGGTGTACGAGTGCGGGGTGTCCAGGGCGGCCGGCACGACTGCGAGGTGTCCGGCCAGGACGCTCGGCAGGACCAGCGCGGTGAAGGTCGAGAAGGCGCCGGGACCGAGGAACTGGCCGGCGCGCACCTCGGTGACGCGCACCCGGCCCGCGTCGTGCGCGGCTTTGGCCTCCAGCCACATGCGGGCGCGGACCTGGCCCTTGGGGCCGGTCGCGGCCAGCGGGAGGTCCTCGGTGAGCGGGCCGTCGACCGGTCCGTAGCCGTACAGGTTGCCGAGCATCACGTAGGTGGCGCCAGTGCGTTCCGCGGCGGACAGGATCGCGCCGAACAGCGGTGGAACGGTCTGCGGCCAGGTGTGATAGGCGGGCATGGCGCAGTTGATGATCGTGGCCGCGCCTGCGGCGACCTCGGCCAGGGCGGTCGTGTCGCCCGCGTCGAGCGCGATTCGGGTGATGCCGGGGTGCTCCGGGCCGCCTCCGGTGCGGCTGACCACCCTGACCTCGTCGCCGGACTCGGCGAGCAGGAGTGCTGCGGCGTGGGCGGTGGCACCACGGCCGATGATCACGTGGACGGACATGGCCCTCTTTCGGGGAACATCGTGTTGCGCGGATTCGCTTGATCCACTGTGGTGTGCGCGCCCTGTTCGCGGCACCAGCCCGCTTGCCACTTTCCCGGAGGTTCTGGCCATGCATCGGATCGTCTTCGTCGTGGTCGCGCCGGTGTACTCGTTCGACCTCGGCATCGCGCGGATGGTCCTCGACGCCACCGGCTCCTACGAGATCACCGTGTGCACGGCCGACACCGGACGGGTCGAGGCGGTCGGCGGTCCGGACGTGTTCGTCGATCGCGATCTGACGGCTGTCCGCGGAGCCGACACGTGCGTCGTCATCGGCGGTGGAGGCCGGACTGACACCGACCCTCGAATTCTCGACGCCGTCCGGGCCGCGGCGGACGGCGGCGCCCGGATGGCGGCGATCTGCACCGGCACGTTCGTGCTCGCGCAGGCCGGTGTCCTGGACGGGCGTCGCGCGACGACGCACTGGGGGCTGACCGACGAGCTCGCCCGTCGTCATCCGCAGGTGACGGTCGTGCCCGACGTGCTGTACGTCGCCGACGGCCCCGTGCTCACGTCGGCAGGTGCCGCTGCGTGCATCGAGCTGTGCCTGCACATGGTCCGCACCGACCTCGGCGCCGCGGCGGCGGCCACCGCGGGGCGGATGGCGCTCGTCGCCGCGCCACGCTCCGGCGACCAAGCCCAGGTGGTCGACACGCCGCTGCCCGCCGTCGAGGACGCCTCGCTCGCGGCCACCCGCGAGTGGGCGCTGCGCCGGCTCGACGAGCCGCTCACCCTCGCGGACCTCGCCACGCACGCCCGCGTGAGCGTGCGGACCCTGACCCGGCGGTTCCACGCCGAGACCGGCACGAGCCCGTTGCAATGGCTGTTGCACCGGCGCGTCGACCGCGCTCGTCAGCTGCTGGAGACCAGCACGTTGCCCGTCGACCTGGTCGCCCACCACAGCGGCCTGGGCAGCGCCGACTCGCTGCGGCAGCACATGGTCCGCCGCACCGGGCTCACCCCGACCGCCTACCGCGCGTCCCACCGCCGGCCCTTGCAATGAGTCGTTTGCGGACGAAGTCCAAAGACTCGTTGCAAGGGAGCACGTCAGCGGGTGTCGCGGTAACTGATATATCGGATATTGGCGGTCAGGACGGCGGGACCGTCGCGGTCAGCGCCTTGGCCAGGGCTTCGTGGGTGAGGTCGATTTGCCACGACCGGGCCCCGCCTTCGCGCAGCACGGCGGCCACGGACTCGGGCGACAGGTCGGCGGGCGGTTGCCAGCAGGTGCGGCGCACGAGGTCGGGCAGCAGGAGGTTCTCCACCGGCAGGGTGTTGGCCTCGGCGATGCCCGCCAGTGCCGTGCGGGCCGCGGCCAGACGGGCAGCGGCGTCCGGGTCCTTGTCCGCCCAGCGGTTGGGCGGGGGTGGGCCGTCGTGCTGGCCCGCGGGCTCGGGGAGCTCGGACTTGGGCAGGGCGGCGGCCTTGCGCAGAGCGTTCATCCAGACGCCGGACATGCGGCGCTGGGCCCGTCCGCGGAAGACCGGAAGCGCGAGCAGCTCGGCTTCCGAAGCGGGGTTGCGGGCGGCTGCCTCCATCAGGGCGGAATCCGGGAGGACTCGGCCGGGGGCGATGTCGCGTTCGCGGGCCACGGCGTCGCGGGCTTCCCACAGCGAGCGCACCAGGGCCAGTTGACGCTGGTTGCGCACGCGGTGGATACCCGACGTGCGCCGCCAGGGGTCGGTACGGGGGCGCGGCAAAGGCGCCGTCCGTACCGCCTCGAACTCCTCGAGCGCCCAGGCGAGCTTGCCCTGGCGCTCCAGCTCGGCTTCGAGAACGTCGCGCAGCTGCACGAGCAGCTCCACGTCCAGAGCGGCGTACGTCAGCCAGTCGGCAGGAAGGGGGCGGCGCGACCAGTCGGCCGCGCCGTGCCCCTTCTCCAGCCGATAGCCGAGCAGTCGCTCGACCAGCGTGCCCAATGCCACGCGTTCGAACCCAGCCAGCCTGCCCGCCAGCTCGGTGTCGAACAGCACGCCGGGTCGCAGCCCGAGTTCGGCGAGGCACGGCAGGTCCTGAGACGCCGCGTGCAACACCCACTCAGTGCCGTCCAGCGCCTTCACCAGCGGGTCAAGCCGACCGCCTAGGGCGATCGGGTCGACCAACCAGGTGCCGGCGCCCTCCCGGCGCAGTTGCACCAGATAGGCACGCTGTGAGTAGCGGTAGCCCGAGGCTCGCTCGGTGTCCACCGCGACCGGGCCCTTCGCCCCGGCGAGCGCGTCAGCGGCTCGCCGGAGCGCAGCAGGATCGGCGACCACGGGCGGGACCCCATCAGCAGGTTCCGTCAGCGGTACCGGATCTGGTCCGGTTGGTGCGGTTGGCTCGTCGGCGGGTACGTCCACAGCGGATGACCCTACGACGATCGCACCACTCACAGGTGTTCTCGGCCGGTTCAGTGCTTCAAACCGGTATCTAGCGGATCACGCCGGCACGCATGGCCAGCGCGACCATCTGAGCGCGATCCCCGGTGCCCAGCTTCCGGCCGATCCGCGACAGGTGAGACTTCACCGTGAGCGCGGACAGGCTCAGAGCCTCGCCGATTTCCTTGTTGCTCTGGCCATCGGCGACCAGCTGGAGCACCTCGACCTCACGCGCGGAGAGTTCCCGCGGCGTGTTGTCGGTGCCCGGCACCCGAGTACCCGCTGCGAGTACTGGTGCCACGCTCGGATCTGCGTAAACGCCGCCATCGAGAACCCGGCGCACCCCGTCGGTGACCACCATCGGAGAGGCGGACTTCAGGAGGTACGCCTGGGCGCCCGCCTGGAAGGCCGACCTGACCGCGTAGGGGTCGTCGGAGGATGCGAGGACCACGATGCGGGGCCAGCCCTGGGCACGGAGCTCCGTGACCAGGTCGATGCCGGTGCCATCCGGCAGGCCCAGATCGAGGATCGCGAGGTCGCACGGTCCGGTTGCAAGTGCCCGCGCCCGAGCCTCTGCCACCGATGCGGCCTCATGCACTGTCCCGGCCCCCATCTGGGTGAGCCGAGCTGATATCGCCTCCCTCAGCAGTGGGTGGTCGTCGACCACCAGCACTGAAAAAAGCTCCTCCCGCGGGTGCGGGACCATGTTCGCCGGCAACGAGCCGGCTGGCGTGGTACGAACGGCCTGACCTAAGCCGACGGCAGCCACGTCACTACCTCCCTGGAGTCGGTCGTGCCCCCCGACCGGCACCGGAGACTTTCGTCCAATCAGCCGCGCCACTGATCGACCGAAAGTGGTGTCGTCTGGGGCAGCGTAGCCGCCCATGCGGGTCTACGGGACGATCAATCGGGTATCTATCCCTATTGAGTTGTGACAGATGGCCTCATGTGTCACACGATTGGATGACAACTAGATAGGGGTAGTAACACCAGATCCCCTCACGACGACGTATAGGAGTTGGTTGTGCCGAGCCTGACCGGTCGCGAACGAGCGCGGGCGTTGCTGCAGCGTGTGCCCCTCGTCGACGGCCACAACGACCTCCCGTGGGCGCTGCGGGAGTTCGGTGAAGGAACGGGCGAGGACGTCTACAGGACCGCGGCGAAGATCGATCTCACGGAACGTCATCCCAGCTTGCACACGGACATCGTGAAAATGCGCGAGGGCGGCCTCGGGATGCAGTTCTGGTCCGTCTGGATTCCCTGCCGACTCGCGGGCGACGGAGCCGTGACCGCCGTGCTGGAGCAGGTCGAACTGGTCTACGAGCTGGCGGAGCGGTACTCCGATCACCTGGGCGTCGCGACCACCGCCGCGGAGGCCGAAAAAGTTTTCGCGTCCGGGCGTGTCGCGTCCCTGCTGGGAGCCGAGGGCGGACATTCCATCAACTCTTCACTCGGCGTTCTGCGCGCGTTGCGCCGTCTGGGCGTCCGCTACATGACGCTCACCCACAACGACAACACGCCGTGGGCTGACAGTGCCACTGACCAGCCAGAACACGGCGGCCTGACCGAGTTCGGCCGCGACGTCGTCCGCGAGATGAACCGAATCGGCATGCTCGTCGACCTGAGCCACGTCGCGCCCAGCACGATGCACGCAGCCCTCGACACGAGCGCCAAGCCGGTTATCTTCAGCCACTCGTCGTGCCGCCACGTTGCGGACCACCCGCGCAACATTCCCGACGACGTACTGGTCAAGCTGAAGGCCAACGGCGGTGTGGCCATGATCACATTCGTTCCGGACTTCGTCTCACCCCGTGTCGCTGAATGGGACGCAGCCCTTCGTGACGCGATGACGGCCGCCGGTGCGAACCACGCGGACATGGGGGAGCGCAAGGCGTTCGGCGAGAAGTGGATCGTGGACAACCCGAAGCCGCTCGCCACGCTCGACGACGTCGTCACGCACCTCGAGCACGCCCGCGAGGTCGTCGGCGTCGACCACATCGGACTGGGCGGCGACTACGACGGCGTGCAGACGCTGCCGGAGGGCCTGGAGAACGTCTCGGCCTACCCGAACCTCATCGGCGCGCTGCTCGACAGGGGCTGGTCCGAGGACGACTGCGCCAAGCTCGCCGGCGCGAACGTCCTGCGGGTGCTCAGGGACGCCGACTAGGACTGGCGCTGGCCGAAGAGGGTGACGCCGACCGGCGGCAGCCCCACGGCCGTCGCCATCAGCTCGTAGAACGCGGTGCCGTGCTCGGCGAGTTCCCCGTCGAGCGCGGTCCACGACGCCCGCAGCTCCAGGTCGTCGGTGCGGGCCGGGCCGGCGATGTCGCCGAACCGGGCCGACGACGTCTGCGTCACCGTCCCGCCCAGCGCGGTGAACCGCGCCCCGGACTGGTCGAGGGCCTCGGTCAGCCACGACCAGCCGACCTCGGGCAGCAGCGGGTCCGACGCGAGCTCGTGGTCCAGCTCCACGCGCACGTAGGCCACGACGCGCAGGACACCGCCCCACGCCTCGTCGCCGTCCGGGTCGTGCAGCAGCACCAGGCGGCCGGTGGAGAGCTCGTCCGACGGGCCGGTGACCTCAGCCGTCAGCGCGTACGCCCACGGCGCGAGCCGCTGCGGTGGGCGAACCTCGGTGAGTTCGATCTCGGGCCTGGTGCGAACCGACTTGAGCGTCCCCACCGCCCGGCGGAAGATTTCCGGCTCGGTCACGCAACTGACTGTATGCCTCGGAAACCGACCGAGTGACGGCGGCACGCCGGGACGTGGGACCATGAAAGGGAGATGACTTCTTCAGCCCCCCTCCTCGTGGCCGCAAGTGGCGGCACCCCGTCGCACACCCCTGTCTGGTTCATGCGGCAGGCGGGACGGTCGCTGCCCGAGTACCGGGCGCTTCGCCAGGGCACCGCGATGCTCGACGCGTGCATGGACCCGGAGATGGTCTGCGAGATCACCATGCAGCCGGTCCGGCGGCACGGTGTCGACGGCGCGATCCTCTTCTCCGACATCGTCGTGCCGCTGAAGGCGGCCGGGGTGGACCTCGACATCGTCGCGGGCACCGGTCCGGTCGTCGCGCACCCGGTCAGGACGTTCGCCGACGTCGAGAAGCTGCCCGAGCTGCACGCCGAGCAGGTCCAGCCGGTCGCGGACGCCATCGGGCTGCTGCTCAAGGAACTCCCGCAGCAGGTCGCGCTGATCGGGTTCGCCGGCGCGCCGTTCACGCTGGCCAGCTACCTCGTCGAGGGCGGGCCGAGCAAGAACCACGAGCGCACCAAGGCCCTCATGCACGGCAACCCCGAGCTGTGGCACGCGCTGCTCGCGAAGATCGCCGACATCACGGCGGCCTTCCTGCACGCGCAGCTCGACGCCGGGGTGCAGGCGGTCCAGCTGTTCGACTCGTGGGCGGGCGCGCTGTCCGAGTGCGACTACCGCGAGTTCGTCCAGCCGCACTCCAAGCGCGTCCTGGAGACCATCACCACGGTGCCGCGCATCCACTTCGGGGTCGGCACCGGTGAGTTGCTGCCCGCGATGCGCCAGGCGGGTGCGGACGTCGTCGGCGTCGACTGGCGGATCCCGCTCGACGTGGCGGTCGACCGGCTGCAGCGGGCGAACCCGGAGCTACCGAAGCCGGTCGTGCAGGGCAACCTCGACCCGGCGCTGTTCTTCGCGGGCTTCGATGCCGTCGAACGCGAGGTGCGCCGCATCCACGCCGAGGGCAAGGCGGCCGCGGGCCACATCTTCAACCTCGGCCACGGCGTGCTCCCCGACACCGATCCGGAGATCATCACCCGGACCGTCGAACTGATCCACAGCTTGTAATGCACGCAAAAGTGCCGCACGTCGCAGTCGTCGGGGGAGGCATCTCCGGCCTGGCCGCCGCGCACCGGTTGCGCCTGCTGCTCGGGCCCGACGCGAAGATCACCGTCATCGAGCAGTCCGACCGGCTCGGCGGCAAGCTGCGCACGACCGAGCTCGCCGGGGTGCGGTTCGACGTGGGCGCCGAGGCGTTCCTGCACCGCAAGCCCGAGGCGCAGGAGCTGATCAACGAGGTCGGGCTCGCCGGTGACGTCGTGCACCCGACGTCGGTGAAGTCCTATGTGCACGCCGCGGGGCATACGCACCAACTGCCGCCGCACACGTTCATGGGCGTGCCGGCGAGCGTCGAGACAGTGCGGCACATGCTGTCGTCCGAGGGCGCGTTGCGGGTCGAGATGGAACCGACGCTGCCGCCGATCGACCTGCGCGGCGGCGACGTCGCGGTCGGCGCGCTGGTGAAGGACAGGTTCGGACCCGAGGTCGCCGACCGCCTGGTCAGCCCGTTGCTCGGCGGTGTCTACGCGGGCCGCGCGGACGAGCTGGGCCTGCGCGCCACGATGCCGCAGATCGCCACGCTGCTCGACAAGGGCGTCGGTTCGCTGCTCGCGGCCGCCGCGACGATGATGCCCGCGCCGCCGCAGCCACGTGCCGCACGGCCACCGGTGTTCGCGTCGCTGGGCAACGGCGTGCAGAGCCTGGTCGACCGGCTCGCCGAGGTCGCGAAACCGGTCGTCCGCCTGGGGCTGCCGGTGCGGGTGCTGTCGTGGCAGGGCGACGGCTGGCGGCTGGAGATCGGCTCGGCCGCGACCCCGGAGTACCTGGAGTGCGACGGCGTCGTGCTCGCGGTCCCGGCCCCGTCCGCGCGCAAGCTGCTGGCCGAGATCGCGCCGCAGGTGTCCGCCGCGTACGGCAAGGTCGAGGTCGCCTCGATGGCCGTGGTCGCGCTGGCACTGCCGCCGGGCACCGAGCTGCCGGACCGCTCCGGCGTCCTGATCGCGGAGGGGGAGCGGTACCGCGACCGCATCACCCCGTTCACCGCCAAGGCGTTCACGTTCTCCAGCCGCAAGTGGTCGCACTACGGCGGACCGGTGGTCCTGCGCGGCTCGGTCGGGCGGCACGGCGAGACGGCGCTGCTGCAGCGCAGCGACGCCGACCTCGTCAAGGCCGTCCGCAACGACCTGTTCGAGCTGACCGGGATCAGGGCCGAGCCGATCGACTACGTGGTGCAGCGCTGGGGCGGAGGCCTGCCGCAGTACGGCGTCGGGCATCTCGACCTGGTCGACACGATCGAGCGCGGCATCGCTGACGTGCCGGGCCTCGCCGTGGCCGGCGCGACGCTGCACGGCGTGGGCGTCCCGGCCTGCATCGCCACGGCCGACGCCGCCGCCGCCCGTGTCGCAGCACACCTGCTGGGCCGCGTTCGCCGCTGAAGCAGGCGTGCCAAGATGGACGTATGGCACGCCTGAACTACAACGAGCTCAACGACACCATCCGCTACACGATGTGGTCGGTGTTCCGGGTCGAACCGGGCAAGCTGCCGGAGGACCGCAGCGCCGCCGCCGCGGAGACCCAGAACTACCTGGACGCGTTGGAGGGCAAGGGCGTCGTCGTCCGCGGCGTCTACGACCTGGCGGGTCTGCGTGCCGACGCCGACTTCATGATCTGGTGGCACGCCGAGGAGATCGAGCAGGTCCAGGCCGCCTACACCGGCTTCCGCCGCACGCCGCTCGGCAAGGTGTCGACGCCGGTCTGGTCGCAGGTCGCCCTGCACCGGCCCGCCGAGTTCAACCGCAGCCACATCCCCGCGTTCCTCGCGGGTGAGGAGCCGCGCAAGTACGTCTGCGTCTACCCGTTCGTGCGGTCCTACGAGTGGTACCTGCTGCCGGACGAGGACCGCCGCAAGATGCTCGCGGACCACGGCAAGGAAGCCCGCGACTTCCCGGACGTGCGCGCGAACACCGTCGCGTCGTTCGCGCTCGGCGACTACGAGTGGATGCTCGCGTTCGAGGCCGACGAGCTGCACCGCATCGTCGACCTGATGCGTCACCTGCGCGGCACCGAGGCGCGGTTGCACGTCCGCGAGGAGATCCCCTTCTACACGGGCACCCGTATCCCGGCCGCCGAGCTGGTCACGAACCTGCCATAGGGGAGAGGGCCGCCTGAGCAGTCAGGCGGCCCACCTCGTCGGCGTGGATCACCGTCAGTTCGACTGCCAGAACTTCCAGCGCGCCTTGCGTTTCACCGCCAGTTCTCCCGCGGCCCGGCACCATTCCGCGAATGCCGCGGCGTCCTCGCGCGCGCGAGAACCCGCACGGCGTGGGTGTGCCACGGCATAGGCGTCGAAGAGCGGCCGGAACCTCTCGCCGAGCTCGTCGGCGACGGCCGGGCCCAGCATCCGCACGATGCCGCGGCGTTTCGACAGCAACGCGCGGCGTTCGACGTCGAGTCGTTGTTCGTCGAATCCCGCCGGCGCCGGTCCGTCCGCCAGCAATGCGGTCAACAGCTCGGCCTGGGCGGCGGCAAGCCTTTCGCGTGCGGCAGGGAAGCCGTTGTCGTCGACCATCTCAGCCACGGTGTCCGTCCACGACGGCGCGGATCGCGGCCAGCTCGGTCGCGATTTCGGTGTCGGACGGGTAGTTGTCGTCGCGTTCCAGCAGAACGCCGGGCGGCTTCACGCGCGAGCACAGTTCGCCGAGAAGACCGAGCACCTCCGGCAGCACCGCGTGGGCGTGCGTGTCGTGGTAGACGTCGCCGTGCTCGACGCCGCCCGCCACGTGGACGTAAGCCAGGCGCTCCAACGGGATCTCGTCGAGGAACCGCTCCGGGTCGGTGCCGATGTTGCGGGCGTTCGCGTACAGGTTCGCGACGTCGACGAGCAGCCAGCAGTCCGTGCGTTCGACGAGCTCGGCGAGGAACTGGCCCTCGGTCAGCTCGCCACCGGGCCACTCCAGCAGCGCGGCGACGTTCTCCAGCGCCAGCGGGACGGGCAGGTTCCGCTGCGCCAGCTTGACGTTGGCGACGAGCACGTCGAGCGCGTCCTTCGTGCGCGGCACCGGCATCAGGTGGCCCGAGTCGAGACCGCCCGCGCGGACGAAGCACACGTGGTCGCTCACCATCGGCGCCCCGACGGCCTCGGCGATCCCGCCGAGGTGCTCGACCCGGTTCAGGTCGACCTCGTCCGCGCTGCCGAGCGAGAGCGACACGGCGTGGGGGAGCACCGGGATGCCGCGCTCCAGCAGCAGCGTCACCGACTCCGGCAACCGTCCGATGTGGAGGTTCTCCGCGACGACCTCCACGAAGTCGACGCCGGGCAACCGTTCCACGGTCAGGTCGATCTCCGAGCGCCAGCCGATGCCGACACCCAGGTTCGTGATCACCGCCATCAGTCGCCTCCTCCTCCGCCGCAGCTGCTGCTCGACGAACAGCTGCTGCTGCTACAACTCGAACTGCTGCAACTGCTGCTGGAACAACTACTGCTCGAACAGCTGCTGCTGGAACAACTGCTGGTGGAACAGCTCGACGCACTGCCGCAGCTGCTGCCACAGCCGCCACTGTCCGAACTGGACTTCTTCTTGCCGTGCCGCGGGTACAGCGGAGCGACGTACAGGAGATTGGGCGGCAGGTCGTACAGGTCGGAGACCCGTCGGCGGCCAACGACACCGCGCAGCCCGTACAACGCGACGGCGTCCACCCGGTCGCGCGGGTTCATCCGCGCGTGCCCGAGGACACCCTTGCCGAGCGGCGTGAGCATCTTCTTGTCGCGCAGCAGGAACGCCACGAAGAACGCCACGACCGCGACGGCCAGGAGGTTCCGGTCGACGAGGAGCGCCGCCCCGAGAAAGCCGATGCCGAGGAAGATCAGCAGCACCCGGAACGCCGCCCTGCCACCACTGCCCCTGCCCCAGGCGCGGCGGATCAGAGCCTTGCCCGACAGGGAGTCGCGCAGCGCAGCCATCTCGTGACTGTGCGCCGCCGGTCCCACCACCAGGCCGATCGGGCGTCCCGCGCCGTTGAGCCCGGTGAGGATGAACGCCTCCAGCGCGGTCGTGGCACCGTGGCCGTTCTGGTGGACGGCGGTCACGAGTCCCTCGCGGGAGAACCGCACGAGACCGCCGTCCACCAGCCGGGCCAGCGCGGTCTCCGCCGCCCTGCCCGGTCCCCCTGCCAGGAACCCGATCTCCTCCGCGGTCCGGTCGACTCGTTGCGGTGTCGAAGACTTGGCCATCAGCACTCCCCTCACTGCTGCCAGTGCATCTTCGACGTGAGATCTACCCCCGGGTTCCTGGTGTTACCTGATTCAGACCGAACGCGAAGTCAGCCGCCGCAGCCGCCGCCGCAGCCACCGCCGCAGCTGCTTCCACAGCTGCTCCCGCTCGAACACGAAGAAGAACTCGACGAACACGAGCTGTCGCCACCGACGTAGCCGGAGGAACTGCCGGAGGACGAGGCGAGCAACGAGCTGCGCACCGCGAGATCCGGGTACACGGCCAGACCGCCGAAGAGCACGAGCCCGGCCGCGCCCGCGTACATGGCCTCCTCCGGCATGGCCGACCTGCTGCTGCTGGTGGTGCGGGCCGCGTCGAGCACCTTGTCGCCCTTGCTGGTGCGCACGTGCTTGCTGCGCCGCATGAACAGGATGGCGAGCAGGCCCGTGAGGACGAGCAGCAGCGTGAGATAGCCGACGGGCGCGCCGATCGCGCGGCCGTTGAACCAGCGGACGTTGCCGATCACGAACAGCACCCACAACGCGATGGATCCCTTGCGCGCCGCGCTTTTCGCGACCTCCGGGCGGACGACCAGGCCCATCTCCTCCAGGCGCCGGCCGATCGCGGTGACGACGTCGTCCTTCGCCACCGCGGGGATCATCAGGTTGACCGTGCGGTTGGTGTAGCGCTGGCTGTCGCTGATGACGGCGCGGTCCACCGCGTTGAGCGACTGGCTGGTGGACGTGGCCTGCACGGCGCCACGCCGTGACGTGCGGAGCTCACCCGAGGTGAGCAGTCGCGCGATGGCCGTCTCGACCACGCGCCTCGGACCGCCCGCGAGATAGGCGAGCTCGTCCATGTCCAGGGAGCGAACGGGCGAGTTGCTGTGCCCCGCCCGCACGCGAACCCGGATGACGATCGCGACCAGCACCGCCAGTGCCAGCCCGACCAAGTACAGCTGAAGGAACTCAGGTCCGGACAATCCCCAAGGCCTCTGCATGCGACCCACCCCCTGACTGCCCCGAAAGTGCTTCGGTGGAGTCCATGGTGTGGTCCGGGCCACAGCCGGGCAATGCCTGTTGACGAAGCCTTAGGGTTGTCCGCCTTCTGTCAATTACTGGTGGCTATGGCTCACTCTTCGGGGCTCACTCTTCGCGGCTAGCTCGACGAGCCGCCGTCGACCCCGCTGGAGCCTTCGCCATCGGTACCGAAGAAGATCATTGCGCCCTCCCAGGTCTGTCCGGTCCAGGCGGACCGGACTTCGGCCCCAGTCTCCTATTCGGACGGAACGAGTTTCAAGGAGACGGAGTTGATGCAGTACCGCTGATCCGTCGGGGTCGGATACCCCTCACCTTCGAAAACATGCCCGAGGTGGCTGTGGCATGTGGCACAGAGCACCTCCACGCGGGTCATGCCGAGCGTGCGGTCCTCACGCAGGATGACCGAGTCGCCGGCCAACGGCGAGAAGAACGACGGCCAGCCGCAGTGGGAGTCGAACTTGGTGTCGCTGCGGAACAGCTCGGCTCCGCAGGCACGGCATTCGTAGACGCCCTCGGTCTTGGTCTCGGTGTACTCGCCGGTCCACGGACGCTCGGTGCCTGCCTGGCGCAGCACCGCGTACTCGGCCGGGTTCAGCTGGGCGCGCCATTCATCTTCGGAACGCACGACTTTGGGGGTGGCGCCGACAACAGGTTCCATGTCCCTTTATAACGCGGGCACCGGTGCTGGGCTTCCCGGCGGCCGCCGGGCAAGGGGGCGTCGTAAGACGTCGTTAAGGTCTCAGAAGATGATCGTGAGGATGTCGCTCAACGCGAACCAGATCGTGAGGATCACGCCGAGCAGGATGAGCCCGACCACCAGGACGGCCACCAGCCGCTGGTGGCCGGTCGTGCGGTTCGCCGAGTCGGCGAAGTCCTGCACGCCCTCCAGGTAGCCCTCGACCGTGTAACCGGGGCGCTGCCGCTTCATCCGGTCGAGGTGCTCGGCGAACGCCAGGGTTTCTGGGTCTTGCGGGTCGAGACCGATCAGTTCCTCCCGGAACCTCTCGCGCTCGTCCTTCGAATCGCCCATAACTCTCAGTTTAGTCAGCTGGCCAGGGCAAGCGAGGGCTTGACGGCGCCAACCGCGCGTCCGTGGCCCAGTACCGGCACGGTGGCGAGGTCCTCGACCTTGCTCACGTCCACACCGAGGCGCTTGAACACGGCGACGATGACGACCGCGCGGGCGCGCGACGAGCCGTCGGCGATCTTCAGCGCCACGCCTTCGCCGGTGGGCAGGCCGACCGCGTAGACGCCCTCGGCGCCGTCCTTGGCGATGACGCCGGGCAGGGCGTCCATCAGCACCGTGACGTCACGGCCGGTGCCACCGACCCACTGCGGGTAGGTGTTCATGGCGGTGGCCACGCGGTGTTCGAGCGTTCCGGCGGGAGCGCTGGCCAACCGGCCGAACGCGCGCGCCAGGCCCGTGAGGCTGATGGCGAAGATCGGAGCGCCGCAGCCGTCGACGCCGACCTGGGCGACGGGTTCGCCCGCCACGTCCTCGATCGTCTTCCGGGTGGCGACCTGCAACGGGTGCGCCGGGTCCAGGTAGTCCTCGATCGACCAGCCGTTGGCGACGCAGGTGGCGAGCATCGCGGCGTGCTTGCCGGAGCAGTTCATGTACTTCGGGGCGGCGGTCAGGCCGCGGGCGAGGTGCTGGGTGCGGGCGTCCTCGCCGAGCGGGAGGTCCGGGGTGCACCGCAGCGCGTCCTCGCCCAGACCGGCCGACTTCAGGATCCTGAGCGCGCCCTCGACGTGGAAGCCCTCGCCCGAGTGCGAGGCGCAGGCCAGGGCGAGCAGCTCGCCGTCGAGGTCGAGACCGCTGCGGAGCATCGCCAGTGCCTGCAGCGGCTTGTTGGACGAGCGCGGGAACGCGACGTCGCCGGGGCGGCCGATCTCCAGGACGGGCGTGCCGGACGCGTCGGTCGCGACGACGGTGCCGTGGTGCACCGACTCCAGGAAGTCGCCCCGCCAGACCTCAGCCACAACCTCGTGTCCCATGCCACCCTCCAACGTCTCGAACTGCCAACTGTCGACAGTTGACAACGTGGCTAGTGTAACCAGGAGACGGCCGTTGCCGTCCAGAGCAGGAGACGAAAGTGACACCTCCGCTGCACCTCAGTCTGGCCGGGCAGGCCGTGGACGTCCTGCGCGAACAGGTGCTGACCGGGGAAATCCCGCCGGGCTCGCGGGTCAACGAGGTCGAGGTGGCGCAGCAGCTCGGGATCAGCCGCGGCCCGCTGCGCGAGGCGATCCGGCACCTGGCCTCCGAGGGGCTGCTGATCCTGGTGCCGCACCGGGGCGCGTTCGTGCCCGACGCGGACGCCGACGACGTCAAGGCGCTGTTCGAGCTGCGCACGGCCCTGGAATGCGCGGCCGCGGAACTGGCGGCGTCCCGCCGGACCGACGTGGACCTGGTGCGGCTGCACGAGGTGTGCGCGGAGAGCCGGCGCAACTACCGGGCGGGTCAGCCGTTCCCGTACCGGCTGGACCTCGCGTTCCACCAGACCCTGATCGACGCGGCCCGCAGCCCGCACATCGCCGGGCAGGTGCGGCTCGTGCAGCAACGCGTGGTGCTCCTGCGCAGCGCGTTGCTGGACGACGACCCGCCGCACCAGCACGCGTCGATGGACGATCACGACGAACTCGTCCAGGCGGTCGCGGATGGTGACGCGTCCAGGGCTTCGACCGTGATGCGGCGGCACCTCTCTCGCGTGTGCGCACAGATGCTCACCAGCATGAACCGCTAGCTTCGGGGTATGACGTTCGGCGCTCGACTGCTGCACCACCGCAAGGCCGCAGGGCTCAGCCAGGAAGAGCTCAGCGAACGGTCCGGCGTCAGCGTCCGCGCCATCAGCGACATGGAGCGCGGCCGTGCCCGCTCACCTCAGCACCGTACGACCGAAGCCCTCATCGACGCGCTTGACCTCGACGAACCCGACCGCGACGAGCTGCGCGGACTCGCCAGAACGGGCCGGGTCGCGCTGCCGGGGCCGGTGTGGTCGTTGCCGATGCACGTGGCGGACCTCGTCGGCCGGGACGCCGAGCTCGACACGATCGCCGGGATGCGTGACGGGCTCGTCGTGGTTCACGGCGCCGCTGGGACCGGGAAGACGAGCCTCGCCGTGAGGGTCGCCCATCTGCTTGAGGCACGCTTTCCGGACGGACAGCTGCTCATCGAGTTGGAGGGGTCCGCACCGCCGCTGCAACGGTTGCTCAAGGACCTCGGCGTGCATGCCGAGCATCTGCCGGAGGAAGTCCATAGCCAGCTGAGGCTCTACCGGTCGTTGCTCGTGGGGAGGCGCCTTCTGCTCGTGCTCGACGGTGCGAGCTGTGAGGAGGAGGTCCGCAGGCTCGCGACCGATCTGCCGGGCTGCCTCACGCTCGTGACGTCGCGGCGCAGGCTCGCCGGGCTCGCGGAGGCCACCTGGATCCGGCTCGGCGGGCTCACCGAGGACGCCGCCGTCGAGCTGCTCGCGTCGATCATCGGCCGGTCGCGCGTCGACGCCGATCCGGGGACCGCGCGGGAGCTGGTGCGGCTGTGCGGGAGGTCGCCGCTCGCGTTGCGGATCGCGGGCAACCGGCTCGCCAGCCGTCCGCGCTGGCCGCTCGCTCACCTGGCCGAGCAGATCGAGGAACGCAGGCTGGCCGCGCTCACCGCGGGCGACCTGGAGGTGCGCGGCGCGTTCGAGGTGTCGCTGGCGCACCTGCCCGGCCAAGCGAAGGCCGTGTTCCGCAGGCTGGGGCTGCTGATCGGCGGCCACGTCACCCCGGAACTGGCCGCCGAGCTCGCCGGCATCGGTGTCGCCGAGGCGGAGCAGGCGCTGGAGGAGCTCGCCGACGTCAGCCTCCTCGACGTCGACGACCACGGGTACCGGATCCACGGTCTGGTCCGGACGTTCGCCGACGACCTCCTCGACGACACCGGTGACGCGCGCCGCAGGATGCTCGCGTGGTCGCTGGAGAACGCGGTCACGGCCGGAGTCCTCTTCGGACAGACGGGCGACGCGCGGCGGGTGGTTCCCCGCGGCGAGATGGACGTGCGAACGGCGAGGCGCTGGCTGGACGAGCACCGCGACCTGATGCCCGAGATCGTCTGCCGGGCGCAGGGGCAGGGCCTGCACGACGACGTGGCACGCGCGGTGATCGCGCTTTCGCACTACGCCGCCATCGAGCCAAGTCCGGTCTGGGAACGCGTCTACCGCGCCGCACTGGCGTCCGCGCGCGAGCCGTGGCAGGAGATCGTGCTGCTCAGCCAGCTCGGCTGGGTGCTGTTCGACGTGGTCGGCCGGCCGGGTGACGCGCTGGAGGTGCTGAACCGCGCCGCACAGCGCGCCGAGGTGACCGGGGAGACCGGGCACATCGGCTGGGTGTGGCTCATCGCGGCGGCGTCGCACAGCGGGCTGGGTGACCTCGACGAGGCGGAACGCGTGTGCCGCAAGGCGATCGAGTGGATGCGTGAGCCGATGGACGTGCTTTACGCGCGGTCCGTGCTTGGTGTTTTGTGGCAGCGCATGGGTCGTGCGGACGCCGCGGTCGCCGTGCACACAGAGGTGGCGAACGAGATGAGTGCGTTTGCCCGCACGACTTATGAACTGTCCGCGCTCGGCCGCACGCTCTGGTGGCTCGGCCTCGCTCTGATGGACGCCAACAGACCCGACGACGCGGTGTCGGCGTTGACCGAGGCCGAGAAGGTCTACGAGCGCGCACGGATGAAGTCGTGGCGTGCGCGCGCCCTGTGGCATCGCGCCGAGGCTCATCGTCTGGCGGGACGGATCGCCGAGTCCGATGAGGACTTCACAGAAGCGTTGGCGGGATTCCGCGCGACCGGTGACGGCGTCCAGGAGATCCAGGCGTTGCGCGCGCTCGCCGACAACGCCAAGTCACGGGGTGACGACAGCGCGTATCGGCGTCATCTGCGAGACTCGCTCGCGGCGTGCGCGCGGTGGGACACCGACGCGACGCGCGAGATCGCCGCCGAAGTGCGTGAGTGCCTGGCCAGAGGGTGAGGGAATGCGGGCGACCACCTTCAGCGAGTTCCTGCGGTATTACCGCCGCCGGGCGGTCCTGAGCCAGGAGGGCCTCGCCGCCCGCACCGGCCTGGGCGTGCGGACGCTGAGCGACCTCGAACGCGGCCGCGTGCAGACCCCGCAGGCGCAGACCGTCGACCTGCTGGTGACCGGTCTCGGCCTGAACGCCACCGAGGCGGCCGAGTTCGTCGCGCTCGCCCGGTCGTCGCCGACGTCCGCACCCCGCGCCGAACGCACCGACTGCGCACCACCGCCGGCCACCCGGCTCACCGGTCGCGCGGCCGAGCAGGCCGAGCTCGCCGAGTGCATCCACGC
>Ga0207692_10000141_pt1 | contig 22212 bp, 23 predicted proteins | sample LARL52metaG_FD_184345 | JGI IMG/M metagenome (GOLD analysis project Ga0207692, IMG submission 184345) | Corn, switchgrass and miscanthus rhizosphere microbial communities from Kellogg Biological Station, Michigan, USA - LAR L5-2 metaG... | ecosystem: Host-associated > Plants > Roots >...
CACGCGGGAGACCCGAACGCCCGGTAGACGCGCACCTGCGAGGCGTTGGCCGCGGTGATCCCCCAGGCGCCGTGCTCGACCTGCCGCTGGAAGAGCTGCGGCGCCATCGTCGTCTTGCCGTGCGGCGCCAGCTTGACGCCGTGGTTGTCACACCACTTGGCCATCGTCGTGAGGTTGTGCGTCAACGCGTCCGCGTCCAGCACGACGAGCGGCCCGACGAACTCGTCGGCGAAGAGGTCCAGCCGCCGGTCGGCGACCTCGCCGACGGTCGAACCGAAGGTGCTCGACGGCAGGCTCTTGAACCGCCAGCTGACCCGTTCGGCACGGATGTCGGCGACGGCGGAGAGGTCCATCTCCATCAGATGTTGCATATTTTGCAACTCCCATTGCGCGATGTGATGCTGGAGTGTGTAGCATTCGGGTGCGCCGCCGTCAACGAACACCTCTGGAGCACGCATGCGGTTCGAACACGTCGGCGGTGTCGTGTGCCTCGGCGAGACCATGGTGATGATGGTTCCGGCTGAGCCCGGTCCCGTGCATCTGGTGCGCACGTGGCACCGCGCCGTCGGGGGCGCCGAGTCCAACGTCGCCATCCACCTGGCACGCCTCGGCGTGCGGTCGTCGTGGGTCAGCGCGGTCGGTGACGACTCGTTCGGCCTCGCGGTGCTCGACGCGGTCGGGGGCTTCGGCGTCGACATCTCACGGGTGCGCGTCGACTCGACCCGCCCGACCGGCCTCTACGTCAAGGAGGCCTCGCCGCACGGCAGCCCGGTGCGCTACTACCGGCGCGGTTCGGCGGCGTCCGGCATGGGGCTGGAGATGATCGACCGGCTGGGCCTCGGCGACGTGCGGCTGGTGCACCTCAGCGGGATCACCGCCGCCCTGTCCGACTCGTGCCTGGCGCTGATGCGCGAACTGCTGCGGCGGCCGCGGCACGGGTTCCGGATCTCGTTCGACCTGAACTGGCGGCCCGCGCTGTGGGCCGACCGCGACCCGCGCGTGCTGCGCGAGCTCGCGGACCTGGCTGACGTCGTGCTGGCGGGCTCCGACGAGGCCGAACTGGTGTGGGGGACCGGCGATCCCGCCCGGCTGCGGACGCTGCTGCCGGGCCCGTCGTCGCTGGTGGTGAAGCAGGGCGCGGAGGGCGCGACGCTGCTGGAAGGCGGGTCGTCGCACTTCGAACCGGCGCTGGAGGTCGAGGTCGTGGAACCGGTCGGGGCCGGTGACGCGTTCGCCGCCGGGTTCCTCGCGGCGACGCTCGCGGGCGAGACCCCGTCGGTCCGGCTGCGGGCCGGGCACCTGCAGGCGGCCGCCGCTTTGCTGACCGCGGAGGACGTCGGCGATCCTTTGCCGGACGACGTGACAGATCCGCTGCTGCACGCCGACCCGCGGACCTGGGCGTCCGCCCGCCTGGAGGTGTAGATGAGCCAGAGCCTCGACCGCGCGCTCACGCTGGTGAGCCAGCTCGCGACGGGCCCGAAGACGCTGGACGAGCTGTCCGGCGTGATCGGCGTGCACAAGTCGACGACGCTGAGGTTGTTGCGCACGCTGGAGTCGCACCGGTTCGTGCAGCGCGACGGCGTGCACCACTACCGCCTCGGCACGGCGTTGTTCGACCTCGCCAACCGCGCTCTGGAGGAACGCGACGTCCGGCGCGCGGCCGAGCCCGCGTTGCGCGACCTCAACTCCCGGCTGGGCCACACCGTCCACCTCGCGTCCTACGAGGACGGTGAGGTGATCTACATCGACAAGTACGAGTCGAGACACCAGATGCGGATGTACTCGCGCATCGGCCGCCGCGCGCCGTTGCACTGCACGGCCGTGGCGAAGGTCCTGCTGGCCGACCTGCCCGCCGCCGCGCTGCAGAAGGTGCTGTCCACGATGGAGTTCCCGCGCCTGACGGCGAACACCATCATCGGCCCGACGGCGTACCTCGCGGAGCTGGAACGCGTGCGCGCCAACGGGTACGCGATCGACAACGCCGAGCACGAGGACTTCATCCACTGCATCGCCGCCCCGATCAGGGGCGCGCGGGGCGAGGTGCTCGCCGCCGTGTCGATGTCGGTGCCCAAGGTGCTGCTCGACTTCGACGGGCTCCTGTCCCACCTCCCGGACCTGCTGGCCACTGCAGAAGCTGCCTCCGTCGAGTGCGGTTACGTTCCAAGATAAGGGGAAATCCGTTGTCCAAGGTTGAGATCAAGACCGCCGACGCGCCGCAGCCGGTGGCGAAGTTCTCGCAGGGTGTGCGCAAGGGCAACATCCTGCAGGTGGCGGGCCAGGTCGCGTTCGACCCGAAGTCGGGCGAGATCGTCGGCACGACCGTCGCCGAGCAGACGCGTCAGACGTTCGCGAACCTCAACGCCGTGCTGGCCGCGGGTGGCGCGTCCATCGACGACGTGGTGATGATCCGCGTCTACCTCACCGACACCGCGCACTTCGCCGAGCTGAACGAGGTCTACGGCGAGTTCGTGACCGAGCCGGCGCCCGCGCGCACGACCGTCTACGTCGGACTGCCGGCGGGTCTGCTGGTGGAGATCGACGCGCTGGCCGTCGTCGACTGACCGGTGTTTGCTTGATGGCGTGCCTCCGACGTGGAGGCACGCCATCGCCGGTTGGAGGCCGCGGTTGATATCGGAGAAGGCCAACGTCCGCATGCGGGCGGCGCTGCACGCGATCAGGCCCGGTGACACGCCCCTGCCGGCAGCTCTGGCCGACACGGCGGCGAAGGGGGAGATCACCAGCCTGGAGATCCCCCGCCAGGACGAGCTGACCGAGCTGTTCGCCATCTCGATGGCCTACGCGCGCGCGTGCCTGCAGGCGGCTGATCGGCCTGCCACCGCGATGTTCGCCATCTCTGAGCCGTACGACGACGTCATTCCGGTCACCACGCACGTCTGGTTGTGCGCGGTCGCGCCGGACCTGACCGGGTTCGAGGACGACGAGCGGCCGTTGATGCTGTTGAGCACCGAGCAGACCGACTTCCTGTACGCGTCCAACGACGGGCAGGAGACGGTCATGGCCGACACCGCGTCCGCGCTCGAACGCCGGGGCCTGTCCCGCGAGGAGGCGCTGCGCAGGGTCAACGAGTTCTGGGGCGAGCCGAACCGGCGCTGGTCGTTGCTGTACGGCGGCTGGATCGAGCGGCAGCCGGGTGAGCACTGGGCCCGGCTCATCACCACGGCGTAGTGACCCGGTCACTCGGCGGCAGATGCTTCGCATGGCAACATCCCGCGTATGAAGTGGTACGCGGACAGACCGGGCAGGCTCACGCGTCAGCTGATCGCCGACCTCCTCGCCGTGGCGTGGGTGGCGCTCTGGATCTGGGTGGCCACCACCGCTCACGACTGGGTGCTCGAACTGAGAGCGCCCGGCGACGGCCTGGTCAACGCGGGCGGTGACATCCGCGACGTCTTCACCAACGCCGCCGGCAAGGCCAAGGGCGTGCCGTTCGTGGGCAACGACCTGGCGGGGGCGCTGGGCAACGGCACCAAGGCGGGCGACACGCTCATCGGGGTCGGCAACGCCCAGATCGGGGTGGTGCAGGACACCGCGTTCTGGCTCGCCGTGGCCCTCATCGCGATCCCCGTGCTGTTCCTGCTGATCACCTGGCTGCCGCTGCGGCTGCGGTACGCGTTCCGGGCCGGCACCACGGCGAAGCTCCGCGACAAACCCGACCTGCTCGCGTTGAGAGCGCTTACCGGCCTGAAGCCGAGGGACCTCGCGAGGTTCTCCGGCGACCCCGCGGTCGGCTGGCGGACCGGGGACACCGACGTCATCGACGAGCTGGCCAAGAGGCAGCTCGCGGCACTGGGGGTGCGGGCATGATCGCGCTCGCGGTGATCGCCGCCGTCGTCGCGATGTGCGCCGTGGCCGTCTCGCTGTGGCAGGCGAAAGAGGCGAAGAACGCCCAGGGCGCCGCGAAGAACGCCCAGGAGGCCGCCCGGCAGGCCCAGGAGGAGGCGCAGGCCGCGCGCAGGGCCGTCGAGCAGGCCGCGACGAGCGCGTTGCAGGCCAGGACGGCGCTGGACGAGGCCAAGAAGGCGCTGGAGGAGTCCAGGAAGGCGGCCGCGCAGGCGCAGGAGGCGGCCGAGGCGTCCCGGATGCTCGCCGACGAGGCGCAGTTCACCGCCCAGCAGGCGACCCAGCAGGTCAACGAGCTGACGGAGACCGTCGCCGCGGAACGCATGAGGAGGGGCATGCCGACGTTCGCCATCACGCCCGGTGCGCCCGACGAGTTCCGGCTCAGCTACTTCGGCGGGCCCGCGGTCATCGAGCAGCTGACGGTGTCGGTGGTGCCGGGCAGCCGGGTGCTGGGTCTGTCCCAGCACAACGAACCCCCGGCCGAGCACCTGGACGTGGGACCGCTCTACAACGGTTCGGCCATCACCTTCCGGGCCGCGACCGGGCAGCGGGCCAGCGCGGTGTTCCAGGTCAGGGCCGAACCGTGGGAGCCCGTCGTCGTCCGAGCAGACCAGTGAGAACGGCTCAGTAGACGGGACCGGTGTACTTCTCGCCGGGCCCCTGACCGGGCTCGTCCGGCACGACCGAGGTCTCGCGGAAGGCGCGCTGCACGGACTGCAGACCGTCCTTGAGCGGCGCGGCGTGCGGGCCGAGGTACTCGGACGAGGCGGTGACCAGGCCGGCCAGGGCGGTGATCAGGCGGCGGGCCTCGTCCAGGTCGCGGCGCGGGGAGTTGTCCGGGTCCGGGTCGGCGAGGCCGAGGCGTTCGGCGGAGGCGGACAGCAGCATCACGGCGGCCCGGCTGATCACCTCGATGCTCGGGACATCGCCCAGGTCGCGGATGCTGTCTTCGAGAGGCTCGGTCACGGGCACCATTCAAGCAAGCCGACGTCACAGGCCCGCGATTCGGGGGTTGACAACGGCGTCTGCTACTATTTCGGACGCGACCAGCTCTCGTTGATGCGAGAGCGGCAAGTGGAGCCCCGCTCCCACCCGCGTTCACCGCCTCAAGAGGTGGCCGGGTCCGGTCCTCCTGGCAACAGGGCACACGGGTGCCCGGTGTTCAGGTTTGCGATCGGTCGGAAGCGGGCCCTGTCGTCATCGACGACGGGGCTCTTGTTTTTGGCGCAAACGAGTCGCAAAGGACGTGAATGACAAGTCCCTCGAACCGAGGTGCTCCCGCGAGCACCGAGCCGCGCATCAACGACCGCATCCGCGTGCCCGAGGTCCGTCTGGTCGGACCGAACGGCGAGCAGGTCGGGATCGTTCGCATCGAGGACGCACTCCGACTCGCGCAGGAAGCGGATCTCGACCTCGTCGAGGTCGCCGCGCAGGCTCGACCTCCGGTCTGCAAGCTCATGGACTACGGCAAGTTCAAGTACGAGACCGCTCAGAAGGCTCGTGAATCTCGCCGCAACCAGCAGCTGACCGTCATCAAGGAGCAGAAGCTCCGGCCGAAGATCGACCCGCACGACTACCAGACGAAGAAGGGCCACGTGGCCCGCTTCCTCTCGCACGGGAACAAGGTCAAGGTGACCATCATGTTCCGCGGCCGCGAGCAGTCGCGCCCCGAGCTCGGTTACCGGTTGTTGCAGAAGCTGGCGGAGGACGTCGCGGAGCTGGGCTTCGTCGAGTCCAACCCCAAGCAGGACGGCCGCAACATGATCATGGTGTTGGCGCCGCACAAGAACATCAAGGCGCGTCCGGTCAAGCAGGAGCAGGACGACGTCGTCGAGGCTGACGACGCCGCCGAAGCCGCCGAATAAGGACGCATGGCCGCCCCCGACCCGGTGGGTAGCACGAGACGGAGACGGAAATGCCGAAGAACAAGACGCACAGCGGGACCTCGAAGCGGTTCAAGGTCACCGGCAGCGGCAAGATCCTCCGGGAGAAGGCCGGCAAGCGCCACATCCTGGAGAAGAAGTCCAGCAAGGTGACGCGTCGCATGAGCGGCACCGCGGTCGTGTCGGAGAACGACGCGCCGCGCATCAAGAAGCTGCTCGGTCTCTGACCCGCTTCGACACCCCCTAGCTAACTCGGGCGAGGGCCCCGACCCCTCTCCCCATGAGATCGACAGGATGGACCCGTGGCACGCGTCAAGCGGGCTGTGAACGCCCAGAAGAAGCGCCGTACCACCCTTGAGCTGGCCAGCGGTTACCGCGGTCAGCGCTCGAGGCTGTACCGCAAGGCCAAGGAGCAGGTGCTCCACTCGCTCAACTACGCGTACCGCGACCGCCGTGCGCGCAAGGGCGACTTCCGCAAGCTGTGGATCCAGCGGATCAACGCCGCTGCCCGCGCGAACGGCATGACCTACAACCGTCTCATCCAGGGCCTGCGCCTGGGTGGCGTCGAGGTCGACCGCAAGATCCTCGCGGACCTCGCCGTCACCGACGCCACCGCCTTCGCGGCCCTCGTCGAGATCGCCCGCAAGGCGCTCCCGGCCGACGTGAACGCTCCGGCCGGGGACCAGGCCTGAGCCAGCACACGCACGACAGCGCTCATCGAGCAAGGCGACCCGAGGCAGCTCCGTTCACCGAACGGACGCCTCGGGTCGTTGCTGCTCGCCACCTGACCCGCCGCCAGGGCCGCGACAAGGCAGGCCGCTTCCTCGTCGAGGGAGCCCAGGCCGTGCGCGAGGCACTGGCGTGGCGGGGCGGCCAGGTTCACGAGCTCTTCGTCACGGAGACGGCCGCGCAACGCAACGCCGAGCTGCTCCAGGCAGCCTCGGACCAGGGCATCCGGATCAGCGACGTCACCGACAAGGCCGCCGCGTCGCTGTCGGAAACCGTCACGCCCCAGGGCCTTGTCGCGGTGTGCGACGCCGTCCCGCAGCCGCTGGACGCCGCGCTGCAGGGCACTCCGCGTCTCGTGGCCGTGCTGCACGGCGTCTCGGACCCCGGCAACGCGGGCACCGTGACGCGCGTGGCCGACGCGGCCGGCGCCGACGCGGTGATCTTCGCCGGCGACACGGTCGACCCGCACAACGGCAAGTGCGTGCGCGCCTCCACCGGCTCGCTCTTCCACCTGCCGATCGCGCGTTCCCGGGACGCCGCGGAGGTGTTCGCCGCCTGCCGCGCCGCGGGTCTGCGGCTCGTCGCCGCCGACGGTTACGCGAAGGACGACCTCGTCGAAGCCTCGGCGAAGGGCGAGCTCGCCCAGCCCACCGCGTGGGTGTTCGGCAGCGAGGCCCACGGCCTGCCCGACGACGTGCTGGCGGAGCTCGACACCTCGCTGAAGGTGCCGCTGTACGGGGCCGCCGAGAGCCTCAACCTCGCGACGGCCGCCGCGGTCTGCCTCTACGCCTCGGCGCGGGATCAGCGCAGCTGAACGGGAAGTGACTCGATGCCCCGGGTCATCTTCCCGCCGCTCCACTGTGGACGGAACTCGTCCGCGAGCCGGTAGTCCGGCATCAGGCTGAGCACCTCCTCGGCGACGATCCGCATCTCCAGCAACGCGAGATGCTCGCCCACGCACCGATGCACGCCGTACCCGAACGCCAGGTGCGGGTTCCGTTCGCGCGCGCAGTCGAACTCGGCCGGCCGCTCGAACACCGCCGGATCGTGGTTGGCCGCGTTGAGCACCGCCAGCACCCGCCGCCCGTCGGGCAGGGAGGTCCGCGCGATGCCCACGACCGGTGACTCGACGCGCAGGCACTCGTCGACCATCCGCGGGATCGACGAGGGTTCCGCGAGAACCCGTGCGCGCAGCCCGTCCACGGTCGCCAGGAAGTAGAGCATCGCGCTGAGCCCGTGGACGGTCGTCTCGTGCCCGGCGATGATCAGGAACACGAACATCCCGATCTGCTCCTCCGCCGACAGCGGCCGTCCGTCCACGGTCCCGTCCGCGATGGCCAGCGCCACGGTGTCCGCGCCCGCCGCGCGCTGCCGTTCGAGCTGGTCGGCGATGTACTCGCGGAATTCCCGCAACGCCAGGTCGCCGTCCTCGCGCTCGCCGGTGCGGGCCGCGAGGAACAGCCGGTCCACCCACCCGAGGAACAACGAGCCGTCCTCCGGCGGCATGCCGAGGATCAACGCGATCGCGGCGGGCGGCAGGTAGTGCGCGAGCTCCGGCACCAGGTCGGCCGACCCCTGCGCCAACAGCTCCTTGATCCGATGCCGCACCAACGTGCGCAACGGGTCGTCGTACTGCGCCACGGCCGTGCGGGTGAAGTGCCGCTGCAGGATCTTGCGGTACATGGTGTGCAGCGGCGGGTCGAAGTCGATCGGCGGCTTCCCGGTCATGGTGAGCCGCGGGATGGCGATGCCGTCCGTCGAGCTGTAAGTGCCGTGGTCGCCCAGAATCTGCTTGATCGTGTCGTAGGTCAGCGCCGCCGTGAACCCGCCGTGCTTCGTGGAGTGCACGACGGGACATTGCGCGCGCAGGCCGGCCAGCACGTCGTTCAACGGGTTGGCCAGCAACGGATCGATGTGGTCGAACTGCCAGTCGGGATGCACATCCCAGTCACGCCGAAAATCCCCGCGCGGTTCGCGGTGTGTCTCGTATCGTGTGCCAGTGCGCGAACCAGAGATTGAAATCCTTTGCTCCCAGCTCGCTTCCTACTACGTTTTTCCTGACACTGCCAACGATATCGCCAAGATCTTGCGCACCCGGCTGGCCGAGGGTGCTTACTCGGACGTGGACGACGAGGCGTTCGCCGCGCTGGTCACCACCGACCTGCAGAGCGTCAACGGCGACAAGCACCTCCGCCTGCTCCACAGCCACGACGAGGTCCCGGAGACCGGTCAGGTCTCGGCCTGGGACCCGGTGGCCTACCAGAAGGAAGCCGAGCTCGACGCGTTCGGCATCGCCAAGGTCGAACGCCTCAAGGGCAACGTCGGCCTGCTCGACCTCCGCCTGCTGCACGGCGCCGAGATCGCCACGCCCGCCTACACCGCGGCCATGAACCTCATCGCCCACACCGACGCGCTGATCATCGACGTGCGCAACAACCGCGGCGGCGACCCCAACACGGTGGCGCTGATCTGCAGCTACCTGTTCGACGAGCGCGTGCACCTCAACGACATCTACAACCGGCCGGAGGACATCACCGCGCAGTACTGGACGCTGCCGCACGTGCCGGGCCCGAAGTTCGGCGGCAAGAAGCCGATCTACGTCCTCACCAGCAGCCGCACCTTCTCCGGTGCCGAGGAGCTGAGCTACAACCTCCAGCAGAACGAGCGCGCCACCCTGATCGGCGAGACCACCAGGGGCGGCGCGCACCCCGGTGACCGCTACCGGGTCGGCCCGCACCTCAAGTCGTCGATCCCCAACGGCCGCGCGATCAACCCGATCTCGGGCACGAACTGGGAAGCCGTCGGCGTCGTCCCGCACATCGCGGTGCCCGAGGAGCAGGCGTTCGACCTCGCCTACAAGAAGGCGCTCGAACACGTGCTGACCCTGGGCAACGACGGCCCCCGCCGCACGATCGCGGAGGCCGCCGCCGAAGCCCTTGCCTAATCGAGGCGGGCGGTCAGCTCTCGGACCAGCGGGTCGGTGCCGGACGGCTTGTTCTGGCGCCGCAACGCCTCCGAGAGCACCGACAGCACGTTGCCGACCAGGTTGTCGTCGGGCAGCAGCGATGCCGCCCGGCGCGCCTCGGCCTCCGCGCCCTCGGGGTCGTCCGCCCCGAGCAGCACGGTCGCCGCCCGCAGCACGACGAACACCCGCCAGCCCTCGTCGCCCAGCGACACCACCAGTGCCTCGGCGTCGCGGTAGTGCTTCATCGCCAGTGCGAACTCGCCGGCCTGGCCGTGCACCCAGGCGCGGATCGCCAGGATCTCCGCCTGCCGCCGGGTGACCTCGCGCGGGTCGTCCAGCGACGGCAGCAGCGCCTCCGCCTCGTCCACCGCCGCACGGGTCTCCGCGATCTCGTCCTCCGGCAGGGCGGAGGCCAGTTCGACCAGCGACCCGACCGCCTCGGAGATGTTGCCCTCCTGCTGCCACAACGCGGCGGCCGCGCGCCACGACGCCGTCGCCTCGTCGTGCTTGTCCATGCGGCCCTGCACCGAGGCCAGCGCATCGAGCAGGAACGCCCGCCTGCCCACCTCTTCCGGTGGCAGCAGGGAGGAAGCCTCACGCAGATGCCGTTCGGCGGCCGGGAGCTCGCCCAGCCTGCGGCACACCTGCCCGAGCCGGAAGACGACCTGCAGCCGCAGGTCCTCCTGGCCGTCCTGCAGCAGCCGCAACGACTCCTCCAGCACTTCGGCGGCCTCGACGAACCGGTCGGTCTGCACGTACCCGCCGCTGAGCGCGAAGCAGAAGTGCGCGGTGTGGCCGGGGGAGAGGTGCACGCGCGAGATCGCGACGGCCTCGCGCAGGTCGGACAGGCAGGCCGCTTCCTGGTCCAGCTCCTGGATGGACGCCACCTGGTACCAGCGCGCCTCGGCGGCCTCCGGGAGCGGGAACGCCGCCACGAACTCCCGTGCCGTCGCCATCGCCTCGGCAACCCGGCCCAGCAGGGTCTCCAGCCGCAACCGCAACCGGTAGCCCTCGAACCGAGCGCTCACCGGCAGATCGGCCGCCATGGCCGCCACGACGTCCGCGTACGCGCCTTCGAGGTCCTGTTGGCGCGCACGGTGTTCCGCCGCCTCGACCAGGACCCGGCCGCGCAGCTCCGGAACGTCCAAAGAGGACGCCAGGGCGAGCATCTCGCCGGCCCGCTCGTGGTCGTGCGCGTCGTCGAGCAGCTCGGTCAGGGTCAGCGCCGCGACCGCCCGCGTGAAGTCGGTCTCGGCTTCGGCCAGGCACCGCTCGGCGAGCTCCAGGCCGTCTTCGAGCCCGATCGCGAGCCGTGCCCGGTAGCGCAGCGCGTAGTCGTGGGGCAGCGCGCCGAGCAGCTGCTCGAACACCTCGGAGTCGAACGGCACCAGCCCGGTCGTCATCCGCCGGATGCCCGCGTGCGCCGCGAGGTCGGGCGGCAGCAACGGGTCCATGTCCGCGGGCAGCGAGTCGAGCATCCGCCGCGCCTTCACGAAGTCGCCCTGCTCGTACAGCGTCACCATCGCCTCGGCGATCTCCACCGGGTCGCCGGACACGACGGACTCCTCGGCGGGCACCGCGACCGGCGCGGGCGCCGATGGGACCGCCAGCTCGACGGGGGCGTAGTCGGCCTGCGCCAACGCCTTCGACACCCGCTCGACCCACACCGGCGTCCCGTTGCGCGCGTCGAAGGCCCCGGCGAGCTCCAGCGCCCGCGCCGAAAGACGATCGAGCAGCTCCGCGGCCGTCAGCGACCCCGCCGACGGCACCTCGAACACCGTGTCCGCCGGAAGTCGTTGCAGCAGAACGGAAGCGCACTCGGCGAACGACATCTCGTCGGCGGGCAGCTGCGTGGCCGTCACCTTGTGCAGCGACCGGCGCAGGACGTCCTCGCCACGGGACAGGTTGCGGGTCAACGCGCAGAACCGGATGTGCTCGTGCACGTACGACGTGATCTCGTCGTCCTTGATCAACCGGTACGCGGTCGTGTGCGCGTGCGCGGCCCGTTCGGTGTCACCGATCTCCAGCAACGGCCACAGCAGCGCCGTGAGGATGCCCTGCGGCTGCGTGGAGCAGTTCGTGTTGCCGGACAGGCCTTCCCAGCCGTGCGCGGCGGCCTCCTGATGCCGCCCCAGCCGGGCCAGCATCCAGACCTGCTCCTCGACCACGCACGCGTCGCAGTCCGCCATCGGACCGGACTCGGTGGCCAGGTACTTCCCGAGGTGCTCGGCCAGCCCGGCCGTGTCACCGACGTGGTAGGCGTACTCGGCGCGCGCACCGTGCACCGGTTGCACCGAGAACCCGAGCCGCCCGTAGCGGTCGGCGAGCTGCCCGATCACCGCCTGCAGCTGCTCCAGCGAGAACCGCGGGTCGCGGCGCAGGCCGGTCGCGATCCACTTGTGCGACCAGTTCAGCGAGTGGATCTCGTAGTCGTTGAACGCCTCGGGATCCTTCTCCTCGGCGGCACGGGCCCAGGCGAACGGCGCCAGCATCAGGTCGTAGCGCGACAGGTAGTAGGCCGAGTCGATCATCGCGATCCGGCACGACACCCCCAGCGGCAGGTGCCCGACCGCGTCGGACATGCGCGCGGCGCGTTCCAGCGCCTCGTGCTTCGGCATGCCCGTCGGCATGTTGTAGGCCTCGACGAACGCTCTTTCGGCGTCCTCGGCGGTGAAGTCGGTCATCGTCCCCCCACAGCGCGGTCCAGGAGTTCCAGGAACGAGCGGTTCAGCGCCGCCGTGTCCTTCGGTCGCATCGCCCGCCGAGCCTGCAGCACGGCGTGCACGTACAGAGATTCCAGGGTCAGCTCCACCAGGGCGGGGTCGGTCAGCCGCGCCAGTCGCTGTACGAGCGGGTTGCGGCAGTTGAGGACCAGCTGCTCCGGGCGTGACGTGCCGGAGTCCGCGGTCAGCTGCCCGAGCAGCTCCGCCCACAACGGATCCGTCACCTCCTCGGCGGTCTGCTCGGTGTCGAGCTTGCGCTGCTGCTCGGCGTTGGTGATCAGCAACGCGGGCAGCGAGACCGGGTCGAAGTCGCGGATCACCGCGTCGCAGTCGTGCCGGTCCAGCGCCGCCGCGCCCTCGGCGAGCCGCAGCCGCAACGCGGTCTCGACGTCCGGCTCGGGATCGGCCAGCGCCGCCAGCAGCTCCGACGGGGCGACCCGGCGCGCGACGGACGGACCGTCCAGCGCGCTCAGCCGGTTCAGCAGCTCCAGGTCGTAGGCGTAGCCGGCGTTCACCAGGCCCAGCCCCTGCGCGGCCGCGACCGGCGCGAGCTGGTGGAACTCGTCGACGTCCGGGATGTAGAGGACCGCGCCGTGCTTGCGCCGGAACTGCCGCAGCGGAATCGCGCCGTCGGTGGTCTCGAACGGCAGCCACCGCTCGACCAGTCGCAGCATCTCGTCGTCGGACCGCGCCAGCGACTTGATCCCGAGGTGGTGCGCGGCCAGCAGCTCACCGGCGCGGCGCGGCTCGATCGCGTCCAGCCGGATCAGCCAGTCGCGGATCTGCTCGCCGAGCTCCTCGCGCACCGCCAGCAGCATCTCGTCCTGGTACAGCGACTCGCGCGACGCCGTCGGCCGGATCGCGGACGCGTCGACCACGCACCGCACGAAGTAGGCCCAGTCGGGCAGCAGCCCCTCGACGTTGTCGCCGACCAGCATCCGCTTCAGGTACACCCGGTGCGTCTGCCGCGTGCCCGGATGCACGCCGGACGGCAGCACGAACGCGACCCCGGTCAGCCCCGCGGCCTCGACCTCGATCGGGATCGCCTCGAACGGCGTGAACCCGAAGATCTGCTCGCAGTACCCGGAAAGATCGGCGTCCTCGTCATCCCACGGCCGTTCGCCGCGCGTCACGACAGCGCCGTCCAGCGTCACGGTGGCGGGCAGCAGATCGCCGTAGTCGGTCACCAGCGGCCGCACGACTTCCGCTTCCAGCCAGTGCTCGTTGCCGCGCGACGCGGTGAGCTCCACCGTCGTCCCGACCGGCACGTCACCGTCCGCTGCGTCCACTTCGGAAACCGTGTAGTTGCCGGAGGAATCGGCTTCCCACCGCACCGCCGGACCACCGCGCGCGGACCGGGTGATCACCGTCACGGAAGAGGCCACGAGGAAGCACGACAGCATGCCGACGCCGAACTGGCCCAGGAAGCCCTCCCTTGCGAACCCCAGCTCGTCGCGCTTGGAGGTGCGGCCGAGCGTCGACAGCAGCTCGTGCACCTCGTCCTCGGTCAGCCCCACCCCGGTGTCGGTGATCCGGAGCCGGGCACCGCAGGTGATCGTCACCTCGGCCGGGCAGGACGGGTCGAGCTCGCGCCGTGCCGTGATCGCGTCGACGGCGTTCTGCAGCAGTTCCCGCACGTAGACGCGAGGACTGCTGTACAGGTGGTGGCTGAGCAGGTCGATGATGCCGCGCAGGTCGACGCGGAAGGTGTGCGACATGGTGCCGCCCATCCTAGGGACGGACGAGGGGCCGGTGCCGCTCTTTAACGCGAACGCGGCGGAGTGGTCAAGACCGCCTCCACTAGGATCGGGGAGTTGATTACCGAAGTCCGCGACGGGAGCTGTCCGAAAACCATGTCCGGAGCCAACGACCCGTACGACCCCAAGGAGGTCGCGGCGCTGTCGGCCGAGAACCTCGACGCGGCCGTGCAGAAGGCGCGCGAGGCGTTCGCCGGAGCTGCCGACCTCGAGGCCCTGGCGGCGGTCAAGCCGGGTCACCTCGGTGACCGGTCGCCCGTGCTGCTGGCCCGCCGCGAGATCGGGGCGCTGCCGCCCAAGGCGAAGGCCGAGGCGGGCAAGCGGGTGAACGAGGCGCAGTCCGCGATCAGGACCGCGTTCGACGAGCGCCACGCCGTGCTCCAGGTCGAACGCGACGAGCGGGTGCTGCGCGAGGAGACCGTCGACGTCACGCTGCCCTGGGACCGCTTCCCCCGCGGCGCGCGCCACCCGATCACCACCCTCGCCGAGCGCATCGGCGACGTCTTCGTGGCCATGGGCTACGAGATCGCTGAGGGCCCTGAGCTCGAGACCGAGTGGTTCAACTTCGACGCGCTGAACTTCGGCAAGGACCACCCCGCCCGCTCGATGCAGGACACCTTCTACATCGCGCCCGCCGACTCCGAGCTCGTCCTGCGCACCCACACCTCGCCGGTGCAGGCGCGCACGCTGCTCGACCGCGAACCGCCGGTGTACATCGTGTGCCCCGGCCGCACGTTCCGCACCGACGAGCTCGACGCGACGCACACCCCGGTGTTCCACCAGGTCGAGGGCCTCGCGGTCGACAAGGGCCTGACCATGGGCCACCTCAAGGGCACGCTCGACGCGTTCGCCCGCGCCATGTTCGGCGAGGACTCGAAGACCCGCCTGCGCCCGAGCTTCTTCCCCTTCACCGAGCCGTCGGCCGAGGTCGACGTGTGGTTCCCGGAGAAGAAGGGGGGTGCCGGCTGGGTCGAGTGGGGCGGCTGCGGCATGGTCAACCCCAACGTCCTGCGCGCCTGCGGCGTCGACCCGGACGTGTACTCCGGCTTCGCGTTCGGCATGGGCCTGGAGCGGACGCTGCAGTTCCGCAACGGCCTGCCCGACATGCGCGACATGGTCGAGGGCGACGTCCGCTTCACCCAGCCTTTCGGAACGGAGGCCTGAGCCGGATGCGAGTCCCGGTCAGCTGGCTGGTCGAACACCTGGAGTTCGACGAGACCCCGACGCCCGACGAGCTCGCCGAGGCGTTCACCCGCATCGGCATCGAGGTCGAGGAGGTGAGCCCGCTCGGTCCCGTGACCGGCCCGATCGTCGCCGGTCGCGTCGTCACGATCGAGGAGCTCACCGAGTTCAAGAAGCCGATCCGCTACTGCGAGGTCGAGGTCGGCCCCGAGCAGGTCAACCACATCATCTGCGGCGCCACGAACTTCGTCGAGGGCGACTCGGTCGTCGTCGCGCTGCCCGGCGCCGTGCTGCCGGGCGGGTTCGCGATCGCCGAGCGCAAGACGTACGGCCGCGTGTCGCAGGGCATGATCTGCGCCGCCGACGAGCTCGGCATCGGCGACGACCACTCCGGCATCCTCGTGCTGCCCACCGGCACCGCGCAGCCCGGTGACGACGCGCTGGAGCTGCTGGGCCTGGGCGACACGGTCATCGAGCTGGCGCCGACCCCGGACCGCGGCTACGCGTTCTCGGTCCGCGGCCTGGCCCGCGAGATCGCGTGCGCGCTCGACGTGCCGTTCGGCGACCCCGGCGTGGTCGAGATCCCCGAGCCCGAGGGCGAGGCGTGGCCGGTCCACATCGAGGACCGCACCGGCTGCTCGCGGTTCGTCGCGCGCCGCGTCACCGGCGTCGACCCGACCGCACCCACCCCGTGGTGGATGCGCCGCCGCCTGATGCTCGCCGGCATGCGCTCGATCTCGCTGCCGGTCGACGTCACGAACTACGTGATGCTCGAACTGGGCCAGCCGCTGCACGCGTTCGACGCCGCGGCGCTGTCCGGCGCGCTGACCGTCCGCCGTGCCGTCGCCGGCGAGAAGCTGACGACGCTGGACGATGCGGTGCGCGCGCTCGACCCCGACGACATCGTGATCGCGGACGACTCCGGCGTGATCTCGCTCGCCGGTGTCATGGGCGGTGCGTCCACGGAGGTCCGGGACGCCTCGTCGGACATCCTGCTGGAGGCCGCGAACTGGGACCCGGCGTCCATCGCGCGCACGGTCCGCCGGCACAAGCTGCCGTCCGAGGCCGCCAAGCGCTTCGAGCGCACGGTCGACCCCGCGCTGGCCCCGGTCGCGCTGGAGCGGGCCGCGAAGCTGCTCAACCACTACGCCGAGGGCCAGATCAAGCCGGGTCGCACCGACGTCGGCGTGCCGGCGCTGCCCGAGCCGGTGTCGATGCCGATCGACCTGCCGGACCGGGTCGCGGGCGTCCGCTACGCGCGGGGCGTCACGGCCCGCCGGCTCGGCCAGATCGGTTGCCAGGTCTCGGTCACCACCTCCGACGACGGCCAGACGATCGTCACGGCCGTGCCGCCGACGTGGCGTGCCGACCTCGTGCAGCCCGCCGACCTGGTGGAGGAGGTGCTGCGGCTGGAGGGCTACGACACGATCCCGTCCACGCTGCCGCCCGCCCCGGCCGGTCGTGGTCTGACCGAGCAGCAGCGCCGTCGCCGCACGGTGTGGCGCACGCTCGCCGAGGCCGGGTTCGTCGAGGTGAAGCCGTTCCCGTTCATCGACCCGTCGGTGTTCGACGCGTTCGGTCTCGCCGCGGACGACGTGCGCCGCAACACCGTCGGCGTGCTGAACCCGTTGGAGGCGGACAAGAACGTCCTCGCGACGACCCTGCTGCCCGGTCTGCTGGAGACGTTGCAGCGGAACCTGGCCCGTGGTGCGAAGGATGTCGCGCTGTACAACATCGCGCAGGTGACTTTGCCGCGCGCGCAACAGGTTCCGGTGCCCGCGCTCGGGGTGGACCGCCGTCCGACCGAGGCCGAGGTCGCCTCGATGCTGGCCGCGCTGCCGCAGCAGCCGTTGCACGTCGCGGGTGTCCTCACCGGACACCGCGAGCTCGCGGGCTGGTGGGGCAAGGGCCGCATCGCCGACTGGGCGGACGCGGTCGAGGCCGCCCGCCGCGCCGGTGAGGCGTACGGGGTCTCCCTGCGCGTCGTGGCGTCCGACCTGCTGCCGTGGCACCCCGGCCGCTGCGCCGAGCTGCGCGTCGGCGACTGGCCGGTCGGTCACGCCGGCGAGCTGCACCCGAAGGTCGTCGAGGCGCTGGGCCTGCCCAAGCGGACCGTGGCGTTCGAGCTCGACCTCGACGCGCTGCCGCTGGAGGACCGCCGCCCGGCCCCGACGGTGTCGGCGTACCCGCCGGTGCTGCTGGACGTGGCGCTCGTCGTGGACGCCTCCGTGCCGGTGCAGTCGGTGTCCGAGGTGCTCGGCGCGTCCGCGGGTGAGCTGCTGGAGGACATCCGCCTGTTCGACGTCTACACGGGCGAGCAGGTGGGCGAGGGCAAGAAGTCGCTCGCGTACTCCTTGCGCTTCCGCGCGCCGGACCGCACGCTGACGGTGGAAGAAGCGACGAATGCTCGCGATGTGGCCGTAGCGGCCGCCGGCGAACGTTTGGGTGCAGCCCTGCGTTGAATCGAACGCAGGGCGCTTAGTCGGTTACACTTGGTGAGGCCCGAGATTCGTTGAGAATCTCGGGCCTTTCCGCGTCATGAGCCCTTTGACCTGGCGTCCGCGGGTGCGCGAGTACCGATCCATGCGGATTGGCAACAGTGCCGGGCAGGTCCCTTTTCTCGTGTCTTGTGCACGCTGTGTAGTGATTGAACGTTCTTCAAACTTTGAGGCGTCCCACCACGGATTCCCTCAGGAGAACGAAATGCGCAAGCGCACCGCCGTCATCGCAGCTGTCGCCGTCGTCGCCGTCGGCGGAGGCGTCGCCTACGCGGCGTGGTCCAGCATCGGTTCCGGTTCCGGCACGGTCACCTCCACCACGAGCGCCGACTCGGTCATCACCCCGGTCAGCGGCGCGGGCCTGTACCCCGGCGCCACGGTCGACGTCGTCGTGAGCTTCGACAACCCGAACAGCTACCCGGTGAAGGTCACCTCGATCGCCAACGGCTCGTCCAACGTGAACGGCGGCTGCGCGGCCGGCACCGTCACCACGACCTCCACCGGCACCGACTTCACGCCGGTGATCGCCGCGGGCGGTCACCAGCAGTACACCCTCAAGGCGAAGATGAACGCCGACGCCGCCGAGGCGTGCAAGAGCATCACGTTCACCGTGCCGCTGAACGCTCAGCTCGTCTCCGCCGCGAGCTGATCGATGCGCCGCGTCCTGATCGCGCTCGCCGGGCTGCTGGTGCTCGCACCGATGTCCAGCGCGGCGGAGAGCCCGGCCAAGGCGTTCACGATCGCGGACGTCGGCACCGCGACGGGGTTGGTCCCCGGTGGGACGGTGATCCGGAAGGTCCGGGTCACCAACCCCGGCAACCAGGACATCCTCCTGACCCGGCTGGACACGTCGGTCGGGCGGCCTTCCCCGAACTGCCCGGCGAACGCCGTGACCGTCGCACCGCTCGCCACGCAGATCGTCATCGCCAGGAACAACTACGCCGACGTGCCGCTGACCGTCCGGATGGCGGCCTCCGCGCCGGACGGCTGCAGAAACCTCACCTTCCCCCTCACCTACTCGGGAACGGCCATCAAGCCATGATCAGCTTCAGGGAACTCGTCCGCCGGCGGTACGTCCGCCGAGGCGTCATCGTCTTCGCGGTGATGACGACCGCGCTGGGCTCGGGGGTCGCCTACGCGGCGTGGACGAGCTCCGGCAGCGGCAGTGCCACCACGAAGGCGGGCACCGCACAGGCTCCGGTGGTGTCGGGCGGCGCCGTCACCACCGGTCTGCTCTACCCCGGCGGCACCGGCGACGCGGTCGTCACGGTGTCGAACCCCAACCCGTACCCGGTGATCGTCACGACCGTCGCGCCGAACGGCCCCGCCACGTGCGGCGTGACGTTCACCCAGCGCTCGCCCGGGACGGCACTGGCCGCCAACAGCGCGCCCGTCGCCATCACGCTGACCGGCGCGGTGACGATGAGCTCGAACGCGGCGAACACCTGCCAGGGCGCGTTGATCGACGTCCCGGTTCTCGTCACGATCGCGAGCGCGTGATGCGGGCGGTGATCGCGGGAGCGGCCGTGCTGTGCCTCGTCGCGGCACCGGCCGCCCAGGCCGCCTGGCAGACCGCGGCACCGGGCACGGCCAAGGCGAAGGCCGGCACGGTGCAGGCGCTGGTGATCACCTCGTGCGCGAAGGGCACCCCGACGGTGGTGTCGTGGGACCCGGTGCCGGGCGCCAATTTGTACACAGTATTGTGGCAACAGGGAAACGGTGCGAATGCTCCGTTCGGCGAAACCGCCACCACGGCCTCGTTGACCTACTCCGTGCCCAGTTCGATCAGCCGTGTACGGGTTCAGGCCACGGTCGGCAGCTGGGCCACCACGTACACCCAGAAAGATTGTCCGTAAAAGTTCGCTCGATCGGTCGAATCCCGGACATCGGGATTTGGAATCAAACCAGCAGGTGGTAGCCCTGCGTAGCTGTCAAGGTGCCAAAGGTCCTTCATTACTGGAGGAAATCGGCGCCCGTCGGACGCTTGCGCAGTACGTGAAGCTTCTCCAAGATTGTCGACGCGGCCCGCTGGGCCGAGGGGCGAAGCGATGAACCACCGGGCGAGTCTGGTCGCCGGTCCGGTGGGGAGCTAGAGGCGAACCCACCGCCTGGAGCAACAACTCTGGAGAGTTGCGCCATGCGTAGTCTGGGTCCGCGCCTTGAGATCGCCGTGTCGTTGACGATTCTCATGGTCGGCGCGGCCGTCGTGGCGGCCATGCACCTGACGTGGCCCGACCCGGAGCGGCCGGCCATGGCCTACTCCGTGAGCAGCGGCGAGTCGGACATGCAGCAGCTCAAGCCGTTCGAGATCAACGACATCTCCGGCGCTCCGGTGGAACTCCGGCCAGGTGCCGTGGGTGAGCGCAAGGTGCGGCTGTCGAACCCGAACTCGGTCGACATCATCGTCGAGAGCCTGTCCGCGATCCCCGGTCAGCCGCTCGACGCCACCCAGCAGCGCGTCGAGGGGTGCCCTGCTGGAGTGCTGACCGTCGTGCCGCTCACCGACGTCGTCGAGATCCCGGCGGGCGGCGCGGTCGAGGTCGGCATGAAGGTGGAGGTCGCGAAGGACGTCCCGGCCGCGTGCGCCGAGCTGGTCTTCCCGCTCACGTACTCGGGACGCGCCAAGCACGGCTAGGGCCTGTGCCCTAGAGGTGCTTCAGCGCCTCGCGCCGTGACAGCGGCGACAGGCCCGGCCGGGCCTGGACGAACGACCGCACCCAGCCCGGCTCGGTCTTCGCGAACTGCCGCAGCGCCCACCCGATGCCCTTGCGCAGGAAGAAGTCGCGGTCGTCGACGTTGGCGTCGATGCACGCGGTCAGCAGCTCGACGTCGGTCGCGTCCTTGGCCCCGAGCTGGCAGATGATCGACGTCCGTCGTCGCCACCTGTCCTCGTCGGTCGACCACTTCAGCAGCTGCGGCCGGATCACCTCCGGCGCGGACCGCAGCAACGGCCCGATGAGGCGGGACGCGATCTCGTCCACGAAGTCCCACCAGGCGCCGGTCACGATCATCTCGTCGAACCACGGCATCAGCTCGGCGGTCTGGAAGCGGCGATCCCCGCTCAGCGACAGCGCGACGTACCGCTCCTCGCGGTAGGTCGCGTCCCGCCACAGCGTCTGCACGACGTCGAGCCACTCGTCGCGGGACTCCAGCCGGGGCAACGACTTCAGCAGCGTCACCCGTGCCGGCTTCGGCACGCCGGCGAACGGCATGTCCGACTTCATGTACGCCTGCATCTCCGGCGCCTTCAGCGGATCCGCCAACTCCTGCAACCCCGTCCGAACAGCGCCGACGAACGAATCCTTGGGAGTCACGCCAAGACCGTATACGCTGGCCCTCGCGCCGCCGCTGAAAACGTTTGCAGCCCACGAGTGCAGCGGAGGCGGAAATGGCTGGTTCCCGGCGTACCTTCCTCAAGGTGTCCGGACTGGTGGCGGCGGGAATGCTCGCCCACGGCACAGCGCACGCGGATCCGTGGGACGACGTCGACGCGATCCTCGCCCGCATCAAGCCGCCGACCTTCCCGGCGCGCGACTTCGACGTCACCGCGTACGGCGGCAAGGCGGACGGCAGGACCGACAACACCGCCGCGTTCCGCCAGGCGGTCGAGGCGGCGAACGCGGCGGGCGGCGGCCGGGTCGTCGTCACCGGCGGCACGTTCCTCACCGGCGGCATCACCCTGCTGAGCAACGTGAACCTGTTCGTGGACAACGACGCCAAGCTCCTCTTCAGCCCGGACCCCCAGCAGTACCTGCCGGTGGTCGAGACCAGGTGGCAGGGCATCGAGTGCCTGAACCACCAGGCGTTCGTCTACGCCAACAAGGCCATGAACATCGCGATCACCGGCGGCGGCACGCTCGACGGCCAGGGCCAGACCTGGAAACCGTGGGGGAGCGGCGGATCCGACTGGACGCAGCTGCAGAAGTGGGGCGCGGACGGCACCCCGGTCACGCAGCGCAAGCTCGGTGACGGCCACAAGCTGCGACCGAACCTGATCCAGTTCGTGTCCTGCGAGAACATCCTGATCAGCGGCATCACCATCGAGCGCCCGCCGATGTGGAGCGTGCACCCGGTGAAGTCGCGCAACATCACCGTCGAGGGCGTCACGATCAACAGCCGCGGTGGCGGCGGCAACAACGACGGGGTGGACCCGGAGTGCTGCACCGACGTGCACATCAAGGACTCGACGTTCGACACCGGCGACGACTGCATCGCGATCAAGTCCGGCCGCGACGCCGACGGTCGCCGCGTGAACATGCCTTCGCAGAACATTGTGATCGAAAACAACAGGTTCGTGTTCTCCAACCGCGGCGCGATCTGCATCGGCAGCGAGGCCTCCGGCGGCGCGCGGAACATCTACGCGCGCAACTGCGTCGTCAACCAGGCGAACGCCTCGGACCAGTTGTGGTACGCGGTCTTCATCAAGACCGGCAAGTACCGCGGCGGCGTCATCGAGAACGTCCACTTCCGGGACGTCACCGCGAACAGGCTGACCAAGTCCGCGATCCTGATCACGTTGAACTACAGCGGTTCCGGCAACTCCGGACCGGTCGTGAACCCGGTCGTGCGGAACCTGACGTTCGAACGGCTCACCGTCGCGGGCTCAAAGGAGTA
>Ga0207692_10000142_pt1 | contig 22149 bp, 16 predicted proteins | sample LARL52metaG_FD_184345 | JGI IMG/M metagenome (GOLD analysis project Ga0207692, IMG submission 184345) | Corn, switchgrass and miscanthus rhizosphere microbial communities from Kellogg Biological Station, Michigan, USA - LAR L5-2 metaG... | ecosystem: Host-associated > Plants > Roots >...
TCCGGGTGAGTCGCTGGAGCTCATCGCCGAGGCCGCCGCCGACTTGTGAGGCCGAGGAGGGCGTTGCTGCATGGCATCGCTGGAAGAGATCGGCGAGGGTCTCGACAGAGTGCTCGACAAGGCGGCAGAGACCGGGGCGGTGCTTCGAACCGCCGCTGAGTTGGCAGAGGAGGCGCAGGACCTTCTGGGGGCGGCCGCAGAGGGCAGTCTGGAGGCCGATGTCGAGACCACCACCGCCCAGTTCGCCGAAGTGATCAGGGGAGTTGCTGAGCTTCACCGCAACCTCGGTGCCGGTGTCGACGGCGTCCAGCGGATCTTGCACGGCCTGCAGCTAGCTGGGGCCGGACCGCCCAGTGCCGCGCTACCGGCCAAGCAGGCACCTCGAGGTGGCGAACGTGTCGATCGGATGCGCCGGGATCTTCCGCCGCCGGTGCAGCCCCGGTCGGGCCAGAAGACCCACGGCCGCTGGTTCACGGACGCCGACGCACCGGACACGCCCGCACGGGAGTTGACCAGCGGCCATGACAAGTGGTGGGAGACCGCCGAACAACACCTCCTCGACCTCGGACTACCGGCTGCACCCGTGACGGCGGCCGATGTCGAGATCAAGATCGCGGTCCACATGGCGCGCAACGGCATCCAGCACGCGACACTCGTCCTGAACAACACGCCCTGTTTGCGACACGATGTCGCATGCGTTAAGTGGATACATCAAATTGGAGGTCCGATTAGTCGGAGATGTAGTCCCAGCTTTGTGTCCGATGAAGCTGTCCCCGCTTTCGACGTGCGTTGCCGGTAACAGCAGGGTGCGAAGCTCGAAAGGAAAGCCGAAGGGCTCCTGTTCCATCCAGGGGCTACGGGCCAGGGGAAGGCCGGACGGGTGAATGCAGTGAACCCTCAGTGACGCCGCGTTATGTTGAGACCCTCGCCGATGGGATGTTACAGCGGGGTACAGGACTAGCTGCCGAGAAGCGGCAGGTGCCGGTCATGGAGCAAGGGTTGACCGGATTGGACACCACCGTCCCGCGGTTCAGGGGGCACCCATCCCGGTCGTGTCTTACGCATGCGGAACGTGGTAACCCCGTCGAGGTCCGCGGATGTTCGTTGTCTGCGGTAGGCCGACTGTAAAGAAGGCGGAACTCCGCGGCGGGATCGGGATGATCCGAGAAGCGAATGCCAGCCGCCGAAAGGAAACAGGAAACTGCGCGTGTAGCCCGACGCCTCCAAGGTCGGAGCGTGTGGATAACTGGCTGGATACGGGCGCATGCCCGGCCCGAAAGGGAGCTGACGCGGATCAGGTGAGCTTGTGAAGATGAGGTGATCGCACTGGTGGAACCGAAGGACAAGTTAGGCGCTATCGCCTCGGCGGTAGCGAACGGACCGGAGGACGGCTTTCTCGACTGGGACCGGGTTGACTTCCCTGTCGCCGAGAAGCAGGTACGGCGGTTGCGGCAACGAATCTTCACGGCGAGTCAAGCGGGCGATCTGAAGAAGGTACGGAATCTTCAGAAGTTGATGTTGCGCAGTCGCAGTAACACGCTGGTCAGTGTGCGGCGGGTGACGCAGGTCAATGCTGGTCGCCGGACGGCGGGTATCGATGGCCGGGTAGTGGCTTTCGATGACCAGCGCGCGATGCTGGTGTGGTGGGTTCACCATCAGGTCCGGCCGTGGTGCGCGAAGCCGGTCCGGCGTGTGTACATTCCGAAAGCCAATGGAAAGCAACGCCCACTCGGGATTCCCGTTGTTGTCGACCGCGTGCTGCAAGCACGAATGGTCAACGCGCTGGAACCGGAATGGGAGGCCCGGTTCGAACCACGTTCGTATGGGTTCCGGCCGGGGCGCGGCTGTCAGGACGCGATCGCGCAGATCTTCCAGTCTTCGCGGGGCAAGAACCCGTTGCGGCGGTGGATCCTGGACGCGGACCTGGCTGCGGCGTTCGATCGCGTCGACCACGAGCACCTGCTGGCCAGGCTCGGGAACCTTCCCGGACGTGACCTGGTCCGGCAGTGGCTGAAGGCCGGCGCGGTCGATCGCGGGCGTTTCGTCCTCAGCGACGAGGGCACGCCGCAAGGCGGTGTGATCAGCCCGCTGTTGCTCAACATCGTGCTGCACGGAATGGAGGCCGCCGCAGGCGTTCGCTATCGGAATCTTCCAGGCCGGATTGGATACACCGAGCCTGGTTCTCCGATCGTGGTGCGCTATGCCGACGACCTGGTTGCGTTATGCCATACACGCGATCAGGCCGAGCAGGTGAAGTTCCGGCTGAAGGAGTGGCTGGAACCGAGAGGGTTGTCGTTCAACGAGGACAAGACACGCATCGCTCACCTCGATGACGACGGCTATGACTTTCTCGGCTTCAATATCCGGCGTTATAACGGAAAGCTGCTCATCAAACCCAGTCGGGACGCGGTGACCCGGATCAAACGACGGCTACGTGCCGAGATCTTGTCCCGGAACGGGGATGATGTCACGGCGCTGCTGCGCGCACTCAATCCGATCGTGCGTGGTTGGTCAGCCTACTATCGCACAGTGGTGTCCAAGAAGGTGTTCCATGATCTGGACAACTACGTGTTCCACTTGCTCTACAAGTGGGGGCTGCGCCGTCATTCGAGGAAGTCGAGACGATGGATGGTCTCGCGCTACTTCGGCAGGTTCAACAAGTCCAGGAATGACAACTGGGTGTTCGGCAACCATCAGACCGGTGGTTACCTCCAGAAGTTCAACTGGACGAAGATCGTTCGGCATGTGATGGTCATCGGGACGGCCTCGGTGGACGATCCGGCCCTGGCCGAGTATTGGGCGAGGCGTCGCCGCAGAAGAATCCCTCCGGTCGACACGACCACCTTGCGGTTGCTAAAGCAGCAACAGGGTAGATGCTGGGTCTGCGCCGACTACCTGCTCTACGCTGATCATCAACCACGAAGCCCGGACGAGTGGGAGCAGTGGTTGCGGGTGGTCAAGAAAGCGATCAACGCTAGTCGTATCGCTTCCGAATCATCCGACATGTTGAACAGGGAACCGATCCGCCTCGTGCACTCCTACTGCCGGACAAGGTTCCGGCAGGAGAACCAGCAATCCGCTTGATCGCCCAATGGGGCTTGCTTGAGCCGGATGCGGTGAAAGTCGCAAGTCCGGTTCTGAGGGGGCGGGGACGCAGCAATGCGTTCCCGCTACCCGGCCGGGGACGCCTGAGCTGTGACACCCTCGTACCGATCATGCTGCCCGACGGTGCCACGCTGACCGTCCACGGCGTGAACGAGGACGGCACGCTGTTCCGGAAGCGATACACAGGAGGTGCCCGCCCGTGGTGGCGCTAGAAGCATGGTTCGACCGCGACGCGGAAGACCCGACCATCGTGCACACCGCGGAGGAGCTGGACGCCGTGCTGGACGCGGTCGCCGCGCTGCCGCGCCCGAGCACCCTGCAACTACTCATCGCCGACGACCTCGGCCGCGCGGTGCTCGATGTAGGCCTCGACGGGCGGCACGCGCGCGGAGTCCTCTACTACTCGGGCGCGGAATGCCCGAACGGGTGCGCCAGTCAGGGCACCGACACCGCCGAAGTGTTGCCGATCTACTACTACATGGGCTCGGACACCGAGTATCCGCCGACAGCGGAGATCCCCTCGGCGGACGTGCGCCGCGCCGCTCATGAGTACATGACCACCGGGGGCGAGCGACCCACCGGGATCAAGTGGCAACCCTGGTTCGACTAGCTCCGGTAGACCCGCAGGAGGATTGGTCGAGGCCGCGCAGTTGCTGGGGGACAACGCAAACTGACCCACAGCTCGACGGCGCGCACGCGCCGCGGTCAGCGCGTCTCGCCGCCGTCGCCGCGGCCCACGTGCTCGCGCAGCCACCGCTCGGTGGTGTTGACGTGCATCAGGGCCGCGGCCTGCGCGAGCGCGGCGTCCCGGTCGGCCAGCGCCTGGTAGATCGCCTCGTGCTCGGCGAGCGTGCGGCTGGCCGCGTGGTCGTCGACCAGTCCGCGCCACACCCTGGCGCGGATCGTGCGGCTGGAGATGCCCTCCAGCAACGTGGTCAGTGTGGCGTTGCCGGTGGCGGCGACGACCGCGCGGTGGAACGCGGCGTCGTGGGAGTTGAGCAGTTCCACGTCGTCGCGTGCCGCGCGCATCGCGTCGAGGTGCCGTTCGACCTCGGTCAGCTCGCGCGCGGAGATGCGGGTGGCGGCGAGGCCGGTCGCGATCGGCTCGAACAGCCTGCGCACCTCGGTGAGTTCGAGCAGCGTGTCGCCTCGGAGCAGTTCCACGGCGGACGAGATGCCGCCGAGCAGCACCTCCGGTTCCAGGCTCGTCACGTAGGTGCCGTCGCCGCGGCGGATCTCCAGCACGCGCGCCACCACCAGCGCCTTGACCGCCTCCCGCATCAGGTTGCGGGACAGGCCCAGTTCGGCCGCCAGCTGCTGCTCGGGCGGGAGCTTCGAGCCCGGCGGCAGCTCACCCGAGCCGATCAGGTCCCTGATGCGGTCGATGGCCTTGTCGGTCAGTGACACCGCAGGAGGGTAGCAAGACATCCCATCTCTACCAAAGAGATGGGATGTCATCTGACGGAACGTCAGGTGACACCCAAAGCCCCTACCTGCATTTGGTCGTACTTTGCCCGTCGACCGTGGACATTCCAACCGCCAGTGGCCTATAAATCCATCCCATGTCCGCCTACGAACTGTTGCCTCGCGGACACGCCGCTGACACACGAGGGGGAACGATGACCGAGCTGATCACCGCGGTCGATGCGGTGGACGTGCGGTTCCCCACGTCACGCGAGCTCGACGGCTCCGACGCGATGAACCCCGAGCCCGACTACTCGGCCGCCTACGTCACCATCCGCACGAGCGAGGGCGCGGAGGGCCACGGGCTCGCGTTCACCGTGGGCAGGGGCAACGACGTCGAGGTCGCCGCCGTGCGCGCGTTGGCTCCCCTGGTGACCGGACTGTCGGTGGACGACGTCCTCGGCGACCTCGGCGCCTTCTCGCGCAGGCTGACCGGCGACAGTCAGCTGCGGTGGCTCGGGCCGGAGAAGGGCGCCATCCACATGGCCGCGGCCGCGATCGTCAACGCGGTGTGGGACCTCTACGGCCGCCGGGAGGGCAAACCCGTGTGGCAGCTGCTCTCCGAGCTGTCGCCGGAGCAGCTGGTCGACCTCGTCGACTTCCGCTACCTCGAAGACGCGCTCACCCGTGACGAGGCGCTGGACATCCTCCGCCGGGCCGAACCGGGACGCGCCGCACGCACCGCACACCTGCTGCACCACGGCTATCCCGCGTACACGACCACGCCCGGCTGGCTGGGCTACGACGACGAGAAGCTCGTCCGGCTGTCCAGAGAGGCCGTCGCGGACGGTTTCACCCTGATCAAGCTCAAGGTCGGTGCCGACGCGGACGACGACCTGCGCCGCCTGCGGCTGGCCCGCGAGGCCGTCGGTCCCGGCATCAGGATCGCCGTCGACGCGAACCAGGCGTGGGGTGTGCGGCAGGCGATCGACTGGATGACCAAGCTGGCGCCGTACGACCCGTACTGGATCGAGGAACCGACCTCGCCCGACGACATCCTCGGCCACGCCACCATCCGCCGGGCGGTGGCACCGGTGAAGGTCGCGACCGGTGAGCACGTCCACAACCAGGTGATGTTCAAGCAGCTGCTCCAGCTCGACGCGATCGACGTCCTGCAGCTCGACGCCAGCCGCACCGCCGGGGTCACCGAGAACATCGCGGTCCTGTTGCTGGCCGCCAAGTTCGGCGTCCCGGTCTGCCCGCACGCGGGCGGCGTCGGGCTGTGCGAGATGGTGCAGCACCTGGCGATGTTCGACTACGTCGCCGTCAGCGGCACCACCGAGAACCGCGTCATCGAGTACGTCGACCACCTGCACGAGCACTTCACCGACCCGGTGCGCGTGCGCGACGGCCACTACCTCGCACCGACCGCACCCGGCATCAGCGCCGAGCTGCACGCCGCGTCCATCGCCGCGCACCGCTATCCCGACGGACCCGTCTGGAACCACGCCTGAAATCCCGCCACCCGTTAGGAGATCCGCCGTGCACACCAGATCTCGCACCTGCCTGGGCATCGTCACCGTCCTCGCCGCCGTCCTGAGCGCCTGCGGCACCTCGGGTTCCGGGACGGGCGGCGGCGCCGCGGTGGTCGGCGTCGACTACCCGCGGTCCGACACCGACTTCTGGAACTCCTACATCAAGTACACCCCGGAGTTCGCGAAGGACCTGGGCCTGGAGCTCAAGACCACCAACTCGCAGAACGACGTCGCGAAGCTCACCGCCAACGCCCAGACGTTCATCAGCCAGGGTGTCAAGGGCGTCGCGATGGCCCCGCAGGACACCGCGGCCATCGCGCCCACGCTGGAACAGCTGGCGGCCAAGAAGATCCCGGTCGTCACGGTCGACACCCGGCCGGACAGCGGTGACGTCTTCATGGTCGTCCGCGCCGACAACCGGGCCTACGGCGAGAAGGCCTGCCGGTTCCTCGGCACGAAGCTCGGTGGCAAGGGCAAGGTCGTTATGCTGCAGGGAGATCTCGCGTCGATCAACGGCCGGGACCGCACCGAGGCGTTCAACGACTGCATGAAGAAGAACTACGCCGGCATCACGGTGCTCGGCGAGGCCACGAACTGGGACGGCGCGGTCGCGGCGCAGAAGCTGCAGACCGACCTCACCGCCAACCCGGACATCAAGGGCGTCTACATGCAGTCGAGCTTCGCCCTCTCCGGCACGCTGCAGGTGCTCAAGCAGAAGAACCTGCTGGTCGCCCCCACCGACCCCAAGCACGTGTTCGTCGTCTCCAACGACGGGATTCCCGAGGAGCTCAAGGACATCGCCGACGGTCAGATCGACGCGACCGTCTCGCAGCCGGCCGACCTCTACGCCAAGTACGCGCTGCAGTACCTGAAGGCCGCGATCGACGGCAAGACGTTCGAGCCCGGCAAGACCGACCACGACAGCACGATCGTCAAGGTCCGCGACGGACTGCTGGAAGACCAGCTCTCCGCTCCCCTGGTGACCGCCGACGGTGGCACCTTCGACGGCGTGCCCAGCCTCAAGCACGACGACAAGTCGCTGTGGGGCAACAAACTCAGCTGAGCAGAGGACGACATGGTTGCAGCGCCACCCGTCGTCGAGGCGACGGGCGTGACGAAGCGGTACGGGTCCACCGTGGCCCTGCACGACGCCGCGATCAGGATCGAGCAGGGGCAGACCCACGCGCTGGTGGGACGGAACGGGGCGGGCAAGTCGACGCTGGTGTCCGTCCTCACCGGACTGCAGGCGCCGGACGAGGGCACCATCGCGTTCGGCGGCGAGCCCGCACCCAAGCTCACCGACCGCGACGGGTGGCGGCAGCGGGTGGCCTGCGTCTACCAGAAGTCCACCATCATTCCCGACCTCACGGTCGCGGAGAACCTGTTCCTCAACCGGCACGACCACGGCCGCAGCGGGCTGATCAGCTGGAGGTCCGTGCGCCGCAAGGCGAAGGAGCTGCTCGACACCTGGTCGGTCGACGTGGACGTGCGGCTGCCGGCCGGGGACCTGGACGTCGAGCAGCGCCAGTTCGTGGAGATCGCGCGGGCGCTGTCGTTCGGCGCGCGCTTCATCATCCTCGACGAACCGACCGCGCAGCTCGACGCCGCCGCGATCGCCCGGCTGTTCCGCCGGATCACCGAGCTGCAGCAGCAGGGCGTCACGTTCCTGTTCATCAGCCACCACCTGCAGGAGGTCTACGAGATCTGCGACACCGTCACGGTGTTCCGCGACGCCCGGCACGTGCTGACCGCCCCGGTCGGCGAGCTGCCGAGAGCCGACCTGGTGGCGGCCATGACCGGCGAGGTGGCCGTGGAGACCGGTGCCGCCCGGCGCGCTCCGGCCGTGCACTCGGCTCCCGTGCTGGAGCTGACGAACGCGTCGCTGGCCGGTACGTACGAGGACGTGTCGTTCCGGGTCCACGCCGGGGAGGTCGTCGGTCTGGCCGGAGCGGCGAGCAGCGGCCGCGTCGAGATCGCGGAGACGATCGCGGGCCTGCGCGCCGCGGACGGCGGCGTGGTGGAGATCGCGGGCACCCGGCCGCGGCCGGGCAGCGTGCCCGCGGCGCTGAAGGCGGGCGTCGGGTTCGTGCCGCAGGACCGGCACCACCAGGGTTACGTGGCGCAGATGTCCATCGCGGACAACGGTACCCTGACCATCCCGGACCGGCTGGGCCGCGCGGGGTTCATCGACGGACGCCGGCGCGACGGCTTCGCCCGCGACATGATCGGAAGGCTCGCGATCAAGACGCCGGGACCGGAGCTGCCGGTCTCCGGCCTCTCCGGCGGCAACCAGCAGAAGGTCGTGATGGCCCGCGCGCTCGCCAACGACCCCGGGCTGCTGGTGATGATCAACCCGACCGCCGGCGTCGACGTGCGGTCCAAGGAGTTCCTCCTCGGCAAGGTCGAGGAGATCGCCGAGTCCGGCGCGGGCGTGCTCATCGCCTCCGACGAGCTCGACGACCTGCGTCTGTGCGACCGGGTCCTGGTGGTGTTCCAGGGCCGCGTGGTCGCCGAGATCCCGCGCGGCTGGCACGACCACCGGCTGGTGGCCGCGATGGAAGGAGTGGACCTCGATGGCTGACACCGCCGCACCCGCCACAACCGGGGCCGGCCGGAGGATCGCCTTCGCCCGCCTGCGCGACCTGGCGCTGATTCCCGCGATCATCGTCATCGCGATCGTCGGCCAGCTGGTCAGCCCGGTCTTCCTGCGCGGCGACAACCTGATCAACGTGCTGCAGACCATGTCGGAGATCGCGATCCTGGTCCTGGCGCAGACGCTGGTGCTGATCGTCAAGAAGATGGACCTGTCGCTGGAGTCCACGGTCGGGCTCGCGCCCGGCATCGCCGCGTGGCTCACCGTGCCGGTCGGCGCGGGTCACGGGCTCGGGCTGCTGCCGGGCGGCTGGTCGGTGCCGATCACGCTGGCGGTCGGCGTGCTGGTCGGCGTGATCAACGCGTTGTTCATCATCCGCTTCGGGCTCAACGGTTTCATCGTCACGCTCGGCATGCTGATCGTCCTGCGCGGCATCCTGACCGGCGTCTCCGGCGGCCAGACCTTCTTCCGGCTGCCGAAGTCCATGCTCTACCTCGGCACCGCGGAGTGGCTCGGTCTGCCCGCGTCGGTCTGGCTGTGCCTGCTGCTGTTCGCCGCGGGCATCGTCGTGCTCGGCTTCACGAGCTTCGGCCGGTCCCTCTACGCGATCGGCGGCAACGTCGACGCGGCGAAGGCGGCGGGCATCCGCACCGACCGGGTGCTGTGGATCGTGATCGTGACGGCGAGCCTGCTCGCCGCGCTAAGCGGCCTACTGTTGTCCGGGCGGCTCGCCTCGGTCGCCTCGGCGCAGGGCAACGGCTACATCTTCACCGTGTTCGCCGCCGCGGTGATCGGCGGCATCTCGCTCAACGGCGGCAAGGGCACGATGTTCGGCGCCTTCACCGGCATCCTGCTGCTGTTCATGATCCAGAACGTGCTGACGCTGGCCGGTGTCCCGGCCCAGTGGATCGGCGCGCTCAACGGCACGATCATCCTCATCGCGCTGGCCCTGTCCCGCGTCACCGGGGGCAAGGCCCAGGACTAGGAGTTCCCGTGGCACCCTTGAACCGCAGGCGTTTCCTGGCCGCCACCGCACTCACCGCCGGAGCCACGGCGTTGCCGGGCGGCACGGCGAGAGCCGCCGCCGCAGTGCCGGACCGCGGCATCGTCGACACGAGCCCGGCGTCGTCGTGGACGGACGGTTTCCTGACCGGCAACGGCGAGTACGGCGCCGTGCTGCACGGCGCGCCCGCCGCGGAGAAGGTGATCTTCAACTACCACCGGCTCGTGCTGCCCAACGGCACCCGGTCGGTCACCCCGCCGGTGATCTCCGGGCGGCTGAACGGTGTGCGGGACAAGGCGCTCGCGGGTGACTACGCCGGTGCGAACAGGGACTTCGCGAACGGCTGGTCCCTGCGCTGGACCCAGACCTACCACCCCGCGTACGAGCTGCGGATCACCACGTCCGGCCTGACGGTGGCGAACTACAGCCGGGTCACGGACTTCCGCACCGGCGAGGTCACGTCGAGCTGGACCGACAGCGCGGGCACGTGGACGCGCCGGGCGTTCGTCTCCCGTGCCGACAAGGTGATCGTCCACGAGCTGGTGCCCGCGCCCGGCCGCACGATCGACACCACGCTGAGCGTGAACACCGCGCTGGACGGAGCCCCGTCGAGCGTCGGCTACACCACCCTCGCCACGATCTCGAACGGCTCCGGCTACCTGAACCTGCGCGGCACGTACCCGTCCGGGCAGGGCGCGTTCGGCTACGAGGGCGTCACCAGGGTCGTCCCGACCGGTGGCGCGGTCACCGCGAGCGGCGCCACGATCGTCGTCACCGGAGCGAGCAGGCTGCTGCTGCTCACGAAGCTCGACCGGTACGAGTCGCCGAACGCCTGGGACGCCAAGCCGTTGCACGCGGCCTTGGCCGCCATCAGCGGCGACTACGCGACGCTGCTCCCTCGGCACACCGCGACGCACACCGCGCTGTACGACCGTTCGCGGCTGGACCTCAACGTGTCCGACGCCGACCGGAAGCTCCCCACCGGCGACCTGATCGCCCGGCAGAACAACAACAAGAGCGTCATCGACCTGGCGTTGCTGGAAAGGCTCTACGACTCCGGCCGCTACCTCTTCATCAGCTCCAGCGGTGTCCTGCCGCCGCGGCTGACCGGCATCTGGACGGGCACGTGGTCGGGTGCCTGGGCCGACGACTTCACCACCGACGCCAACGTCAACCTCCAGGTCGCGGGCGGCAACATCCTCGACACCACCGAGGCGATGCAGGGCTACTTCACCCTGATCCTCGGCCAGCTCGCGCACTGGCGCACCAACGCGCGAAACCTCTACGGCGCACGCGGTTTCCTCGCTCCGTCCCGCACCGACGGCGAGTACGGCCACATGCTGCACTTCGACAGCGGCTTCCCCGGCCAGACGTGGACCGGCGGCGCCGACTGGCTGCTCTACCCGCTGCTGGAGTACTACCAGGTCACCGGCGACCAGGCGTTCCTGCGCGACAAGCTCGGTCCCGCGCTGATGGAGCTCGCGCTGTTCTACGAGGACTTCCTGACCCGCACCGACTCAGGCGGCAAGGTCGTGTTCGTGCCGTCGTTCTCGATGGAGAACGCGCCGAGCAACACCGGCGTGCTGCTGTCCATCAACGCCACCGGCGACATCATGGCCGGCAAGCACGCCCTGCAGGCCGCGATCTTCGCCGCCGAGACGCTCGGCGTCGACCAGGACGGCGTGCGGCGCTGGAAAGCGTTGCTGGCCAAGATGCCCGCCTACCGGATCAACAGCGACAACGCGCTCGCCGAGTGGTCGTGGCCGGGCCTGAACGACCAGTACAACCACCGGCACGTGCAGCACCTGTACGGCGCCTGGCCGTTGCACGAGATCAACCCCGAGGAGACGCCCGACCTCGTCCGCACCGGGCTGCGGGCGCTGGAGGTCCGCGGCGACCAGAACATCTCCGCCCACGGCAGCCTGCACCGCGCGCTGGCGGGCGCGCGGCTCAAGGACGGCGGCAAGGTCTACGACAACCTGCGCAAGATCATCGGCAACAACATGGTCTTCCGGTCGCTGATGACCTCGCACAACCCGAACCTCGACATCTACAACGCCGACGCGGCCAACGCGATCCCCGGCGTGCTGGCCGAGGCGCTGCTCTACTCCCGGCCCGGCGTGCTGGAGCTCCTGCCCGCCCTGCCGGGGCAGCTCACCAAGGGCACGATCACCGGTGTGCGGGCCCGCGGCCGGATCCGCGTGCACAGCCTCAGCTGGGACCTGGGCGCCCGCACGGTCACCGCGTCGGTCACCTCCGACGTCGACCAGACCGTCACGCTCATCAGCCGTCGTGGCATGGCCTCGGTGACCACGACGGCACCGGTGGCCCCGTCACCGATCGGCCCGCACGCTCGCCAGCTCACCCTGACCGCCGGGCAGCGCACCGACGTCACCGTGGCCCTGCAGGGCGGCTGGTTCCGGCTGGCCAACCGCAACAGCGGCAAGGTGCTCGACGTGAACGGCGCGAGCACCGCCGAGGGCGCCAAGGTCATCCAGTGGACCTGGTCGGGCAGCACCAACCAGCAGTGGCAGCTGCTGCCCAACGCCGACGGCTCGTTCCGGCTCTCCGCCCGGCACAGCGGCCTCGTGCTCACCGCCGGGTCCACCCAGGGCGCCCAGCTCGAACAGCGGGCCGACACCGGCGGCAACGACCAGTGGTGGAAGCTCGTCGACGCCGGTGGCGGTCAGGTCACCCTCGTGAACGTGCGCACCGGGTGGTGCGCGGACGTCGACGGCAGCTCGAAGGCAGACGGCGCGAAGGTGATCCAGTGGGCGGCCAACGGCGTCGCGAACCAGCAGTGGCAGGTCGTCTGGGTCTAGCCGACCACGATGAAGGGAACCTTCCTCCACCTGACGTGGAGGAAGGTTCCCTTCATCGAGCACCAGGGGTCAGTTGCTGGTGCAGCGCCATTTCACGAACCACTCGGTGAACTCGGGTTCGTCGTCGAACTTGGCGAAGAGGTCCTGCGGGTCGGTCCCGCGTGCCCGGAACCCGTAGGTCGCCACGCACCTCCGGTCTGCCTCGGGTCGCGTCCGCGCCACCGCCTCGTCGTACCTCGGCCGGGCCAGGCCGTAGTGGCCGGTGGACACGTCGTAGGTGGTGGAGGCGGCGCTCGCGGGTGCGACCCCGAGAGCCGTCGCCGCGCTCACCGCGAGGACGGCGACCGCCGCCCTGCCTGCCCTGACACGCATGAAACCTCCTGCGGAACACGTCTGAGATCCACAGTCTTCGGACCGGTGACGCCGCCGCTCAAGGTGTCCAGGGCGACTTCCGCATCGTTCGGAGATCCGTCCGGCATCCTCGGCGGCGCTCTCACCGCACCAGCCGGGAGGGATCCCCGGCGTCACCGCGGCGCACCAGCCACGCCTCGGTGATGTGGGCGAACATGGCCTCCCGCGCACCCTCCCCGTCCCGCGCGGCGATGCGCTCGTAGACGCGCCGGTGACCGAGGTTGGACGCCTGGCACAGTTCGCGATCGCTCCTGCCCAGGTAGCCGGGTGTGGTGATGGCCTGCCCCTGCAACGACCGCACGACACCACGGGCGATCCGGTTGCCGGACGCCTGCATGATCGCGTCGTGGAACAGCCGGTCGTGGTCCTCGTACGCCGTCGTGTCGCCGACCAGCTCGTCCATCCGGTCCACCAGCGCCCGCAGCCGCTCGACCGTGTCCGGCCCGGCGGTGCGCGCGGCGACCTGTGCCATGTCCGACTCCAGCAACCGCCGCGTCACCACGAGGTCGTCGAGGAGCGCGAGGCTCTCGTCCCCGGCGATCGCGGCACCGAGCACCAGCTCGTCGAGCACCTTCCACCGCGCCGGCGGGTTCACCCTCGTGCCCGAGCCCTGGCGCACCTGGACCAGGCCCTTCTCCTGCAGGACCTTCACCGCCTCGCGGATCACCGTCCGGCTCACCCCGAACGTCTCGCAGAGCACCGGCTCGGGCGGCAGGGCGACGCCGGCGGGATAGCCGCGCCGCACGATCCGCTGCGCCAGTTCCGAGGTGACCGCCGCGGCGAGGCTGGCCGGTCTCCGCGTCCACTCCGGACTCGCGGGGCCGCCCCGGTCCGGCTGCTGTCCTGTCGCTGTCACCTGCGGAGAGTGGCACACCTCACCCGCACCGGCAGAGCGAGCCGGCCAGGACGCGGAGTTCTGCGGAAGCCGTTCCGAAGACTGCTGAAGTCTGCGCGTGGGGCGGTTTCACACCGGTGAATTTCGGGTTTCAGCGTGTCACCCTGTCGGTGCCACCTTACTCCGAAAGGACCAACAATGCCGAAGTTCGTCGCGAAGCGCTCGGCCCTCGCCGTCGCGGTGGTCGCCGCCGCGGCTGCGCTCCTCGGGGCTCCCGCCGCCCACGCCGACTCCCCCAGCGGTCAGCACATCGTCGCGTTCTCGAAGGTGCCGTCGGAGACCAAGAGCGTGCTCATCGACCGCTCGAACAGCTCGAGCGCCCCCAGCTCCAACGTCTGCCTGCGGAACCTGCCGTCCGGTCAGACCTACAGCTCCAGCGTGCACGTCGACAACGACTCGACGCCGCAGCTCACGTTCTACTCCTCCTCCGACTGCTCGCGCGGCGCGCAGAGCAGCGGGTTCATCGACGTGCACCACGACAACCTGGCCAAGGTGTGGGTCTCCTGGCGCACCTACCACCCGTACTGGGGCCACGTCGGCCTGGCCGGCTGAGAGGCGCGACCACCAAACCGCCGGGACCGTCGACGGTCCCGGCGGTTTTTTCGTCCTCGGTGGACGGTCAGGCGGTCGTCCCGCTGACCGCGCTACCCGACTTCGTCACGTAGTAGGTGACCTTGGTGCCGCTCCAGTAGTGGAACGTGAGCGTCACCCGCTGGTTGTCCTTGACGGCGGCGAAGAAGTCCGGCTTCAGGACGGTCTTGCGATCGGTGTAGTTGGGCGCGAACGTCGTGTCGAACTCCTTGAAGGACGTCCAGTCGTTCGGGCCGGCGGACGTGCCGTCGTCGTACTTGGCCTCCATCGTGGCGAGCTGGTCGCCGCGGTAGTCGGTCGGGATCTCGAACTTGTCGGTCGTGCCGGTGGCGTTGGACAGCACCGGCGGGTCGTAGGTGATGGCGTAGAACCGCCACGGCACGCCCTGCGAGAAGCGGGCCGTCAGGATCGCGTTGACCCCGTAGGTCCGCGAGCCGCTCAGCCTCGTCAGCGCCGAGGCGGTCAGGGTGAGCTGGTCCCCGTCGAGCGTGTAGTCACGGCCGCGCGCCAGGGCGACCGAACCGTTGTACAGGCCCGTGAACGACGTGCCGTTGAGGTTCAGCTTGATCGTCTTCGCGGTCACGGGGCTGGGCTTCGGGAGGAACACCTGGTCGGTGTAGGCCGTGCCGGACCGGGTGGTCCAGCTCGACTTCAGCTGCGCGTAGAGCTCCGGGTCCTTCCACTGGAACGCGGTGCGGTCGAAGTGCTGGCCGTTGTCCCACAGCATGGTGGTGATCTTCTTCGTGCGGGCGTAGTAGCCGATGTACTCGAAGAACTTCAGCTTCTCGCCCTGCTCGATGGTGCCGGTGTGCCGGTCGAACCCGAGCAGCCCGTACTCACCGAGGATCACCGGGATGCCGCGCGCGATGAAGCTGTTGTACACGCGGTCGAACGAGTCGGTGTCGTACTTCTGGGCGGTGGCGTCGTAGCGGATGCCACCGGCGACGTTCGCGCTGAACGGCCAGTAGCTGTAGGAGTGCACGGTCGCGATCAGGTTGGGGTCGTGCAGTCCCTGGATCTGCGTCACCAGCGGGTCGACGTACTCCTGCTCGGACGAGGTGTGCAGGGTCGGCAGGACCAGCAGGCGGGTGGCGTTGTTGCCGCCCGACCGGCGCACGACGTCGTGGAACGCGGCGTTCAGCTCGGCGTTGAGCGCGATCTCCTGGGCCTTGCCGGTGCTCCCGGCGAACTGCGGCTCGTTCCAGCTCTCGAAGGTCAGCTTGGGCCCGAACTCGGTGAAGGCGGCCGCCAGCTGCGCCCACATCTTGCCGAACTGGTCGAGCACCTGGTCGTGCCGGGCCGGCATCTGCGACATCCACTGCCACGAGTCGTGGTGGATGTTGATCAGCACGTACAGGTCGCGGGCCAGCGCCCAGCGCACGACCTCCTTGACCCGAGCCAGGTACGCCGGCTCGATGGTGTAGTCCGGCGCCTGGCCGAGGTGCGCGCTCCACGTCACGGGGATGCGGATGCTCTTGAAGCCCTGCGCCTTCACGTTGTCCAGCAACGCTTCCGTGACGCGCGGGTTGCCCCACGACGTCTCGTCCGGGCCGGTCGCGTCGAGCGTGTTGCCGAGGTTCCACCCCGGCTGCATCGCCGCGGTGTGCTCCATCGCGCTGAGCTGCTTCCCACCGTGCACGCACGTGACACCGTTGAGCGAGAACGACAGCGGCGCCGTGTTCGCGGCACCCTTGGTGCCCACGAAACCGAACTTCACCGTCGCCTGCGACGCGAGCTTGGCGTTGTAACCGGCGTCGGTGGCGGTCACCTGGCCGTCGGACTCGGTGATCTTCGCGTGCCAGGCTCTGTCCGACTGCTGGCCGGACGGCCACTCCCAGGTCAGCTTCCACCCGTCGACGGCGGCGCCGGTGTTGGTCACGGCGACGTCGGCGGAGAAGCCGCCGTCCCACTGACCGGTCACCGTGTAGGTGACCTCGCAGCCGGCCTCCTCCGCAGCGCCCGCCGGGGTGACCACGAGGCCCGCGGCCAGGGCCGTGACGGAGGCCAGGACGGCACCGAGCCGTCGCCGAGTTGTGCGTGTCTTGCCGGTTGAGGTGAACATCGTTGGGCTCCTCAATCTCAGGCGGCGTACTCGAACCAGTCGAAGTGGACGGTGCCGGTCGCGGCGTACACGCCGATGACCCGTCCGGTGAAGCCGCCGGCCACCTCGGTCGAGAGGTACCGGCCGTCGAGGGTCGCGAGCACGGTGAACGTGCCGTCGGGTTCCTCGACCCCGAAGGAGATCGTGTCCGGGCCGCTCCTCGCATCGCGGAGCTCGCGCGCCTCGTCCACCTGGACACCGAGCACCAGCGGCCCGGCCGGCACCGGCCGGGAGGCCACGACCGTCCGCAGTGGACCGATGCGGGCGAACACCTTCACCTCGCCGGAGGCCACCTCGATCTCGTAGTGGTGTTCCTCGTCCAGCCGGACCGCCAGGCCGCCGCTTCCGTTCGCCGCGTCGACCAGCGTCCGGGCGCGGCAAGACAGGTGCTGCTGACGGCGTCCCGTGAACACTACGGCGGGATCATCCACACCGGACCCGCGGGCGTGCAGGGTGAGCCAGCCGGAGCGTTCCTTCGTGGTGCAGTACTGCTCGGAGCGGTCACGCACGGAGATCCAGCACGGCCGCAGCTCGCTGTCCTCGAAGTCGTCCCGCTCGGTCACCGCGGTTGCGGCAGGACCGGAGACGAGCTCTCCGACGACCGGCCAGCCGTCGACCCAGGTCACCGGCGCCAGGAACGTCTCCCGGCCGAGCACGTGCCAGCCGGGGGTCCCGCCGCCCGGCCGCACGCCGAGCAGCACCATCCACCACGATCCGTCCGGCCCCTGCACCAGATCCGCGTGACCGGTGTTCTGGACGGGCTCGTCGGTGCTGCGGTGCGACAGGATCGGGTTGGCCGGGCACGGTTCGAACGGACCTTCCGGCGACGAGCCGCGGGCGACCGAGATGCCGTGGCCGCGTTCGGTGCCGCCCTCGGCGATCAGCAGGTACCAGTACTCGCCGATCCGGTACAGATGCGGCGCTTCCGGGGCTTTGGCGCCGGGCGTGCCGGACCAGAGCCGTTTCGACTCGCCGAGCGTCTCACCCGTGGCCAGGTCGATCCGGTACTGCCCCACGCCCGCGACGGTGCACCAGCAGTTGCCCTCGTCGTCCCAGGCGAGGTCCGGGTCGATGCCGCCGACGTCGGGCAGCCGGATCGGGTCGGACCACGGCCCGGCCGGGTCGGTGGCGGTGAACACCATGTTGCCGCCGCCGTGGCTCACGCTCGTGACGATCAGCCAGAACCGGCCGTCGTGGTGGCGCAGCGTCGGCGCGTAGATCCCCGCCGAAGACGGCATTTCGGTGGGCAGCATCAGCTGGCTCGGCCGGTCCAGCGCGTTGCCGATCTGCGTCCAGTTCACCAGGTCGCGGCTGTGGAAGACCGGGATGCCGGGGAAGTACTCGAAGCTGGAGCACACCAGGTAGTAGTCCTCCCCCACCCGGCACACGCTCGGGTCGGGGTGCATTCCTGGGATCACGGGGTTCGTCACGCGTCAGCTCCCTCGGTCGTGAGCCGGTACAGCACGGCGGAAGGTGCGGCAGGCAGCGTCACCACGAGCTCGCCATCGTGCCACCGCGCCGACGCCGCGCCGCTCGCCGGGTAGAGCACCTCGACGTCCACATCGGACAGAGCGGGCAACGGCAGCGTCACGGTGTCGTCGTCACCACGACGCCGCCAGACGGTGACGTAGGTGGTGGACGGCGTGGACATGGCCAGGGCGACCCACGGGTCGTTCCACCCCGGCAGGCCGAGCGGCCACGCCGGAACCGCCTGCGCGAGGTCTGCGCGGATGGTCTTGTACACGGCCGTCGCCTCGTCGACGAGCGCCCGTGCCTCCGGCTGGAGCTCCAGGATCCGCCCGGACAGGTGGATCCGGCCGAGCAGCGCGTTCGCCATGGTGACGGCGACCTCGTCCAGCGAGTCCTGCGGTTGCGGGTACGACCACACGGCGCCCTGCTCCGGGTTGACCGCGGTGGGCGCGGAAGCCGCGATGGCCGCGTAGCGCACCGAGTCCTGCTGGTCGCTGGTGGACTGCAGCTGCGTCCGGGACAGCATCGCGTGGTCCATCCGCATGCCGCCGGAGGAGCAGTTCTCGATGACCAGGTGCGGATGGCGGTCCAGGACGTCGTCGAGCCAGTCCAGCAGGGCGCGGTTGTGGCCGAGCAGCCCGTCGGCCGGCGTCTCGCCGGACGTGGCACTGGTGCCGGTACCCGCGTCGATGTTGTAGTCGAGCTTGAGGTAGCCCACGCCCCACTCGCCGACCACGCGGTCGACCACCTCGTCCAGGTGCGCGCGGGCGGCGGGATGGCGCAGATCCAGATGATGCCGGTCGCTCTCCACGACGCGCACGCCGTCGCGGCGGAAGAAAGCCTCGTCCGGCAAGGACTTCGCGAGCGGGCTCCGCACCCCGATCACCTCGGGTTCGAGCCACAGGCCGGGCATCATGCCGCGTTCCCGGATGTGCGCCAGCACCTCGTGGATGCCGTCCGGGCCGGGAAAGCGGGAGCGGGACGGCAGCCACTCGCCGACACTGGGCCACCAGCTCTCGTCCACCTCGGCGTACCAGCCCGCGTCGATGACGAAGTACTCCGCGCCCGCCTGCGCCGCCGCGTCGACCAGCGGCAGCAGCTTGGCCGTGGTGGGATCGCCCATCAGGCAGTTCATGTAGTCGTTGAAGATGACCGGCAGGTGCTGGTGGTCCGGATGCGGCCGACGGGCGATCCGGCGGTAGCGGGTCAGCGCGGCGAAAGCACCGTCCGGTCCGCCGTCGGCGCTGAACGCCAGTGCGGCGGGCACCGTGCGGAACTCGGCGCCGGGTTCGAGCCGACGGCGCCAGCCATGCGCACGCTCGTTGGGACCGAACAACGCCACGTAGGCGGCACCCCGGTTGTCGCCGCACTCCCAACGCCAGCCGCCGCCGTTGTGCTCGATCTGCCAGACCCACGAACGGCCCGACGCGCGGTCGGTCAGCCCGCCCATCGGCAGATGCCCGCAACTGGACCAGACACCTTGCCCGGCAAGGACGAACGCGCCCTTGCTGCGGTTGTGCTCGACGTTGTCGCGTCCGCTCAGGTCGGGTGACGTCAGCCGCACCGGTTCGCGGCGCCAGCGGCACTCCGCGAGCCAGTCGTTCTCCGCCCACAGCACGTCGGCGGTGTCCGGCGGTCCGGGCGTGAGGCGGTCCGCCACCAGCGACGAGACCGACTCCAGGTGCAGCGCGGCGCTCCCCTCGTTGCGCAGCAGGACCTCACCGCGCAGCACGGGCACGCCGTCGGGTGAGCGGTAGGTCAGCTCGGCGGTCAGGCCGGTCTCCTCGTCGTGCAGCTCGACGACGAGGACGTGCCAGTCCTTCTCCCGCACCGCGTGGTGCGCCCGGTAGCGCAGCCGTTCACCGATGGACGTGTCGACCAGCCGGTTGCCCGACCAGTGCCGGCCGTGCCCGGACACGGTCACCTCGACGGGTGGCCGGGGTTCGACGAGGTGCGTCTCGCTCGGCGCGCCGAGCGAGGCCAGCCGCACCCTGCCGTCCTCGGCGACGTCGAGCTCGCAGAGCAGGGCGTCGTGGCCCCAGTGGATCGTGGTCACCGCAGCGTTTCTCCCCTCAGCACAACGCATCCACCCGGCGGCACTTCCGTCACCGATCCAGCGGTGATCAGGTCGTGGCCGGCCAGCGGCACGGTTTCCGGACCGTGGTTGAGCACGACGTGCCAGCGCCGCCCGTCCGAGCTCTCCCGCGTGACGGCTTCGACGCCGGACGGCAGCCCCGGCAGCACGGGACCGACCCCGGCCGAGTCGAGCAGCCGCGCGACCAGTGCGGCGTAACCGGCCTCGTCGAGCCGCGTGGACAGGTACCAGGCGTGGCCGTCGCCGTAGCCGTGCCGGGTGAGCGCCGGCGAACCGTCGAGCGCGCCGTGCGTGTACGCGGCCACCGTCTCGGCACCTTGCAGCCGCAAGGATTCGCTCCACACCGTGCCGTGCGAACCGTCCGAGAGCGTGATCCGCTCGTCCTGCCGCAACGGCCGGTACTCCTCGACCCGGATGCCGAGCGCCTGCCGCAGCGGCACGGCCGGATAGCCACCGAGCCGCGCCTGCAGCCGTTCGTCGACCACGCCGCTGAAGTGCTGGACGAGCAACGTGCCGCCGTCGGCCACGTAGCGGCGCAGGTTCTCCGCGCCCGCGTCGGACAACAGGTACAGCGCCGGGGCCACCACGAACCGGTAGCGACCCAGATCCACCTCGGGGTGCGCGAAGTCCGTGGCGACCCCGGCGTCCCACAACGCGCGGTGGGCGTCCCGCAGGGAGGAGTGGTAATCGAGCTCGGACGAGGGCAGGCCGTCCGAGTTCAGCGCCCACCACGCGTCGGAGTCGTGCAGCACGGCCACCTCGGCCGTGACGGTGGATCCGGCGAGCTCGGCGAGGCGTGCCACGGCCTCACCCGTCGCCGTCACCTCGGCGAAGACCCGGCTGTCCGGCCCGGCGTGCGGGACCATCGCCGAGTGCCACTGCTCGGCACCCGCCTTCGACTGACGCCACTGGAAGAACAGCGCGCCCTCGGAACCGCGCGCGATGTGGGCCAGCGAGTGCCGCAGGATCTCGCCCGGTTCCTTGGCGAGCGTCCGGCCCCGGTCGTAGACGGTGCTGGTGCCCTGTTCCATCAGCAGCCACGGTGCCCCGCCCGCGAACGAGCGGGCGCGGTCGGCGGTGAAGGCGGCCTCCGCGGCCGCGTCCAGCCCCGGTGCGCTCGGGTAGAAGTCGATGGCGACCAGGTCGACCTCGCGGCCCAGCGCCCACAGGTCGATGTTCTGGTAGCCGGGCAGCATCATGTTGGTCGTCACCGGCCGGTCGCTGTGCTCCCGGATCGCGTCCCGCTGTTCGGAGAAGGCGGCGACCACCTCGTCGGAGCAGAACCGGCTGAAGTCCGTCGTGAGGCCGGGGTTGCGGTGCCACTGGGTGGCACGCGGCGGCAGGATCTGCTCCCAGCTGCCGTACCGCTGGCTCCAGAACGCGGTCCCCCACGCCTCGTTGAGCACGTCCAGCGAGCCGTACCGCGCCCGCAGCCACACCCGGAACGCGGCGGCGGTGTGATCGCACCAGCACAACGTCACGTACTCGTTGTGCACGTGCCACAACGCCAGCGCCGGATGGTCGCCGTAGCGTTCCGCGAGCGCGGAGGCGATGCGCCGGGCCGCGGCGCGGTAGGCGGGAGCGCTGATGCAGTACGTGTCGCGGCTGCCGTGCACCAGCCTGGTGCCGTCCGCGGTGACCGGCAGGGCATCCGGGTGGGCCAGCGTGAACCACGGCGGCGGCGACGCGGTCGGCGTGGCCAGGTCGACGTGCACACCGTTGGCGTGCAGGCGATCCAGCTGCGCGTCGAGCCACGCGAAGTCGTAGCGGCCCTCCTCCGGTTCCAGCAGCGCCCAGGAGAACACGCCGACAGTGGCCAGGTTGACCCTGGCCCGGCGCATCAGCTCGTCGTCTTCCTTCCACGTCTGCTCGTCCCACTGCTCGGGGTTGTAGTCACCGCCGAAAGCGAGCCCGCCGAGCCGATCGGTCAGCGTCATGCGTCCTCCCGCACGGGCAGCTGGGCGCCGTCGCGCAGGAACAGCGGGATGCGCTCGATCGGGGCGGCGACGGTCACGGTCCGGCCGCCTTCGTGCTCCTCGCCGGTCCACGCGTCGGTCCAGCGGGCGCCGGCGGGCAGGTGGACGTCGCGCTCGCGCACGCCGGCCTCGGTGATCGGTGCCACCA
>Ga0207692_10000143_pt1 | contig 22120 bp, 23 predicted proteins | sample LARL52metaG_FD_184345 | JGI IMG/M metagenome (GOLD analysis project Ga0207692, IMG submission 184345) | Corn, switchgrass and miscanthus rhizosphere microbial communities from Kellogg Biological Station, Michigan, USA - LAR L5-2 metaG... | ecosystem: Host-associated > Plants > Roots >...
GAGCTGCAACGCGATGCGGGCCTCGCGGAGCTTGCGGCCGACGGTCGCCTCGGTGGCCTTCTCCCAGGCCTCCTGCTCGTTGTCGGCGCCGAGCACGAACGCCATGTAGTTCTTCACGTACTGCTGAGTCAGCGTCGAGGCGCCCTGCGACGCCCCACCGTCCACACCGGCCTTCGCGGCGGCACGGGCGATACCCTGCCAGTCGACGCCGCGGTGGGCGTAGAACCGCTTGTCCTCGATCGCGAGGATGGCGAGCTTCATGGTGTCCGCGATGTCGCTGGACGCCAGCGGGATCCGGTACTGGTCGTACAGGTAGGCGATCGGGTCGCCGTTCATGTCCTCGATGGTCGTGACGAGCGGCAGCTCACCCTTCGCGAGATCACCGGACGTCCGGTCGACCTCGGCGGCCGCGCGGTTGGACGCGAGCCCGAGACCTCCGACGAACGGGAACACCATCGCGGCGAGGAGCACGCCCGCCGTCAGGCACAACCCCAGCAACTTGACCAAGCCTGACGCGCGTGCGGCGAACAACCCGCAACTCCTTCCGAACTCCACCCCAGAGATCCCTACGTATTAAGTCGCGCGGGAGGCCCGTGAGGTTGCGTCCGCTGATCGACTGATTTCAACCTACCGGAGTAGCCGCAGGCCGATCGTCGGGCTTGCCCTCCGCACCTCCACGCCCACGTGGTCGGGCAGCAGGTCGTCGAGGAACCCGTACCGCGTCAGCTCCTCGTCCGGCCTCCTGCTCACCGTCCGCCACCACACCGCGATGTCGCCCCAGCCGGGAGCCGAGAGCGACCCGCCGAAATGTTGCACGGACAGCGCGGCGCACAGGTTCGCGAAGCGGACCCGGTGCTCCAGCGGCCACCCGGCCAGAGTGCCCATCACGAACCCGGCGCCAAACACGTCACCGGCCCCGGTCGCGTCGAGCTGCGCGACGTTGAGCCCCGGCACGTCCACGCACTCGCCGGTAGCGCTGTCGACCGCGACCGCACCGCCTCCCCCGCGTGTGACGACCACCACCGGCACGTGCTCGGCGAGCTTGCGCGCCGCGGCCTCCGGCGAGTCGGTGCGCGTGTACCCCTGCGCCTCCACGTGGTTGGGCAGGAACACGTCGTAACCCTCGAGGCGGCGCAGCAGCTCCGGCGACCACGCCCCGGTGCGGTCCCAGCCGATGTCGGCGAACAGCAGCGCGCCGTTCTCCTTCGCCGTGCGCACCCACTGCTCGTCCTCCGCCTGGATGTGCACGAAGCACGCCCGCGTCGACGGCGGCGGACAGAACAGATCGTCGGCGACAACCGGTGCCTTGTGCCCGTGTGTGACCATCGACCGGTCGCGTTCCATCGCCATGGACACCGTCACCGGCGAGTGCCACCCGTAGAACCGGCGGCAGTACGAGAGGTCGACGCCTTCCTGGTCGGCCAGCACGTCCCAGCAGAAGTCGCCGTACGCGTCCTCACCGAACGCCGCCGCCAGCGCGGTCTTGAGCTCCAGCCGGCGCAACGCCACCGCGAGGTTCGCGATGCCGCCCGGACACGACCCGAGACCCTCGGCCCACACCTCGGTCCCCGCGGCCGGTGGGCGGGGCAGGCCGGTGAAGATGATGTCGAGGAAGACCGTGCCGGTGAGCAGCACGTCGTAGTCCGGATCAGCCATGCACAAACCATGCCATCCGACACCGACGGCCATGCGCTAGAAACGACGCCCATGGGGGTTCCGCTCAGGAAGAACGTTCAGTTCCAGCTGCTGTGGTTCGGTGGCGCCGTCTCGCAGCTGGGCACGCAGCTCACCACGTACGCCATGCCACTGCTGATCTTCGCGGTCACCGGGTCGTTCTTCTGGGCGGGCGTGATCGCGGGTGTGCGGGCGGCCGCGCTGATCCTCGCCCAGATGCCCGCGGGCGTGTGGGTGGACCGCTGGGACCGCGGCAAGGTCCTGGTCTGGAGCCAGACCACGCAGGCCGCGGCCGTTGTGATGATGGCGGCCAATGTCGTCACCGGCCTCTACTCGATTCCGGTGTTCCTCGCGCTGGCCGCGGTGGACGGCGTCTGCACCGCGTTCGCCGGTCCCGCCCGCTCCACCGCGGTCAAGGCGGTGGTGCCGCCCGAGCAGCTCAGGACCGCCTTCGCGCAGGAGGAGGCGCGCGGGCACGTCGCCTGGCTCGCCGGTCCGTCGCTCGGCGCGCTGCTCTACGGGTTCGGCCGCGCGGTCCCGTTCGTCGCGGACGCGGTGTCGTTCCTGGTCGCCGCGGTCTGCGCCTGGTTCGCCAAGATCCCCGCGCGCACCGAGCGGCGACCGCGCCGGCGCATGCGCCAGGACCTGCGGGAAGCCTGGGGCTGGCTGTGGCACCAGCGCGGGATGCGCAACGTCGTCGCGATCTTCCTGACGCTCAACCTGCTCGGCGTGGCCTCGATGATCCCGGTCGTCGCGCTGGTCAAGGAACGCGGCGGACCCGACTGGCTCGTCGGCCTGGTGCTGACCGGCGTCGGTGCCGGCGGTGTGCTCGGCGCGCTGATCTCGCCCAAGGTGACCGCCCGCCACGACCGGATCGTCGTCGCGGTGCTCGTCGTCTTCGGCGTGAGCAACCTGGCGATGTCACTGCCGTTCGGCGCGTGGTGGCCGTTCGTGCCGTTGATGGTCACCGCGATTGCGACACCGTTGCTCAACGTCTCGGTGAGCGCGGTCTTCACGGCGATGGTGCCCGACGATCTCATGGGACGGATGGACGCGATCCTGACCGTTGCCTCACGCGCGCTCACTCCTCTTGCGCCGGTGCTCGGCGCGTTCGCCGCTGACGTCGTCGGTGGCGCGGTCGCGCTGATGATGTTCGGCGCGTTGATCCTGCTGACCGCCCTGGTCGCGGCCTTCACCGACCTCAGGACTCCTCAGCGACTCTCCTGATGTGCTCGTTCCGCTCGTGGATCAGCCGAGGCATGTACCGGTCGAGCACGAAATGGCCGATCGGCGCCACGAACTCGACGACGTCGCGCATCACCGTGCCGCCGCGGCCGTCCGGTTCGAAGTGGTGCTCGTGCCGCCACCGCCGGAACGGTCCCCTGACCTGCTCGTCCACGAAGTACCGCGGCGCGTCGAGCGCGCTGATCCGCGAGGTCATCCGCCACGGCACGCCGAAGTGCCTGGCCCGCCAGGTGACCGTGTCGTTCAGCCGCATCCGTCCGGAGGTGACGCCACCGATGATCCGTTCGCCGGAGTGCGCCATCGACGCGGTGTGCACCCCGACGTCCAGGCTGAGGTCGAACACGAGCTGCGCGGGCGCGGCGACGGGGGTCGTCACCTCGAAACGGGTCATGCCGCGACTCTATGGCCGCCAACCTGAGAGCTCAGCCCTCCTCGGCGATCATCTCCCGCATTCGGATGAGCGCGCGGTGCTGGGCCACCCGCACGGCACCCGGCGTCGACTCCACCGCCAGCGCGACCTCCTCGGCCGACAGGCCCACCGCCACCCGCAGCACGAGGATCTCGCGCTGGCGGGACGGCAGCTTGTGCAGCAGGCGGGTGACCTGGGCCATCATCTCGCCGTTGACCGCGTGCTGCTCCGGGCCGTCCTCCAGGGAAGGGCAGTCGGGCAGCTCCGGCACCACCTCGGCGCGGTTGCGGACGGCGCGGCGGCGGGCGTCGGCGACCTTGTGCGCGGCGATGCCGTACACGAAGGCCAGGAACGAGCCAGGTTCGTAGCGGTACTTGGACAGCGCGCCGAGAACCGCCATGCAGACCTCCTGCGCGATGTCCTCGGCCGAGACCAGGGTTCGTTCGCGGCCGCCGACGCGTGCGCGGCAGTAGCGCACGATCAACGGCTGGATCCGGCCGAGCAGGTGCTCGACCGCGCGTCTGTCTCCCGATAGAGCGGCGTCGACGAGGTCGGTGAACTCGGCTTCGGCGAGCCACTGGTTGGAGACCGGTGCCTGGCGCACCCGCCGGCGCATGGGCACCGTTGGCTGGTTCCAGGTCTCCGCTGTCAGCACTGCAGCGAGGCCGGCACCGTCATCGGTCCGCACGGCTGTGGGTTGGACCATCCCGGCGACCCTCCTCTACAGCGACACTAGGGGCTTCACTGAAGAAGAGAACGCAGCGAGCCGATTGATACCGCCTGCTGCAAAGCTGACCACGAAGTCCAGCCGGGTGGGGAAAGCAGCACCCAGTTGGGGCAGAAGGTGGTCCTAATGGCCCAGTCTTTCGACCATGGCGAACTGCTGGACACCCAGGTGGCCGACGCGGAAACCGGCCTCCGAGTAGGCCAGGTAGAACTCCCACATCCGGCGGAACGTGTCGTCGAAGCCGAGTTGCTTCACCTCGTCCCATCGGGTGAGGAACGTGTCGCGCCACCGCCTCAGCGTCTCGGCGTAGTCGTGCCCGAACGAGCGGGTCTCGACGATCCGCAGCCGGGTGTGGTCGCGCACGGACTCCTCGATCGAGCGCACCGACGGGATGAGGCCGCCGGGGAAGATGTACTTGTGGATCCAGGTGTAGCTGGCCCTGCTCGCGATCATGCGGTCGTGCGGCATGGTGATCGCCTGCAGCCCCACCCGGCCGCCGGGAGCGAGCACCCGGTCGAGCACCGAGAAGTACTCGGGCCAGTATTCGGCACCCACTGCCTCGATCATCTCGACGCTGACGACGGCGTCGTACCGACCGTGCTCCTCTCGGTAGTCCCGCAGGTGCACCGTCACTCGATCGTGGAGGCCCGCGTCCCTCACCCGGTCCAGCGCCAGCTTCCGCTGTTCCGCGGAGATGGTCAGTGACGTGACGGTCGCGCCCCGCTCGGCCGCCCGGATGGCCAGCGCGCCCCACCCGGTGCCGATCTCCAGCACCCGCGACCCGGCGCGCACGCCCGCGTAGTCGAGCACGCCGTCGATCTTGCGGAGCTGGGCCGTGCGCAGGTCGACGTTCCTGTTCTCGAACAACGCCGACGAGTACGTCATCGTCTCGTCCAGGAACGCCGCGAACAGCTCGTTGGACAGGTCGTAGTGCCGGTGGATGTTCTGCCGCGAGCCCGCCACGTCGTTGGTGTCGGACGAGGGGTGGCCCCGCTCCGCCCACCGCCGCAGCCGCTGCAGACCGGGCGGGATCAGCGTGGTAAGCCGGGCCGCGAACACCGACAGCACGTCCGCGAGCTCGTCGGACTCCCAGTCGCCCACCATGTACGCCTCGCCGAAGCCGATCTTGGCGTCGGCGCCGAGCCGGTGGAAGAACTCGGCGGGCCGCACCAGCCGCATGACCGGTCCGCCGGCGCCCCAGGTCGTGCCGCCCGGCAGCAGGACGGTCACCGGGAGCGTGCGCACGGCGTTGCGGAACAGCGACTCGGCGATCCGGGCGCGCAGAGGCGATCTCGGCGCGGTGAACAGGCCAGGCCAGATGCCCTGGTTCGGCCGGGGCAACGACAGCGTGCTCATCTACTCACTCCTGGGGACGATCGGCAGGCGCCGGAGATACAGGGCGATGCCATGACGGCGGATCAGCGCGGACACGCGCTGGGGCATCAGCGGCCGGGTGAGGAGCGGGCGCAGCCCCGTGCTGCGCGTGCCCTTCATCGTGGCGCTGAAGGTCGTCTTCCCGTTCTGCCGCAACGCGATGGCCACCGACAGCCGGTTCCCCGGCTTCGGCAGCCTCATCACGTAGTGGCCGTCGACCTGCAGGAACGGGGAGACGTAGAACTCCTTGCCGACCGACGCCCGGTCCTGGTCGTCGGTGCGCAGCAGATAGCAGTGGCGTCCGCCGTAGGTGTTGTGCACCTCCGCGACCACACACACGAGCGCTCCGGACGCGTCGTGGCACCAGTACACGGACAGCGGGTTGAAGACGTGGCCGAGCACGCGGGCGTTGGCGAGCATCAGCACCTGTCCGCCGCCGAGCTCGATCCCGCGACCGGCGAGCCACTCGTCCAGGTTCGTCCGGATGCTCTTCGCGGGCGAACCGAGGTGGTCGCGGGCCTCGAAGCGCGCGAACGGGCGGGCCCACCAGGGCAGGCGCGGCAGTTCGTCGAGGTCGACGAGCCACATGTACGCGCGGTGGCTGAACGTCCGCTCGATCAGCTCGCGGCGCGTGTGCGTGATGACGACGTCGTAGATCACCAGTCGACCCCGAAGTGCCGGGCCGCGCGCACCCCCGACGCGCAGCCGTCCTCGTGGAAGCCCCACCCGTGGTACGCGCCGGCGTACGCGGTGGTGGCACTGTTGATCCGGGGCAGACGTCGTTGTGCCGCAACGGATTCCGGCGTGTAGATCGGGTGCTCGTAGGTCATCCGCGCGAGCACTCGGTCCGGGTGCACGTCGTGCGGGTTCAACGTCACCACGAAGTCGCGCGGGTCGTCGAGCCGCATCAGCCGGTTCATGTGGTAGCTGACGAGCACCTGGTCTCCGGCCTCGGCGCACGCCCGCTTGTAGAGGTTCCACGACGCCTTCGCCCCGCTCGTGCGCGGCAGGATCGAGGCGTCGGTGTGCAGCCACGTCTCGTTGCGCGAGTACCGGAACGCGCCCAGCACCTCCTTCTCCTCGCGCGTCGGGTCGGCGAGCAGGCCGAGCGCCTGGTCGGGGTGCGTGGCGATGACGACGTGGTCCGCGGTGTGCAACGCGTTGCCGTCGTCGCGGATCTCCACACCGTCGGCGGTGCGCGTCACCGCCCGGATCGGGGTGCTCACGTGGACGGCGTGCAGGCCCTTCACCGCACGCTCGACGTACGTGCGGGAGCCGCCGACGACGGTCTTCCACTGCGGCGTGCCACCGATCGACAGCATGCCGTGGTTGCCGAGGAACTCGAACAGGTACCACGCCGGGTACTTCATGCTCAGCGCCGCGCCGGCCGACCACACCGCGCTGACCAGCGGCACGATGAAGTGGTCGACGAAGTACCGCGAGTAGCCGCCGATCGCGAGGAACGCGCCGAGCGTGACGTCGTGCGCCTCCTCGTGGTCGAGAACCCGCTGGGCGTGCCGGTAGAACCGGGTGACCTCGGCGAGCATCCGGACGAAGCGCACGTTGACGGCGTTGCCGGGCCGCGCGAACAACCCCGGCAGCTTCTTCGCGCCCGCGTACTCCAGCCCGCAGCCGTCGCACCGCACGCTCATCGACATCTCGGAGTCCTGAGTGGACACCCGCAGCTCGCGGAAGAGCCGGATCAGGTTCGGGTACGTCCGTTCGTTGTGGACGATGAACCCGCTGTCGACGGCCACCCCGCCGATGTCGTGCGTGTGCGCGTGACCGCCGAGCCGGCCGTCTGCCTCGAACAGCGTGACGTTGTGCCTGCGTTGCAGCACATAGGCGGCGGTGAGCCCGGCAACCCCCGCTCCGATGACGGCGACCTCACCCACGCGAACCTCCCAAGGGCACGTCGAGGCCTCGCGGCGAGGCCTCCCGCATGGCATTCGCGATGTCCGGTGCCACCGGTTCGAGTCCGAGCTCACCGCGCACGAAGTCGACGACGAGCCTGGTCCAGTCCCGCGCCCGCCTGAGCATCGCGTGCCCGTCGCCCTCGACGGTGAACCGCGCGACCCGCTCGGTGACCGTCTTGGCCTGCCGGGCGAACCACAGCGACTTGGCCGGGTCCGTCATCCGCTCCTGGTCCCCGTGCGCGATGAGCAACGACTTCCCGGCGAGCTGCCGGAACGGCTCCCCCGGCTCGATCCACGGCGCCAACGCGCACACGGCCCGCACGCTCGGATGCCCGGCGACGCGCAGCGCGGTCCGGCCGCCCATCGAGTGCCCGACGAGCACGACCGGCTTGCCCGGATGCAGCTCGGTGATCCTGCGCAGCGCCCACTCGGCGTCCTGGACGGAGTCGAGGCTCGGCGCGTTCCAGCCTCTCTTGCGGTACCGCAGCACCCAGACCTCGACACCGGGCGCGCGCAGCGCTCTGGCCAGCGGCACCATCCTCAGGTAGGCGAGGTTGTGCCGCCGGACGGGTTCCTGGCCGTGTTCGCGGCCGCCGTGCAGCACGAGCACAACGGCGTTCGTTCCGGTCGGTGAGGTCAGCACGTCGACATGCGGTTGCACGCCCGATGTTCGGACGACCGCGTCTTTCGGCTCGGACCTTGAGAGCCAGGTCACACCGGTACTGTTCGAACCTGTGATCGACCACATCGGCATCGAGACCGAGGCAGGCACCTTCGACGCCATCGCGTCCGGCCCCGAGGACGGCCGCCCGGTCCTGCTGCTGCACGGCTTCCCCGAGGCCGCCATCGAGTGGGAGCACCAGGTCGCGGTGCTGGGCGCGAACGGGTTCCGCGCGGTCGCCCCCGACCAGCGCGGCTACTCCCCCGGCGTGCGCCCCGAGAACGCGGCCGAGTACACCGTCACGCACCTGGTCGGCGACGTGATCGCCATGGCCGACGCGCTGGGCTGGGGCACGTTCGACCTGGTCGGCCACGACTGGGGTGGCGCGGTGGCGTGGTGGACGGCGATCGACCACCCCGACCGCCTGCGCACGCTTTCGGTGTTCTCGACGCCGCACCCCGGCGCGCTCAAGGTCGCGTTGCAGACCGACGAGGATCAGCGGCTGCGGTCGCAGTACATGCTGGACTGGCGTGAGCGCAGCACCGAGCGGCGGATGCTGGAGAACAACGCCCAGGCGCTCAAGCAGATGTTCGACTGGAAGATCCGGCCCTCGCACCTCGACGAGTACCTGCAGCGGCTGGGTGAACCGGGCGCGCTCACCGCCGCGCTCAACTGGTACCGGGCGGGCAAGCCGCACGGCGCGGCCGGCAAGGTCAGCATCAGAACGATGTACGTGTGGAGCACCGAGGACGTCGCGTTCGGGTCGGTGGCCGCGTTCGAGACCGAGAAGTGGTGCAGCGGCGGGTACCGGTTCGAGATGGTCGAGGACGTCAGCCATTGGATCCCTGAGGAGATTCCGGAGGCCACTTCCTCGATGCTTCTGGAACATCTGGCCTAGACATCGGAGCTTTAGGCCTGGTAGGTCTGAGCGTGCCGCCGCCAAGGCATCCCCTTGGAGGGAACACGCATGACCACGTCCAGGCGTGACTTCGTCAAGCTCGGCGCACTGGCCGGCGGCCTCGCTCTCGGAACGGGCACCGCCTCGGCGAAGGAGTGCGCCGACTGGTCCGTCGAGGTCGTCGAGTCGACGATGCGGCAGTACACGCCGGAGACGCTCGGCGGCTGGGGCTACACCCGCGGCCTGTACCTGTGGGGCCAGTGGCTCGTCTTCCAGCGCACGAAGAACAAGAAGTACTTCGACTTCATCAAGGCGTGGGTCGACCGGTTCGTCGGACCGGACGGCAGGATGAACCGCACCTTCACCAACCTGGACTCGATGCGCGCGGGCCAACTGCTGCCGTTGCTGTACAACGCGACCGGCGACGTGCGGTACCGCACCGCCTCGACGCAGATCCGCGAGCGCCTCGACACCTACGCCCGCACCAGGGAGGGCGGCTTCTGGCACGCCGAGGGCGGCACCCGCGACTGGCAGAACTGGTCGGACGGCGTCTACATGGTCGTGCCGTTCATCATGCGGCACGGCTGCACGTTCGCCGAGAAGGAGTGGGCGACCGCGGAGGCCGTGAAGCAGCTCCTCGTCTACGCGAAGAACCTGCAGCACGAGAGCGGTCTGTTCCACCACGCCTACGACGAGTCGCGCACGGTCGGCTGGGCCGACCCGGTCACCGGTGTGTCGCCGGAGTTCTGGGGCCGCGCGATGGGCTGGTACGCGATCACGGTGTGCGACGTGCTGGAGGACCTGCCGCGCACGCACCCCGACCGGCCGAAGCTGATCTCGATCCTGGGCAGGCTGATCGCGGCGCTCGCGAAGTACCAGGACCGCGAGACGGGACGCTGGTTCCAGGTCGTGGACAAGGGCGCCAACCCGCAGAACTGGACCGAGACGTCGTGCTCGTCCATGTACTCGATGGCCATCTCACGCGCCGTGGAACGTGGTTACGTGTCGCGCAGGTACGACGTCGTGGCCCGGCGTGGTTACCGCGGCGTGCTGGACCGGGTGACGGTCAACGCGGCCGGCAACACCGAGATCTCCGAGATCTGCATCGGCACGAACGTCGGTGACCTGCCGTTCTACCTGGCACGACCGCGGGCGGTGAACGACCTGCACGGCGTCGGCGCGTTCCTGATCATGAACGAGCAGCTCCAGAGGCGGTAGGTTCGCGGGTATGCGCGTGGCCGGCCTCCTGCTAGCTGCGGGGGCCGGCCGCCGGTTCGGCACCCCGAAAGCCCTCGTTGCGCTGGACGGCAAGCTCTTCGTCGACTCGGCGGCCGAGCTGCTCAGAGCCGCCGGGTGCGAGCCGGTCGTGGTCGTCCTGGGCGCCGAGGCGGACGAGGTGCGCGCGAAGGCCTCTTTGGACGGCGTGACCGTCGTCGACAACCCGCACTGGGAAACGGGGATGGGCTCGTCGCTGCGCACGGGCCTGCACGCGATCGGCATCGCCGATGCCGTCGTGGTGCTCCCCGTGGACACCCCCGGCGTCACCGTCGCCGCCCTGCACCGCCTGATGAACCTCGCCGAGCCGGAAGCGCTGGCCCGTGCGGTGTACCACGGCGAGATCGGGCACCCGGTCCTGATCGGCTCGGACCACTTCGCGGGCGTGATGGCCTCGGCAGCGGGCGACCAGGGCGCGCGCGACTACCTCAAGGCCAACACCGTCCGCCACGTCGAATGCGCCGACGTGGCGGACGGTGCGGACATCGACCGGCCGGACGACCTCAGGCGACGTACCGGCGGAGCTTGATGCCCGACGACACGTTGGACGCGCTCACCCACGCCAGCCGGCCACCCGCGTAGGCCGGGTCGGCCACGGCGAACTCGTTGCCACTGGCGCGATAGCCGACGATCGTGGCGTAGTGGCCGCCGGAGTAGTTGCGTCCGTTCAGGCGGATCACGTTGATCACGACGGCGTGGCCCTTGCTGACGTTGCGCTGCAAGTCATCGCGGGCGGCTGCACGACCACCGAACTGGCCCGCAGGCTCGGCATCTCCGCCGCCTCGGCCAGCGCGCACGCGACGGTGCTGCGCGACGCGGGCCTCGCGGTGGCGCAACGACACCGCAACTCCGTGCTCCACACGGCATCAGCTCTCGGCGTGGAACTGCTGACCTAAGGCCGCGCGTGCACCGCCGCCCGCGCGCACCCGCCCGCGACGACGAGCAACCCGCACGCCAGCCACACCGGCCACAGCTCGGAGTAGGTGATCGCCAGTGCGATGTTCGTGGCCCCCGCGGCCGTGAAGACCGCCGCCAGCACGACCCAGAAGTAGAAGTACCGCCTGATCAAACCCACCCCCGTCCGCAGGAGCCGCCACGTCCTTCACCGCAACGTATCGAGCTTTGTGGTGCGCGGGTTACTGGTGGGGTCATCGGCGATCCGGTACTACTGACCCGCATGACGACCGACACCGTGACCGGCTCCGACTACGGCAATCTCGTGCGCACGCACCTGACGCGCGTCGAACAGCACAACGCGGCCGCGCTCGACGACGTGGCCGAGCTCGTGCTGGCCGCCGTGCAGGCCGACGGCACGATCCTCACCGCGGGCGCCGGCCACTCCCTGGCAGCGGTCGCCGAAACGTTCTACCGGGCGGGCGGCCTGGCCTGCGTCCGCCCGATCTACCACCCGGAGCTGCTCCCGATGCACGGCGCCATCAGCAGCACGTCGGCCGAACGCCGCTCGGGCCTGGCGGGTGCGGTCCTGCGCGAAGCGGGTCTCGCCCCGCACGACGTCCTCTTCGTCTTCTCCACCTCGGGCGTGAACCACTACCCGGTGGAACTGGCCCAGGAAGCCGCGAACGCGGGCTGCCCGGTCGTCGCCGTCACCTCCGTGGCCGCCAGCGCCCAGGCCCCGCGCCGAGCCGGCGTCACCCTGGCCGAGGTGGCCACCGTCGTCCTCGACAACCTGGTCCCGGCAGGCGACTCCACCTACCCGGAACACGCCCCGGTCACCGCCGCCGTCTCGACCCTGGCCACCACGTTCCTGTGGAACCTGCTGATGGTCCGCCTCGTCGACAAGGCGGCCGAGACCGGCGTCCAACTACCGCTGTGGCGCAGCGCCAACGTCGAAGGCGGTGACGCGGCCAACGCCGACCTGCTCAGGCACTACCAGACCCGCATCCCGCAGCTGGGTTGAGTAGCAATACTCACCCCTTTCTCAGCAGGCCGCCGTTAGTCTCCCACCGGGGAAAGCACTTACCTGGGGGGACTTCGACTGTGGAGCAGAAAACTCGTAGATGGATCCTGATCAGCGGCGCCACCGCCACAGCCGTCATCATCGGCGTGGCGGGCGTCCTGCTCTGGAGCCCAGACCCGGTCATCCCGGAAACGACAAACGCGCCGAAACCCAGCGGACAGGCCGAACGCCCCGCTGAACAACGCCCGGCCGACGTGGCCCAGTCCTTCGTGAGCGTGCTGTTCGCCTCGGACGCCACCATGGCGGCCAACATGACCGACGCGTCAGACGCCGCCACCACAGCGATCAGGGCGACCAAGACGGGCATGGGCGCCTCCGCCTACCAAGCCCGCCTGGCAGCGGCCACACCACCACCGCCCGACGCCACCACCGCGGAGATCACCGCCTCCGTGACGTGGACGATGCCGAACTCCAGCTCCCTGAAGTACGACATCAAGATCCCGATGCAGAAGTCGGGCAACCGCTGGCAGGTCCACTGGACCCCGACGATCATCCACCCGCGGCTGACCGAGGGCGCCTCCCTCACCTACCGCACGGCTCTGGCCGACGGCGCCCTGCTCGGCCGCGACGGCAAGCCCCTTGTCCAAGGCACCCTGCCGGACGGCCTCTACCAGGCGATCACGGCTCAAGCAGGCAACCTGAAGGGCACCGACGGCTGGGAAGTCGGCATCACCGCAGGCGCCACCTTCACCGCCTTGGACGGCAAGAAGCCGGAGTCCGGCGAAAAGATCACCGTCACCATCGACCCGGCCCGCCAAGCAGCCGCCCAAGCCGCAGTGGACGCCCTCCCACAAGGCGCCGCCATCGTCGCGATCGACGCCTCCACAACGGAAATCCTGGCCGTGGCCCAGAACAAGTCCCTCTCGGGCACCAACCCGTTCGTGGGCCGCTACGCCCCGGGCTCAACGATGAAGATCGTGACCGCCGCCGCCGTCCTGAACGCGGGCCTGGCCCAGCCCAACACCTCAGTCGGTTGCCCGGCCACCGCCACGATCGGCACCCGCACCATCAACAACGCCGGTTTCGGCTACGACTCCATCCCGTTCCACAGCGCGTTCGCCTACTCCTGCAACACGACCTTCGGCGACCTGGGCTCCAAACTCGCCCCGAACGCCCTCCCGGACATGGCCAAGCGCTTCGGCCTGGGCGCCGACTGGACCATCCAGGCCGCCGACACGAACACCGGCAAAGTCCCTGCCGCCTCAGGCGACCAACAGGTGGAAAACAGCTTCGGCCAAGGCAACGTAGTTGCCAGCCCGTTCGGCATGGCCCTCGTAGCCGCCACAGCAGCCTCAGGCAGAACCCCAACCCCCACCCTGATGCGCGGCAAGCCCTCAGTCCCGAACGACGTGGCCGCCCCACCATCAGCCGCAGTCCTCCAGCCACTCCGCAACATGATGCGCGAGGTGGTCACCACCGGCACCGCCAAGCAACTGGCCGGAATCCCGAACCTGGCAGGCAAGACCGGCACCGCAGAAACAGGCGGCGGCACCGCACACGGCTGGTTCGTCGGCTACCAGGGCAACGTGGCGTTCGCAGTCTTCGTGGAAAACGCAGGCTCATCACAAAGCGCACTAACCACAACAGCAGCCTTCCTGCGAGGCTAGAAACCAAAGCCACACCTGACCATCAGCAAAGGCGCAGCCGAGCCGTCCTCCCAGAACAACCCGGTGGGTGGTCCCGTCACGAGTCGTGCCACAGCACTCGCGCGACTCGTGACGGGACCACCCCGCCCGCAACAGCTCAGTACCCAGGCCCAACCTCAACCGGCTCAGCGAACTGAGTGTTGTAGAGCTCGGCATACCGCCCACCAGCAGCCATCAACTCTCCATGCGTCCCCCGCTCGACAACCTCCCCGTGCTCCAACACCAGAATCTGATCAGCAGCCCGAATCGTCGACAACCGGTGCGCGATCACCAGCGAGGTCCGCCCCGCCAACGCCTCGGTCAGCGCCTCCTGCACCGCTGCCTCGGACTCGGAGTCCAAATGCGCAGTGGCCTCATCCAGGATCACCACCCGAGGGCGGGCCAGCAACAACCGGGCGATCGTCAACCGCTGCCGCTCCCCACCGGACAACCGATACCCGCGCTCACCCACCACCGTGTCGAGCTGATCAGGCAACGAAGCCACCAGGTCCAGCAACCGAGCCCGCCGCAACGAGTCCCACAACTCGTCGTCGGAAGCACCCGGCGCCGCATACTCCAGGTTCGCGCGGATCGTGTCGTGGAACAGGTGCCCGTCCTGCGTCACCACTCCGACGGTGGAGCGCAACGACTCGAACGTCAGGTCTCGAACGTCCACACCGGACAGTCGCACGGACCCCGAGTCCACGTCGTACAGCCGGGGCACCAGCGAGGCGAGCGTCGACTTCCCGGCCCCGGACGAGCCGACCAGGGCCACCAGCTGCCCGGCTTCGGCCTTGAAGCTGATGCCGTGCAACACTTCTTCGCCACCGCGAGTGTCCAAAGTGGCCACGGACTCCAGCGAGGCCAGCGACACCTTGTCCGCGGACGGGTAAGCGAACCGCACGTCGTCGAACTCGACCGACACCGGCCCAGCAGGCAGGGCACGAGCGTCCGCCCGCTCCTGGATCATCGGCTCGAGATCGAGCACCTCGAACACGCGCTCGAACGACACCAACGCCGTCATCACATCAACCCGAGCGTTGGCCAGGGCGGTCAACGGCGCGTACAACCGGGTCAGCAGCAGCGCCAGCGAAACCACGGTGCCCGCGGCCAGGTGCCCGGTCAGCGCCAGATACCCGCCCAGCCCGTAGACCAGCGCCTGAGCCAGCGCCGACACCAGCGTCAGCCCGGTCATGAACCACCGGGTGGCCATGGCGGTCCGGATGCCGATGTCGCGGACCTTCGCCGCCTTGTCGGAGAACTCGACTTCCTCGCGGTCGGGACGGCCGAACAGCTTCACCAAAGTCGCGCCTGGCGCGGAGAAGCGCTCCGTCGACTGCGTGACCATCGAGGCGTTCAGCGCCGACGCCTCGCGCTGCATGTCGGCCATCCGCCGCCCCATCCGCTTGGCGGGCAGCACGAAGACCGGCAGCAGCACCAACGCCAGCGCGGTGACCTGCCACGACAGCGTGAACATCACGCCGAGCGACAGCACCAGCTGGATGACGTTCGTGACGAAGCCCGACAACGTCGAGGTGAACGCGCGCTGGGCGCCGATCACGTCGTTGTTCAGCCGCGACACCAGCGCGCCGGTGCGGGTGCGGGTGAAGAACGCGACGGGCATCTTCTGCACGTGCCCGAACACGGCGCGGCGCAGGTCGTAGATCAGCCCCTCACCGATGCGGGCCGACTGCCACCGCTCGACCACGCCGAGACCGGCGTCCACGACGGCGACCAGCGCGATGACCACCGCCAGCCACACCACGACCGACGGCGCGGAGCCGCGGACGATCGCGTCGACCACCCGACCGGCCAGCAGCGGGGTCGTCACCGCGAGAACTGACGAGATGACCGTCAGCAACAGGAAGAACACGAGCTTCGCCCGATGCGGCTGGGCGAAGGCCAGCACGCGACGGAAGGTTCCCCGGCGCACCTTGGCAGGCGCGTCCGAGGTCACCCCCATCATGAATCGCCAGGAGCTGTAACCGTCCACGCCCTATAGAACATCACATGGGTCTGACAATTCCGTGACCTGGGAGAATTCAGCCCTGGGCGGACAGCGCGGCCGCGAGCGACGACAGCCTGCGCAGCTGGGCGGCGCGCTCCAGCGCCAGCTGCTCGTCCAGCGCCGGGCCGGTCGCCGCGGACGCGATCAGGGCCAGCGTCTCGGTCACCGCACCCGGCAGCGGCTTCAGCACGGCGGCAACCAGGCCCTCGACCGCCTTGTCCAACCCGGAAGCGGGCACGACGGAGTTCGCGAGGCCGATCTGCAACGCCTCCGAAGCCGGAACCCGGCGGGAGGTCACGCACATCTCGGCCGCGCGCGAGTACCCCACGAGACGCACCAGGGGCAGCGTTCCGCCGAGATCGGGCACCAAGCCCAGCCCGGCCTCGGCCATGCAGAACTGCGCGTCCTCGGTGAGCACGCGGAAGTCGCACGCCAGCGCCAGCTGGAAACCCGCGCCGATGGCATGCCCCTGCACCGCGGCGATCGTCACCCGTGCCGGGTCGCTCAACCACGTGAACGCGGCCTGGTACGAGGCGATCTTCGCGTCCGCCTCCGCAGCGGGCAGCGACAGCATCGCCCCGAGACCACCGGGTTCGCCGTCGACGGGTTCACCGGTGAACATGCGCCGGTCCAGGCCGGCCGAGAAGGCGCGACCGGAACCCCGGACGACCACGACACGGACGTCCGGGTCCAGCTGTTCGCCGATGTGCCGCAACGCCTGCCAGGTGGCGGGCGTCTGTGCGTTGAGCACGTCGGGACGATCGAGCGTGACGGTCGCGAGCGGTCGTGAGATCGCGAGCCGAACGCCACCGCGCTCGAGCACGCCAGCGTCGATGGCGGGCACTGGCATGGTCATTACCTCCGGCGCACTAGAAGCTAGTTACCGGAGAGTAGCAGTCTGGTTTTGGTTACTTCTTCTTCGTCCGGGTGGCGCCACCGCGACCGCGCAGCGTGACGCCGGATTCCGACAGAACCCGGTGCACGAAGCCGTAGGAACGCCCGGTGCTTTCAGCCAAAGCCCGGATGCTCGCGCCCTTTTCGTACTTCTTCTTCAGGTCAGCGGCCAGCTTGTCCCGCGTGGCGCCGGTGATCCGGGCACCCTTCTTCAGGTCAGCCACCTTGTCCCGCCTTCCGTACGAGCAGGTCGGGCCGTTCGACGGCCCCTGTCGTCGCAATGATCGAACAGGAACCGGCAGAACGCCAGGTGATCAAGCAAAGAGATCGCCGAACGGTCGATTCGATCACACTCAGTTGATCACACGGTGCGCTCGGTAGTCCTTTGACGGGTGGAGATCACGCCAGCTGCACGAGTTCGAGGTAGTCCTCGGACCAGTGATCCTCCGTGCCGTCGGGCAACAGGATCACGCGCTCCGGCTCCAGCGCCTCGACCGCACCGGGGTCGTGCGTCACGAGCACGACCGCGCCCTCGTAGCGCCGCAACGCGTCGAGCACCTGCTCGCGCGAGGCCGGGTCGAGGTTGTTGGTCGGCTCGTCCAGCAGCAGCACGTTCGCGGCCGACGACACCAGACCGGCCAGCGCCAGCCGGGTCTTCTCGCCACCGGACAACGTGCCCGCAGGCTGGTCGAGCTGCTCACCGGAGAACAGGAACGTGCCGAGCAACGACCGCAGCCGCTGCTCCTGCTCGTCCGGCGCCATGTGCCGGATGTTCTCCCACACCGAGGCGCCGTGGTCGAGCGTCTCGTGCTCCTGCGCGAAGTAGCCGATCTTCAGCCCGTGGCCCGGCACGACCGAACCCGCGTCGGCCTTCTCCGACCCGCCGAGCAACTTCAGCAGCGTCGTCTTGCCGGCACCGTTCAGGCCGAGCACGACGACCCGGGAACCCTTGTCGATGGCCAGGTCCACGCCGGTGAAGATCTCCAGCGAACCGTAGGACTTGCTCAGTCCCTCTGCGGTCAAAGGGGTTTTGCCGCACGGCGCGGGCGCCGGGAAGCTGATCTTCGCGACCTTGTCGCTCTGGCGCACCTCGTCGAGACCGTCGAGCAGCTTCTGCGCGCGCTTCGCCATGTTCTGCGCCGCAACGGCCTTCGTGGCCTTCGCGCCCATCTTGGCGGCCTGCGTCATCAGCGCACCGGCCTTCTTCTCGGCGTTGGCGCGCTCACGACGACGGCGCTTCTCGTCCGTCGCACGGGCTTCGAGGTACTTCTTCCAGCCGAGGTTGTAGATGTCGACCTCACCGCGAATCGCGTCGAGGAACCACACCTTGTTCACGACGTCGTCGAGCAGCTCCACGTCGTGCGAGATCACGACGAGCCCGCCGTCGTGGGACTTGAGGAACCCGCGCAGCCACATGATCGAGTCGGCGTCGAGGTGGTTGGTCGGCTCGTCGATCAGCAGGACCGTGCTCGACTTCGCGCCGATACCCGCCTCGGACGCGGCGAACAGGATGCGCGCCAGCTCCACGCGACGGCGCTGACCGCCGGAGAGCGTCTTGAGCTGCTGCTCCAGCACGCGGTCCGGCAGGCCGAGGTTCGAGCAGATGCGGGCGGCCTCGGACTCGGCGGCATAGCCACCGAGTGCCGCGAAACGCTCTTCGAGCTTGCCGTACTTGGTGACGGCGGTTTCGAGCTCGTCCGGGTCGACCAGCTCGGCCATCTTCGACTGCGCCTTCTCCATGTCGCGCAGCAGCTGGTCGAGGCCGCGCGCGGACAGCACGCGGTCCTTGGCGATGACGGACAGGTCGCCCTCGCGCGGGTCCTGCGGCAGGTAGCCGAGCTCGCCCTTGCGCGTGACGGCACCGCCGTAGGGCTGGCCTTCACCCGCGAGGACGCGCAGCGAGGTGGTCTTGCCGGCACCGTTGCGGCCCACGAGGCCGATGCGGTCGCCGGGCTGAACGCGCAGGTTGGCGCCGCTCACGAGAATGCGTGAGCCCGCGCGCAACTCCATGTCGGTTGCGGTGATCAAGAGAAACTCCGAGCAGATGGTTTCGGGTACGGCAAAGGTCGGCGCGTACTCGGCCTACTCCAGGAGGATCACGACCCCAGTCTACGGCCTCTCGGCCACCGAATTTCCCACCTGTGGCCAGACGCATAGATTGCCGGCCATGAGCGAAGACTTCTCCGGCAAGACGGCGCTGGTCACCGGCGCGTCCCGCGGCATCGGCCTCGGCATCGCACGCGAGCTGCTCTCCCGCGGCGCCTCGGTCACGATCACCGGCCGCAAGGCCGACCAGCTCGCCGAGGCCGCGGGCCGGCTCGGCGGCAAGGTGCTCACGATCCAGGGCAACGCGGGCAACGACGCCTCCCGCCAGGAGGTCGTGGCGCGCACGGTCGAGGAGTTCGGCAGCCTCGACGTGCTCGTGAACAACACCGGCATCAACCCGCAGTTCGGGTTCCTGATGGACGCCGACCTCGACGCCGTGCGGAAGATCTTCGACGTGAACGTGGTGGCAGCGCTCGGTTTCACGCAGCTCGCGTGGAAGGCGTGGATGGGCGAGCACGGCGGCGCGGTCGTGAACGTCGCGTCGGTCGGCGGCATCCGGTCCACCGGCGTCATCGGCGCGTACGGGGCGTCCAAGGCGGCGTTGATCCGCCTCACCGAGGAACTGGCGTGGCAGCTCGGCCCGAAGGTGCGCGTGAACGCCGTCGCGCCCGCCGTGGTGAAGACGAAGTTCGCCGAGGCCCTCTACGCCGGCCGCGAGGAGGAAGCCTCGCAGCAGTACCCGATGAAGCGCCTCGGCACGCCGGAGGACGTCGCCGCGCTCGTGGCGTTCCTCTGCTCGGACAGCGCTTCGTGGATCACGGGCGAGACGGTGCGCGTCGATGGCGGCCTGCTCGCGACCGGCACCGCGGGCTGACGATCACGCGGGCCACGCGGCCAGTGCGAGCTCGGCGGTCTCGCCGAGCTCGGCCGCGGTGGCCCCGTCCCGGGCGCGTTGCGACATGCCCTGGACGACCGCGCCGAAGTAGGCGGCCAGCGCGCGAGGACTGGCCGCCTTCGGCAGCTCCCCCGCCCGCTGCGCCGTCCGCAGGCGGGCTTCGAAGACGGCCAGGTTGCCGTTGCGCAGATCTCGCAGGAACGCCTCCATGTCGGCGTCCTGAGTGGTGACGTTGGTGGCCGCGCTGATCGTCAGGCATCCGGCCGGGTGGGCGGGGTCGGGATAGATGACCGCCGCTTCGCGCAGGATGCGGGCGAACGCGGCGAACGCGGTCGGTTCCTCTTCGAGGGCGACGCGGACGAACGCGCCCACCGGTGAGCGCCCGTAGTTGTCCACCACTTCCTTGAACAGGGACTTCTTGTCCCCGAAGGCCGCGTACAGGCTGCCGGGCCTGATGCCCATCGCGTCGGTCAGCTCGCCGACCGACGTGGCTTCGTAGCCACGTTCCCAGAACAGCCGGGTGGCCGCGGTCAGTGCGGCGGCGCGGTCGAACGTCCTCGGCCGCCCTCGCTTGGCACGTGTGTCAGTCACGTCCTGATTTTAGAGCGTTCGCTCAAGAAGCCGTGCTAGGTTATTTGTTGAGTGATCGTCCAACAAATCGAGGAGACATGGGCACACGCACGCTCGAAGGAAAGACCGCCCTGGTCACCGGTGGCAGCCGCGGCATCGGCAGTGCCATCGCGCGCCGTCTCGGCCGGGAGGGCGCGATCGTCGCCGTCGCCTACGCGCGCGACGAGACGGCGGCGGACGAGGTCGTCGGGCGCATCCGCGAGGACGGCGGCCAGGCCTTCCCCCTGCGCGCGGAACTGGGACGGCACGGTGACGCGGCCGCGCTGTGGGCCGCCTTCGACGCCCACGCACCCGGTGAAGGCGTCGACATCATCGTCAACAACGCCGGCATCGGCCGCAGCTCCGCACTGGACTCGCTGACCGAGGACGACTTCGACCAGGTCTTCGCGGTGAACGTGCGCGCGCCGTTCTTCATCGTGCAGCAGGGGTTGAAGCGGCTGCGCGACGGCGGGCGGATCATCAACATCTCCAGCGGCGCGGCACGCCTCGCCATGCCGGAGATCATCGCTTACGGCGCCACGAAGGGCGCGCTCGACACGTTCACCCTCAACCTCGCCAAGGAACTGGGGCCGCGGGGCATCACCGTGAACTCGGTGGCGCCCGGCATCATCGACACGGACGTCAACGCGGGGTGGTTGCGCGGAAATCCGGAGGCGCAGGCCCAGGCGGCGTCCGTGGCCGCGCTGGGCCGGGTCGGGCAGCCGGAGGACGTGGCAGGCGTCGTGGCGTTCCTCGCGTCCGACGACGCCCGCTGGGTGACCGGCCGGGTGATCGACGCGACCGGCGGTTCCGGGCTGTGAGCCGCTAACGCGAGGGCACGCCGAGCACGTCGAGGAACGCCGCCGCGGCCGGAGTCAGCCCCGCGGTGCTCCACACCAGGTGCTCCACCCGCGACGGCCCGTTCGTGATCGGCAGGGTCACCACCCCGTCGAGCTGCGGCGTGTACCGCGAGGGCAGCACGGCGACGCCGAGCCGTTCCCGGATGAGCCCCGCCATCAGCTCGGCCGTCGTCACCTCGAACGCGACCTCGCGGTGCAGGCCGGCCGCGGCGAACGCCTGGTCGGACTGCATGCGTCCGGGCGAGCCGGAGGGGAAGTCGGCGAACAGCTCCCCGGCGAGCGTGCCGAGGTCGGTTTCCCCTTGCCCCGCAAGGGGATGCGTGGGCGCGACCACGGCCACGTGCTCGTCGCGCGCCAGTTCGTGCCCGCGCACTCCCTCCGGTTTCGCGCCGGGCGGCAGGCCGAGGAACGCGAGGTCGAGGACGCCGCCGCGGACCTGCGCCACGAGCTCGTGGCTGGGCGCCATCCGCAACGCGACCCGCACCTGCGGGTACCTGTCGCGGAACACCTTCAGCGCGGCCGGCAGGTCCACGGCGGCGACCGTCGGGATCACCCCGATCACGACCCGTCCGCGCACCTCCCCCACGGCCGCCGCGACCTCGGCCGCCGCCCGTTCCGCGAAGTCGAGGCACTGCCGGGCGGACGGCAGGAACGCCGCGCCCGCCGGGGTCAGCCGGACGCTGCGGCTGGTGCGGTCGAACAGCCGCGCGCCCAGCTCGCGTTCGAGACGGGCGATCTGGTGGCTCAGCGCCGACTGCACGACGAGGCACCGCCGGGCCGCCTGCGTGAAACTGCCGGTCTCGGCGACCGCCACCACGTACCGCATCTGCTGGAGCTCCACGGATCTATCGTGGATCACGATAGATCAGATGAAAAGCATGTGTTGGACTCATTGATCGCGCCGTCCAAGACTGGACGACGTGAGAAACCGACTTCGCCTCGCGCTCGCGGCGTTCGCGCCGGTGGTCTGGGGCTCGACCTACGTCGTCACCACCGAGCTGCTGCCCGCCGGGCACCCGCTGTTCG
>Ga0207692_10000144_pt1 | contig 22086 bp, 21 predicted proteins | sample LARL52metaG_FD_184345 | JGI IMG/M metagenome (GOLD analysis project Ga0207692, IMG submission 184345) | Corn, switchgrass and miscanthus rhizosphere microbial communities from Kellogg Biological Station, Michigan, USA - LAR L5-2 metaG... | ecosystem: Host-associated > Plants > Roots >...
ACCGGCCTGATTGCTCACAGTCAGGACGGTACCGGTCCGGCGCCAGGTTGCACGCCGGGGTTCACGTGCTCCCGCACAGGGTATCGGTCCAGCGTAGAAAGGTTGTGTCACCCGTCCGGTCGGTAAGGGGTAACCCGATGTCGAGGCACTCGGACAATGAGCTACCCTCTGCGCGCTCCGCACACATGTGGATCAAGCCGACGGTCACGTCTAGGGGGTTGGCTTGCCACCGGGTGAGGGAGACCTACGTCACCTTGACGTGGGGCACAAAAGAGGGCGCTGGAGCGTTAACCAGCGACACGAACAGTCTCCGTAGACCGCAGGGGTGAAGAAGATGGCGACCGACTACGACGCGCCGCGTCGCAGCGAGGCGGACGAACTCGCTGAGGACTCCCTCGAGGAGTTGAAGGCCCGGCGGAACGAGACGCAGTCCGGCGTCGTGGACGTCGACGAGGACGCGAGCGCGGAGAACTTCGAGCTGCCCGGCGCCGATCTGTCCGGCGAGGAGCTCACGTTCAAGGTCCTGCCCAAGCAGGCCGACGAGTTCACGTGTTCGAAGTGCTTCCTGGTGCACCACCGCAGCAGGCTCGCCGAGGACAACAACGGCGTGTACATCTGCCGCGACTGTGCTTGAGCGGAAATCCGCCGAACAAGACAAGACTGGGCGCTCACCCGCACGGGTGGCGCCCAGTTGTGTCTTTCAGGGCTTGATCGCGGCGACGAGCTCTTCCGGGCGCCGCGAACTGATCATCCAGTACGGCGTCGGGTCGTCCGGGTCGTTGACCCGCACCCGCACGAGCGGCTTCACCCAGCCGCGGTGCACCACGTACGCGGCCGGGTCGAGGTGCGGGCCCATCGCCTTGCGGCGGTCCTCAGGCGCGATGATCTCGGCCTCGCCGAGCAGGTTCAGCGGGATGTGGGCGTCGCCGGCCCTCAGCTCGCCGCCGGACACCTCGACCTTCGCCGACCCCATCTTCACGATCAGCACGACCGTCAGGGGCAGCAGGATCACGTACGGCAGCCAGGACCGGACACCGGGGAAGCCCATGTGCACCTCGGCGGCCAGCAGCCCCGCCGCCAGCAGCGGGAGCGGCCAGATCCACGGCGTCACGTACAGGCGCTCGCGGAAGGTCGTAGTGGCGGTCACGGCAGTCTCACTCACGTCGTCAGGGTAATCTCGGCCGCCGTGTCCAGCGTCGAGGTGTTGCTGACCCGGCTCGATCCGGGGGTTCCCGTGCCCGCCTACGCCCGTCCCGGCGACGCGGGCGCCGATCTGGTCACCACGTCGGACGTGGTCATTCCACCAGGCGAGCGCGCGGTGGTCGGCACCGGTGTCGCGATCGCGCTTCCCGACGGGTACGCGGGGTTCGTGCACCCCCGCTCCGGACTGGCCGCGCGCGCCGGGCTGAGCGTGGTCAACACGCCCGGCACGATCGACTCGGGCTACCGCGGTGAGATCCGCGTTTGCCTCGTGAACCATGATCTCCGTGAGCCGATCGCGCTGTCGCGCGGTGACCGGATCGCCCAGCTCGTCGTGCAACGCGTCGAGCACGCGGTGTTCCGCGAGGTCACCGAGTTGCCGGAGACGGCACGCGGTGCGGGAGGCTATGGCTCGACCGGCGGGCACGCGGTGCTCGCCCGCACGCAGTGCTCACAGTCAGAGGGGTAGTGGAATGTTCGGAAGGCGCCGCAAGCGCGGTCGTCACTCCGCGGGGGCGGTCGACACCGGTCCGGAGCACGACGAGGCGTTCGACGAGGACGTCGAGGGCCCGTGGGACTCGACCGTGGCGCCCCGTGACGATGTGCAGCGGCTCGACCTGGGATCGGTGCAGCTGCCGATGCCGGACGAGGCCCAGCTGCAGGTCGAGATGGACCAGCAGACCGGTGCCGTGCGCGCTGTGCACGTCCTCACGTCCGTTGGCCAGCTGACGGTGAGCGCGTTCGCCGCGCCGAAGTCGGGTGGCCTGTGGAAGGAGGTCGGCGCCGAGCTGATCCAGGGCCTCAAGGAGGACGGCGCCCGCATCAACCGCGAGAACGGCGAGTGGGGTGAGGAGATCACCGCGCGCAACCAGGGCGTGCAGATCCTCTTCGTCGGCGTCGACGGGCCGCGCTGGATGCTGCGCGGTGTCGCGGCCGGTCCGGAGGAGCACTTCGCGCAGAACTCCGCGGCGCTGCGGGAGATGCTGCGCGGCACCGTGGTCGTGCGCGGAGAACAGCCGATGCCGCCCCGCACCCCGCTGCCGATCGAGCTGCCGGACGCGATCGCCCGGCACATCCAGCAGCAACAGGGCTAACGCGCCTGGTGCCACGCCTGCACCGCACGCCCCAGCGCGTGCGGGTAGGCGTCCAGCGTCGTCGTCGTGAGCACGGCGCGCGGGATGGCGTCCGCCCACTCCCGCGCGATCTCGATCGGGTGCACCGGGTCGTCCACGCACCCGAGGATTCCCGTTGGCACGTCGAGGGTCTTCAGCTCGTCGAGGGTGGGTGCCGCGGACGTAGCGGCTTCTTCCAGGTGCGACACCAGCTGGTCGCCGTAGCCGCGCCACGCCCTGCTCAGCTCGTCGTGCAGCCAGCCGGTCGTGCCCCGCAGGGCCGCGTCCAGGCCGTGGCGCGTCACGATCTCCGCACTGGCCTTGGCCGCCATGGCCGCGGGTGCGCCGTTCGCCGGGCCGGTCCAGGCGGGCAGGGCGAGGATCAGCCCCGCGCACCTCGCCGGGTTCCGCACGGCCCAGGCGGCGGCGACGTGAGCACCCAGTGAGACGCCGCCCACCACGATCGGGTGGCTTGTGGAGGCATTTTCGAGGGCCGTCAACCGTTCACTGAGCGTGCGCACACGTGGAGCGGTGAAAACGGCGCCGACCTGCGACAACGGCTCGGCGAACACGGAACGGACAAACGCCTCGTCCGAGGCGGTTCCGGGCAGAAGAACGACGGTCTCGACAGGCACGCCCGAGATTGTCGGCCCTCGTGCGTACCCTCATTCACAGACGGTCCACACCACGGGGCCACTTGAGCAATGCAGGAGTCGGGGATGAGCGGCTATTGGCGCCGCTTGGTGCGTCGCTTGACCAGTGACGTAGCCGAGCTCGACGCGGACGACCTCTCGCGAAAAGCGGAGGCCGTCGGCGCGGTGAAGGCCTGCGACTGCAAGTCCGGTGAGGAGGTCACCGTCCTCGGCAGGCTCCGCAGCGTGGAGCTCTGCCCCCGGGACGCGGCCGCCACGTTGGAAGCCGAGCTCTACGACGGCACCGAGGGCGTGACCCTCGTCTGGCTCGGCCGCCGTCGCATCGCCGGAATCGAGCCTGGTCGGACGATCAAGGCCCGAGGCCGCATCGCCGTGCGCGACGGGCGCAAGGTGCTCTACAACCCCTATTACGAGTTGCAGAACGCTTCATGACTTCAGCTGAGACCGAAGAAAAGCAGCCCACCGTCCTCGAACAGATGGGCGGCGTGAGCGGCATGCTCTACTCGTCGCTGCCCGTCGTCGTCTTCGTGATCGTCAACTTCGCCGCCAAGAACCTCATGGCCGCGATCATCAGCGCCCTCGCCGCCGCGGTCGTGATCGGCGTGATCCTGGCCGTCCGCAAGGGCACGGTCCAGCCGGCCATCTCCGCCGTCCTCGGCGTCGGCGTCGCCGCGTTCATCGCCTACCGCACCGGCGAGGCCAAGGACTTCTTCCTCTTCGGCATCTGGCAGAGCGTCGTGTACGGCAGCGCGTTCCTGCTGTCGATCATCGTGCGCCGGCCGCTCGCGGGTGTGCTCTGGACGTTCCTCAACGGCCGCGACCGCTCGTGGCGCGCCGACAAGGCCTCCGTCCGCGACTACGACATCGCCACCTTCGTCTGGGCCTTGGTGTTCTTCGCCCGCTTCGTGGTACAGCGGTGGCTCTACGAGGGCGACCAGGTCGGCTGGCTGGCCGTCGCCCGCCTCGGGATGGGCTACCCGCTGATGGCGGTCGCCCTGCTGGCGACGGTCTGGGCGGTGCGCAGGGCCGACAAGCGCCTGAAGGAAGCCGAGGAAGCCGCCGCGGCCGAGGCGGAGGCGCAGGAGGTGCTCGCCCGCACGGCCGACGACCTGCTGACGCCGGACATGGCCGAGCTGCAGCGCGTCGTCGATGCCGAGTCCCGCGACAAGTCCCGGGACTGATCTCGGACTGGTCTTCGCGGCCGGCGCCACCCCCAGGGCGTCGGCCGCGTCGTCGGGCCTGGGTTCGCGGGCGAGTACGGGTTTGTCGTGTCGCGGGCGCGGTAGCACGACGGACGATGCAACACGTGTCTCTCAGGTCGGTCCGAGCACCGTGCGGAGCTCGTCGCGGCCGGTTACGCCGAGCGCGCCGTAGACCGCGTGCAGGTGGTTGTCGACCGTGCGCTTGGACGTGTGCAGCTTCTCGGCGATCTGCTGGTTGGTCAGCCCGGACGTGGCCAGCCGGGCGACCTCAGCCTGACGACGCGTCAGGTGGGTGAGGCCGTCCACGCACAGGACCGGGGTGCGGACGCCGTCGAAGTCGCGCATCAGCAACGCCTGCCGGGCCGAGGCCTGCGACGCGGCCCGGACGTTGCCCTGGGTTCGGTGCAGGCGGGCGGCGGAGGCCAGCGCTTCCGCCGCGTACAGGGTGGCGCCCACCCGCAGAAAATCGGTCGCCACAGCCTCCAGGACCGTCGGTGCCGCGTGCGCGAGGGCGGTCGCATGTGCCGCGTAGGCCAACGGCAGCGGGCCGTCCATGGTGGATGTGAGGGCCGCCAGGCGCAGGGACGTGTCGACGCCGAAGCGGGCGGCGTCGTGCAGGGCGACGGCCTCGCTGCCGTGCACGCCCAGTTCGGCGCACTCGTCGGCGGCCGCCATCGCCGCGTCGGCGGCGGCGCGGACGTCGCCCGCGCCGGCGAGCACCCAGGGGCGCGCCAGTGGCACCGCGAGCCCGGTCAGCTGCCAGGCCGGGCGGCGTGCCTGCTCGGCACGGTCGAGGGCCTGCCGGGCGAGGTCGGTGTCCCCGGAGATCGCCGCGGACGAGGCGAGATTCGCGAGCGCGACCGCGTCGAAGGCGAGTGGCTTCTTCTCCGTCTTCGCGCTCGCTTCCCGGGCCATCCGCAGGGCTTGGGCGCCGTGGCCGCGCATGCGCGCGCAGAACGCCAACACGCTGTAAAGCGATGTCGGACCGACGAAAGCCAAATCGTCGTACGGCAGGTCGAGCGTCGACAACGCGAGGTTCTCCGCTTCGGCGAGGTGGCCGCCGTAGGCCAGCGCGAAGCAACGCAGCTGCAGCGCACCCCGGTCCGGCGGCGCCGCCTCACCGGCCGGCGCCAGGATCTCGGCCTCGTAGCGGTCGATCTCCTCGCCGGCCTCGCGGTACCGGCCCGAGTGGACGAGGCACAGCGCCCTGACCAGTCGCATGTGGATGGACATGGGCGGTGGGATGGGCTCGTAGGTGCTCTGAAGAACGGAGGCCACGTTGCCGCGGTAGGCCTCCTGCAAGGTCCGGTTGATCTTCAGCAGGCCGCGCAGCTCGTCCGGAAGGTCCGGCACGTCGACGCGGTCGAGCACAGCGGTCGCCGCGTCCGCGTCGCCCAGCGCGAAGTAGAGGTTCAGGGACCTGGTGGCGCCGAGGCGGCTCAGGTCCGCGGCCGGCAACGGGCCGGCCATGACGTCGGCCAGCGTGGCCTCCGCCTGGTCCGGCGCGCGGCCGTGCATCAGCACCTGGCCGAACACGTGCCCGACCTGGCTCAGCCCGCCCGCGTCGACCGCGGCGCGGCACAGTCGTTCGGCGAGAGCGACGTCCCGTGCGGCCCACGCCTGCTCGGCTGCCGCGGCCAGCAGGCCGAGCGAGATCGGCGAACCGCCGTCGAGTCGCCAGGTAGCGATGCGCATGATGTCTTCACGGCGACGAGCTCCCGTCGCCTCCAGACCGGCGGCCAACGCGCGTTGGTGCGATTGCGCGCGCACGGGAGGACACGCCGCCCGCAGCAGGCTGCCGTACAGGGGATGGCCGAGCCGCACCACGGACCGCCGCCCCGACGACCCAACCCGGATCAGCGCGCGGGTCTCCAGATCGTCGAGCGCCTCCTCCTGCACCAGCGACGCCAGCAGGTCCAGCTCCACCGGTTCGGAGTACGCGAGCAGCTCCAGCGCCAGCCGGTGCGACGGCTCCAACCGGCCGAGGTTCTCCCGCACGAGCTCGCCGAGCCGTCCGCTCAGCTGGATCGCGCCGTGCCACGACCAGATGCCCTCGGTCGCGCGCAACGACCCGACCGCGCGCCCGAAGACCACGAGTTCCCTGAGGTACAACGGGTTTCCCGCGCTGCCCGACCACAGCAACGCCGACGACCGCGCCTCCACCGGACCCCGCAGCGCGCGTTCCAGCACTTCGTCGGACTCGGCACGGGACAGGTCCCCGATCGGGTACCGCCGCAGCAGACCCTCCTGCCACAGCTCGGCGCGCTCGCCGGGCCGTGACGTCACCAGAACCCGTGCGTGTCCGTGCCGGATCACGTGATGCAACAAGCCGATGGACGCGTCATCGAGCAGATGCGCGTCATCCACAACGATCGCCAACGGCCGCGGTTCATCCAGAAGGTGCTCAACGGCACGACCGAGCGGGTTCGCCGTGCGCATGTCGGCGGGCAGCATCGCGGCCAACGCTCCGAACGGGATCGTCGACGTCGCCACCGTCGCGTAGCAACGCCGCACGGTGACTCCGGCGCTCTCCAGCCGCGTCACGACCTCGTCCGCGAGCCTGGTCTTGCCCACTCCGGCGGGGCCGACGAGCGCGGCACCGCCGCCGTTCGGTTCGGTGAGCGCGGACATCACGTCCTGAAGTTCTCGCGCCCTGCCCACGAACGGCCACACAACTCGCAGTGTGCCGAAGATTCGTCCGTGCGCGCACGTCGTTTCGGGCAGGCTGACGTCAGCCTTGCCCGAAGAGCGCGCGCAGTCCACCCCGTCCGGTGACACCCACCGCCGCGTAGGTCGTGTGCAGATGGTTGTCCACGGTGCGTTTGGCGATGGCCAGCCGTTCGGCGATCTCCACGTTGGTCAGCCCGGCCACGGCCAACCGCGCGATCTCCAGCTGACGCGGCGTCAACGCGGCGAGCGTGCTCGTCACGACGAGACCGGGCGTGGTGGCGCCGTCGAACGACTCCGCGAGCGCCGAAGCCTGCCGTTCCAGCCGTTCGGCCTCGCGCGGCCGGTCGTGCAACCGGGACAGCCGGCTGGCTTCCGCGAGCGCCTCGGCCGCGTACAAAGTGGCACCGCACGCCGTGAACGCCGCCGCCACCTCCTCCAGTCCCGCCGGGTCACGCAACGCGCGCGCTTGCGCGTGCGAGGCGTACGCGGTCGTCAGCGGATCCTTGCGTGACTTCGCCAGCTCCAGCAGCCGTGGCGAGGCGTCCGCACCGAACCGTGCCGCGTCGTGCAGCGACCCGATCTCCTCGGAGTGCGCGCCATGTACCCGTGCGGCGGCGGCGTTGTCCAACGCGGCCTGCATCGCCTCGTTGACGTGTCCCGCGCTCGCAAGCACCCACGAGCGCGCGGCGCCCACCGCGAACCGCGCGATCCGCCACGCCGGACGCACCCCTTCCTCGGCCCGCGCCAACGCCAGTTCCGCGCGGTCGGACTGGCCCAGCAGCGCCGCGCCGGCCGCGAACTCGGCGAGCAGCAGGACGTCCCACATCATCGGCAGGGCACCGGACTCCGGAATGCCCTCGGCCGTGATCCGCACGGCCGACGCCGCCTGCCCGCGCAACCGCGCGCTCTGGCTCAGCAGCACCCGCGGCGGTACCTGGGTGACCGACCAGCGGTCCTCCTCGATGACCTCGGCCAGCGCCTGCGCGCCCCGCAGCTCGGCCGCGGCGAGGTCACCACAGCGCAGGATGCACTCGTTGTGCACCCCTTTCGCCGCGTTCACCAGCGACGGGAACCGCCCGGCCGCCGCCACGACCGCCTCGTGGTTGTCCCCGATCCGGGCGATGGCCTCCGGGTAGCGGCCGGCGAACTGGTCCGCGAACGCCAGCACCTGCCGTCCCGCTGTCGCCGCCCAGCCGCCCTCGGCGATGAGCAGCTCGCCTCCCAGCCGCGCGATCGGCAGCGGCGCGGACTCCAGCGCGAACGTGAGCGCGAAGAACAGCACCGCGTGCTCCAACTCGGGCGGCAGCTCCCGTGCGGTGACCTCGTCCAGCACCGCGACGGCCGCGTCCTCGTCGCCGAGGCCGAAGAACAGGTTGAACGCGCGCGTACAGCCCACCTGGAGCAACGTGACCATGTCGCCGCCTGCGGCCATCGTCTCGGCGAGCACTTCCTCGGCCTGTGCGCACTGCCGCTGATACATCAGCACCAGTCCGAGCACGAGCCTCACGCGCGAGGCCGCTCCACGCGCCACGGCCGCGCGGGAGAGCCGTTCGGCGAGCTCCCAGTCCTGCGCGGCCAACGCCTGTTCGGCGGCGCGTGCGAGCACGTCCGGTGACTCGGCCGTGCCGCTGTCCAGCCGCCACGTCGCGACCCGCACCGCGTCGCCGGGCCGGTCCGCGCCTTCCGCTTCCAGCCGGTCGGCCAGTGCTCTTCGATGCGCCCTGGCTCGCAACGTCGGACACGTCGCCCTTAGGCGCGCGCTGTAGAGCGGGTGTGCGACGCGTGCGCGTCCGTCGTCACCGACGCGCACGAACCCCAAGTCCACGAGGTCCTGCGGGACGGGCATCAGCTCCGGCTCCAGCGGTTCGCCGTACGCGAGCAGCTCCAACGCCCGCCGTTGCGGCTCGGCGAGGCGCCCGAGCGTCAGGTCGACGAGCTCGGCGAGCCGTCCGTCCAGCTCCAGCGGCCCGTGCCAGCTCCAGCCGCCCCGGGTCTCGGTGAGCACGCCCGAGTGCCGCCCGGCCGCGACGAGTTCCTTGAGGTACAACGGGTTGCCCTGGCTGTTCGTCCACACCAGGTGCCGCGTGGAGGCGTCCGCGGGCCCGCCCAGTGCCGAGGTGAGCAACGCGTCCGCGCGCTCCTGGTCGAGCGCGTCGACGTTGACGACCGTCAACCCTTCGATGCCCCACCCTTGACGCGCAGTGCAGATGACCCGCGTCAACCTGTGACGCACAACGTGCTGCAACACCAACGACGACGCGTCATCGAGCAGATGAGCGTCATCGACGGACAATACCCGCCGCCCGCCGCGTGCGAGGTGCTCGGCGGCGGCGCGCACCGACGACGCGGGCAGCATCGAAGGCCCGTGCGGGCCGGCGGGCAGATCCGTGGGGACGAGCGACGCGAACGCGCCGAGCGGAATCCGGGACGTGGCCACCGTGGCGTAGCACCGCATCACGGGATGTGGCACCGCGGCGAGCACCTCCGCGGCGAGCCGCGTCTTGCCGACGCCGGGAGGACCGGACAACAGCACCGCGCCGTCCGCGCCCAGCGCCCGCAGCGCGGCCCGCAGCTCACTCTCGCGCCCGACCAGGGGCAGCTGACCGCTCACAGCTGGTAAGTGTTCGCTTCCGCTGCGCAGATACCCGTCCTGCGCAGCACGTCCACACTCGGCGGGACACCGGCCGCCACCACGCTGATATATCGGATATCAGCCAAGCGGACTCGCGGCACTGGCCCCCCAGGTCGCGTCGGCGGCCTGCTCGCGTCCAACGCCTGCTGCGGCCCGGCTGATATATGGGATATCGGATACTGGATACCGCGACCGATATCCAGTATCCGATATATCGTTCCTGTCGCACAGGGGATGGCGGATGCTCTGACCTGCAAGTACCCGATATCCAATATGCGATACATCAGCGCTCGCCGAGCGCGTGCACCCCTACGACGTGAGCTTCGCCGGGACGCCGTTGCCGAGGTTGGCCTTGTCCCCGATGCCCGAGGCGCTGCCGTCGGAGCGCATCGCGTCCATCAGCTGCCGGGCCAGACCGAGCCCCGTTCCACCCATCGACAACGCCTTGGTCAACAGGTCGGACACGCCGTCGGCGCCGTTGAACACGACCATGTGGTCGACGTTCCCGAACGCCTTCGACGCCGCCTCGACGATCTCCGGCCACTTCTCGGCGAGCTGCTGGGCGACGACCGCGTCGGGGTTCTCGGCCAGCGCCGACGACCGCGCGCTGATCGCCTCCGCCTCGGCGAGGCCCTGTGCCTTGCGCGCCTCGGCCTCGGCAAGGCCCTGCGCCCTGGTCGCCTCCGCGACCGCGAGACCGCGGGCCTTGGCCGCGACGGCCTCGGCCTCACCGGTGGCGCGCGTCGCTTCGGCTTCCGCGACGGCCGCGGCCTTCACCCGAGTCGCGTCGGCGGCCGCCCGCAGCTCGATCTCCCGTGCCTGTGCCTCGGCGCGGGCGATCTGCGCGTCGCGTTCGGCGTCGGCCAGGGTGCGGGTCTCGTAGGCCTTGGCGTCCGCCGGCTTGCGGACCTGCGCCTGCAGCTTCTGCTCGGCCAGGTCGGCTTCGAGCTCGACGGCACGCGTCTCCTGCACGACGACCTGCTGCCGTGCAGTTGCCATGGCCAGCGGGCCCGCCTGCTGGGACTCGGCCTTCACCTGGTCGATCTCCGCCTGGTAGGCCGCCGTCTTGATCTGCGAGTCGCGCCACGCGGCGGCCTTCTTGGCGTTGGCGATCTGCTCGGCCTCGGTGGCCTCCTGGTCGCGCTGCGCCTCGGCGATGCGCGCGGACGCCGCGATGGCCGCGGCGTGCGGTTTGCCGAGGTTCGTGATGTACCCGGTCGTGTCCTCGATCTCCTGGATCTGCAGGGAGTCGACGATCAGGCCGAGCTTGCTCATCTCATCCGCGGACGACTGCCGCACCTGGGCCGTGAGCGCCTCGCGGTTGTGCAGCATGTCCTCGATCGTCAGGCTGCCCACGATCGACCGCAGGTGGCCCGCGAACAGCGAGTGCGTCTTGTCGTCCATGCGGTCCTGCTGGTCGAGGAACCGCCGCGCGGAGTTGGCGATCGAGGCGTAGTCGTCGCCGACCTTGTAGATCACGACGCCGCGCACGTGCACCGGGATGCCCTGGCTGGTGACGCAGGAGACCTGCAGGTCGGCCACCCGTGTGTCGAGCGAGAGCCGCCGCGCGGTCTGGAAACCGGGCAGCACCAGCACGCCCTTACCGGTGACGATCTTGAACGTCATGCTGTCCGCGGTCTCGCGCTGTCCCCGTGCGCCCAGGCCGGAGATGATCAACGCCTCGTTCGGCTCAGCGACGCGCCACAGAGCGCGCAGGAGCAAAAAGAGCACCAGTACCGCGACAACGCCGCCACCGATGCCGAATAAGAGAGTTTCGTCCATTTCTTCAGTCCCCCTATCAGTCCGAGGGAGACCTCGCCCGGAAGCCTCCCACGACAACACTGTCGCCGACCAGGCTTCCCGGCACACCAGGGAGAACTCTACAGCGGACGCCACCTCTGGACGTAGACCGTTCGGGGTTCTTCGAAGTCCACGACGAGGATTTGCTGACCGATTTCAATCACACTTGATTCGTCCGCGGGATAGGCGTAAAAGGCCTCCGCGCCACCCCGCACCGAAATCATCACCTCGCCCACGAGGCCAGGCCCGACCCTGCCGGTCACCCGGCCCCGTTTGCCGATCATCAGTACCCGAGGGCCTTCTTGACGTCCTGCTCGACCGCGGCCGTGGTGACGAACAGCAGCTCGTCGCCGCCTTCGAGGGTGTCGTCGGGCTGCGGCACGATGACCCGCCCGCCGCGCAGGATCGTCACCAGCGCGGCGTCGCGGGGCAGCGTCAGCTCCGAGACCGCCCGTCCGGCGAACGGCGTCGACTCGTCGAGCGTGATCTCCACGAGGTTCGCCTGCCCCTGCCGCAACGTCAGCAGCCGCACGACGTCGCCGATCGTCACGGACTCCTCGACCATCGCGGCCAGCAGCCGCGGCGTGGACACGGCGACGTCGACACCCCACGACTCGGTGAAAAGCCACTCGTTCGTGGGGTCGTTCACGCGCGCGACGACGCGACGGACCGCGAACTCGGTCTTCGCCAGCAGCGACACCACGAGGTTGACCTTGTCGTCACCGGTCGCGGCGATCACCACGTCGCACAGCTGCATGCCCGCGTCCTCCAAAGAGGACAGCTCGCACGCGTCGGCCTGCACCCACTCGGCCTGCTCGACGGAGTTGGGGTCGAAGTGGGTCCGGTCCCGCTCGATCAGCATGACCTGGTGGCCGTCCTGCACGAGCTCCTGCGCGATGGACCGCCCCACCGCCCCCGCACCAGCGATCGCGATCCGCATCAGCTCTCCTCCGGTGCCTGCTGCGCCGCCGCGGCGACGTCGGTGACCGTGCCGGACAGCGCCGCCACGTAGATGGTGTCGTCCGCCTGCACGACGGTCTTGGCGTCCGGCAGCACACCCGTGCCGAACCGCATCATGAACGCCACACGGGCGCCGATGGCCCCTTCCAGCTCGAACACGGGGCGGCCGACCCAGTCCTCGTGGAACTCGACCGGCAGCACCGCCACGGTGCCGGACGGGTCGCGCCACGCGGTGGCCGTGCCCTCGGGCAGCAGCATCCGCAGAAACCGGTCCGTCGTCCACGGCACGGTCGCCACGGTCGGGATGCCCAGCCGCTCGTACACGGCCGCGCGCTTGTGGTCGTAGATCCGCGCGACGACGTGCTCGACGCCGAACGTCTCGCGCGCGACCCGCGCCGAGATGATGTTCGAGTTGTCGCCGCTGGAGACCGCCGCGAACGCCCCGGCGCGCTCCACCCCGGCCTCGATCAGGACATTGCGGTCGAAACCGTTGCCGACGACCTGCTGACCCTGGAAGTCGCTGCCCAGCCTGCGGAACGACTGCCCGTCCTTGTCGATCACGGCGACCTGGTGGTCGAGCCGCTCGAGGGCCCTGGCCAGGGAGGCTCCCACCCGGCCACACCCCATGATCACCACGTGCACGACATGCCTCCTCAGGCGAACTCTGCGCAGAACCTACCGAGCATTAGCCCGTCCCGGTGAGCGGACCCCTTACGCTCTGGCCGTGTCCAAGCTCGCCACCGCTGCCAAACGCCTCCTGGTCGGACGGCCGTTCCGCAGTGATCGCCTCGCGCACACCCTCCTGCCCAAACGCATCGCTTTGCCGGTGTTCGCCTCCGACGCGATGTCGTCGGTCGCCTACGCGCCGGAGGAGATCTTCCTGATGCTGTCGGTGGCGGGTCTGAGCGCCTACGCCATCGCACCCTGGGTGGGCGTGGCGGTGGTCGTGGTCATGCTCACCGTCGTCGCCAGCTACCGGCAGAACGTGCACGCCTACCCGTCGGGCGGCGGTGACTACGAGGTCGCGACGGTCAACCTGGGACGCCAGGCGGGGCTGACCGTAGCGAGCGCCCTGCTCGTCGACTACATCCTCACGGTCGCGGTGTCGATCTCGGCGGCGATGGCGAACATCGGCTCGGCCATCCCGTTCGTCGCGACGCACAAGGCCCTGTTCGCGGTGTCGGCGATCGTCATCCTCACGGCGATCAACCTGCGCGGCATCCGCGAGTCCGGCAGCGCGTTCGCGGTCCCGACCTACGCGTTCATGGTCGGCATCATGGCCATGATCGCGTGGGGCCTGTTCCGCGGGTTCGTGCTCGGTGACCAGATGCGCGCGGAGAGTGCCGGCTTCGAGATCCACGCCGAGCAGGACCACCTGATGGGCCTCGCCTTCGTGTTCCTGGTGCTGCGGGCGTTCTCGTCCGGCTGTGCCGCGCTGACGGGGGTCGAGGCGATCAGCAACGGCGTGCCGGCGTTCCGCAAGCCCAAGTCCCGCAACGCCGCCACGACGTTGCTGATGATGGGCCTGATCGCGGTCACGATGCTGATGGGCCTGATCGTGCTCGCCCAGCTGACCGGCGTGAAGATGGCCGAGTTCCCCGACGAGCAGCTCGCGGGCGCCCCCAAGGGCTACGAGCAGAAGACGATGGTGGCGCAGGTCGCGCACGCGGTGTTCGACAACTTCCCGCCCGGCTTCTTCTTCATCGCGGGCGTCACCGCGCTGATCCTGGTGCTGGCGGCGAACACCGCGTTCAACGGCTTCCCGGTGCTCGGCTCGATCCTCGCCCAGGACCGCTACCTGCCGCGCCAGCTGCACACCCGCGGCGACCGGCTGGCGTTCTCCAACGGCATCCTGTTCCTGGCCGGGTTCGCGGTCGTCCTCGTGATCGCGTTCGACGCCGAGGTCACCCGCCTGATCCAGCTCTACATCGTGGGCGTGTTCGTGTCGTTCACGCTGAGCCAGCTCGGCATGATCAAGCACTGGCAGCGCCTGCTCAAGACCGAGACCGACGCCCAGACGCGCAGCCGGATGCGCCGTTCACAGGCCATCAACACGTTCGGTCTCGTGATGACCGCGACCGTGCTGATCATCGTGCTGATCACGAAGTTCACCAAGGGCGCGTGGATCGCCATCGCCGCGATGGCCGCCATCTACGCGTTGATGACGGCGATCCGCAAGCACTACGACACCGTCGCCGAGGAGCTGCGCCAGCAGGAGCGCATGCGCACGATGCCCGCGCGCAACCACGCGATGGTGCTGGTGTCCAAACTGCACATGCCGACGCTGCGGGCGCTGTCCTACGCCAAGGCCACCCGGCCGGACGTGCTGGAGGCCGTCACCGTCAACGTCGACGACGGCGACACGCGCCAGCTGGTCAAGGACTGGGAGAAGGAGAACTTCAAGATCCCGCTGAAGGTGATCGAGTCGCCGTACCGCGAGATCACCAAGCCCGTCCTCGACTACGTGCGGCGCGTCAAGTCCGACAACCCGCGGGACGTCGTCACCGTGTTCATCCCCGAGTACGTCGTCGGCCACTGGTGGGAGCAGCTGCTGCACAACCAGAGCGCGTTGCGGCTCAAGGGAAGGCTGCTGTTCCAGCCGGGTGTGATGGTCACCAGCGTGCCGTGGCAGCTGGCGTCGTCGACGAAGGTCCGCGACAGGGACGTCATCGCGCCGGGCGCCGTCCGAAGGGGACTCGACGACCGATGAGCTGGGTTGGGGAGAAGTTCGAGGTCGAGGTCGGACCTGTCGCACACGGCGGGCACTTCGTTGCACGGCACGAGGGACGCGTCCTGTTCGTGCGGCACGCACTGCCCGGTGAACGTGTCATCGCCTCGGTCTACGAGGACAACGGCGGGTCGTTCTGCCGTGCGGACGCCGTCGAGATCCTGGTGCCCTCACCGGACCGCGTCGAGCCGCCGTGCCCGTTCAGCGGGCCGGGGATGTGCGGTGGCTGCGACTTCCAGCACGTCTCGTGGGACGCGCAGCGCCGGTTGAAGGCCCAGGTCGTCCGGGAGCAGCTGAGCCGCCTGGCGAAGATCGAGCGGGACGTGGTCGTGGAGGCGTTGCCGGGCGGTCCGCTGGAGTGGCGGACCCGGATCCGGATGGCCGTCGACGGCGACGGGCGGCCGGGCTTCCGCGGCACCCGTTCCCATGATGTGATCCCGATCGACCACTGTGTGATCTCCCGGCCGGGCATGGTCGAGGCGGTGGCAGACCGGCGGTGGCGCGCCCAGGAGCTGACGATCACCCAGGACGGTGACGGAAACCGTCATGTGGGTGAGGTGCGCGGCCGACACACCGTGCGACGCGCCGGAACGGGTACGGCCGTCGAGACCGCCGCTCAACGAAAGTGGAGAATTTCCGCCGACGGCTTCTGGCAGGTCCACCCCGCTGCCGCGGACACGTTCGCGTCCGTCGTGGGGGAGTGGGCCGCGGCCGAACCGGGGCAGCGCGCGTGGGACCTCTACGGCGGCGCGGGCCTGTTCGCGTCGGTGCTCGCCCGCCAGGTCGGCGACACCGGATCCGTGCTGGTCGTGGAGTCCTTCGCGGGTGCCGTCGAGGACGGCCGCCGCAACCTCCGCCGTCTGTCCCAGGTCGACTGGGTGGTGGGCAAGGTCGAGCGTCTCGTCACGCGTCCTCTGCCCGTTGAGGACCCTCACGTCGTGGTGCTCGACCCGCCTCGCAAGGGGGCCGGGAAGGTCGTTGTGGCTGAAGTCGCACGACGGCGGCCGCAGCGGGTCGTCTACGTCGCCTGCGACCCCGCGGCGCTGGCCCGCGACCTGGCCGAATTCACAGTTCAGGGGTATCGCCTCGCGGAACTGCGGGCGTTCGACGCGTTCCCGATGACACATCACATGGAGTGCGTCGCACTGCTCGTTCCTGGCACTGGCTGAGAAGTCGTCTCAGGTGAGCCTCCGTAGACTGGGCCGAAGTCTTGAGGAGTGAGGTGGGCGTGGTGACCCTGCTGGAGTCCGTGCACGGACCGGCTGATCTGAAACGGATGACGGAGGCGGAGCTGCGGCAGCTCTGCGACGAGATCCGGCGTTTTCTGGTCGACAAGGTCTCCAAGACCGGCGGGCACCTGGGCCCGAACCTCGGCGTCGTCGAGCTGACCGTGGCCCTGCACCGGGTGTTCGACTCGCCGCAGGACCCGATCGTGTTCGACACCGGGCATCAGTCGTACGTGCACAAGATCGTCACGGGCCGTCGCGACGGCTTCGATCGGCTGCGCCAGCAGGGCGGCCTGTCCGGCTACCCGTCGCGGTCGGAGTCCGAGCACGACGTGCAGGAGAGCTCGCACGCCTCGACGGCACTGTCCTACGCGGACGGTCTGGCGAAGGCGAAGCAGATCACCGGCACACCTGGCCACGTGGTCGCGGTCGTCGGTGACGGCGCGTTGACCGGTGGTATGTGCTGGGAGGCGTTGAACAACATCGCGGCCGACAAGGCACGTCCGGTCGTGATCGTGGTCAACGACAACGGCCGCTCCTACTCGCCGACGATCGGTGGTCTCGCGGATCACCTGTCCTCGCTGCGGTTGCGTCCCGGCTACGAACGCGTGCTGGAGAAGGGCAAGAGCGCGCTGCAGCAGACGCCGTTCTTCGGCAAGCCGCTCTACGCCGCCCTGCACGCCGCCAAGCGCGGCATCAAGGACGCGCTGGCCCCGCAGGCGATGTTCGAGGACCTCGGCCTCAAGTACATCGGCCCGGTCGACGGCCACGACCAGGCCACGCTGGAGTCCGCGCTGCAGCGCGCGAAGTCGTTCGGCGGCCCGGTGATCGTGCACGCGGTCACCCGCAAGGGCATGGGGTTCGCGCCGGCCGAGAACCACCAGGCCGACCAGATGCACGCCACGGGCGTCATCGACCCGATCACCGGCGAGGACGTCAAGCCGGCCGGCCGGACGTGGACGCACGTGTTCTCCGACTCCCTGGTGGAGATCGGCCGCGAGCGCTCCGACGTCGTGGCGATCACCGCCGCGATGCAGGGACCGACCGGCCTGGACGCGTTCGCCAAGGCGTTCCCCGAGCGCTTCTACGACGTCGGCATCGCCGAGCAGCACGCGCTGACCTCCGCCGCCGGTCTCGCCATCGGTGGCCTGCACCCGGTCGTCGCCATCTACGCGACGTTCCTGAACCGTGCGTTCGACCAGCTGCTGATGGACGTCGCACTGCACAAGCAGGGCGTCACGGTCGTGCTGGACCGCTCGGGCGTCACCGGCCCGGACGGAGCGTCGCACCACGGCATGTGGGACATGTCCATCTGCGGCGTGGTTCCCGGCATCCACGTCGCCGCGCCGCGCGATGCCTCCACCCTTGCCGAGGAGCTGCGCGAGGCCGTGGCCATCTCGGACGCGCCTTCCGTGATCCGCTACCCGAAGGCCTCCGTCGGTCCGGACCTGCCGGCGTCGGAACGCGTGGGTTCGGTTGACGTGCTTCGGCGGTCCGGTTCCGACGTGCTGTTGGTGACGATCGGTGCGTTGGGCGAGCTTGGTCTTGAGGCCGCGCAACGGCTGGAGGACCAGGGCATCGGCGTGACGGTCGTCGACCCGCGGTGGATCTATCCGATGTCGGCCGACCTCGTGGAGATGGCCGCGTCGTACAAGCTCGTGGTGACGGTCGAGGACGGTGGCCGGCACGGTGGCTTCGGTTCGTCCTTCGCGGCCGCGCTGCGCGACGCCGACGTCGACGTGCCGTTGCGCGACATCGCTCTGCCGCAGCAGTTCCACGACCACGGGTCACGTGGCGAGGTGCTTGCGGTGTGCGGCATCACCGCGCAGGACGTCGCCCGCCGCGTCACGGAGTGGGCGTCGCGGCTGGAGTGCCTGCCCGTGGAAATCGACGCGCCCGCGGACAAGTAGGTCGGTTAGTCTCCACCTCACGCCCGCTTTTTTGCGGCCCGGCAGGTCTCCCTGGTCAGGGTCCCGCGATCGAGGCGGGCGATGGGTGCCTTTAAGGAGCATTCAGGTTCGATCCCTGAGCGCCACGACCCCGGTCGCACACGGGGGTGACGAGCTTTGCGAGTCCCTTGTGGACTCCCGTTCGCCGCCTCGCCGGCCGGGGTCGTGGTCTGTCCGGACGGAGGTGGAGACGATGAAGCACACGTTGTACCCGTGGGAGCGGGCGGTCAGGTTCGATCGCGGTGTGCTGGTGGGCGAGGTGGGGCCCGGACAGCACAAGCTGCCGCGGTACGCCGTGCTGCACCGCGTCGACGTCCGTCCGCGCACGATGACCCCTGCCGCGCAGGACGTGCCGACGTCGGACGGCGTGCTGGTCCGCGTGACGGTCGTCGTCCGGTGGGCGGTGACGTCGCCGACGAGGTTCGTCGTCGAGGCGTCTGGTCCTGAAGCCGAGCTGTACACGGCCGTGCAGCTGGCACTGCGCGGTGCGGTGCTCACGCGCGCACATTCGGCCATTGACCCTGAGCGCGGCGTCATCGCTGCCGAGGTCCTGGCCGGTGTGGCCGTGCGTGCCGATGAGCTGGGTGTTTCGGTTGCTGACGTGGCCGTGCGCGATGTCGTGATGCCCGGTGAGCTGCGCCGGGCCGCGCTCGCCGAGCTGGTGGCGGCGTCCGAGGGACGTGCGGCCCTGGAGCGGGCGCGCGGGGAGACCGCGGCGCTGCGGTCATTGCTCAACGCGGCCCGGCTGGCGGAGGAGCACCCGGCGTTGCTGGAGCTGCGTGCGCTGCAGACGGCCTCGACGGTCGTGGTGGACCGTCCGGCCCGCAAGTCGTGATCACCGCATCCAGCGGAGCGTGGTGCGCGACTCGCGCAGCCGCCAGCCCAGCCCGGTCCTGACCGCGGCGCAGTCGAGCCGCAGGCCGCTGGTCCGGTGCGGGGCCTGGCCGGCGCGGAAGAAGTACACGATCGAGTTCGCCGAGGCAGCCGCCTGATCACCGGCGACGTCGACCACGACGTCGCTGGTCACGTGCTGGGTCTGCTCCTCGGCGACCTCGGCTTGGCGCATGAACGCGACGAGCTCGTCGAGGCCGTGCAGTTCGCCGTTGCGGGGCGAGTGCACCGAGACGTCGTGGGTGAAGACGGTGTGCGCGTCCTCCCACCGCTTTTCGTCGAGCAGGTGCGAGAGGCGGCTGAACAGGTCGGTGATCTCGCTGCGGTCGTCCACGTCGTTCCCCCATATGATTGGTGACACCAATGTTGGCGTCACCAACTGTACCGAGGACGAGGACATGGTGGAGATCCCCGCGCGGCTGGCCGGGAAACCGAGCTGGCTGCTCACTCAGCTGGCCGTGCACGCGCACCGGCTGGCCTCCGAGCGCTTCGCCGAGGCGGGTGCGCGCGGCTACCACTTCCGCGTCATGGCCGTGCTGGACGAGTTCGGGGCGGTCAGCCAGGTCGAGCTCGGCCGCCGTGCCAACATGGACCGCAGTGACGTGGTGGCCGCGGTCAACGAGCTGGCCGAGCAGGACTTCGTCGAGCGCGAGCAGGACCCGCAGGACCGGCGGCGCAACCTGGTCACGCTCACCGGGGCGGGCTCGCGGCACCTGCGCCGCATGGACCGGGCGCTCGGCGAGGTCCAGGACGACCTGCTCGCACCGCTGCCGGACGAGGACCGACAGACCCTGACGCGGTTGCTCACCCAGTTGCTCGCCCACCACCACCAGCGAGCGTGAAGGTGTCGTTAAGCGACTTCTCAGGCTGATATGGCACCTTTGTGGCGTGCGGATTCTGGTAGTCGAGGACGAGGCTCCTCTGGCCGACGCGATCGCTCGCGGCCTGAGGCGCGAGGGCATGGCCGTGGACGTCGCCTACGACGGCGAGAGCGGGCACGAGAAGTCGACCGTCACGCGGTATGACGTCGTCGTGCTCGACCGGGACCTGCCTGGGATGTCCGGTGACGAGCTGTGCAAGGAGATCCTCAGCTCCGGCGCGCTGACCAGGGTCATGATGCTGACGGCCAGCGGCACCATCGAGGACCGCGTGGCCGGGCTGTCGCTGGGTGCGGACGACTACCTCGCGAAGCCGTTCGCGTTCCCTGAGCTCGTAGCGCGCGTACGGGCGTTGGCGCGGCGTGCGACGCCGGCGACGCCTCCTGTGCTGTCCGCGCAGGACGTCGAACTGGACCCGGCGCGGCGCACCGTGTCGCGCGGCGGGCAGCCGATCGAGCTGACCCGCAAGGAGTTCGGCGTGCTCGAGGTGCTGCTCGCGGCCAAGGGCTCGGTAGTGAGCAGCGAGGAGCTGCTGGAGCGGGTGTGGGACGAGAACGCCGACCCGTTCACCACGACCGTGCGCGTCACCGTCATGACCCTGCGCAAGAAGCTCGGTGAGCCGGGCATCATCGACACCGTCGTGGGCTCCGGGTACCGGGTGCCGAGCGCGTCGATCGGACCAGCTGAGGACTAGCCCCATGCGCAGGCGCGGACCCGGACTGCGGCTCCGGATCACGCTCCTCACCACCGCGCTCGTCGCGGTGGTGAGTGTTGTGCTGCTCTTCCTCGGGTGGACGCTGGTCGGGCGGGTCTTCGACGCCTCGCCGTCGTTCCCGTCGGACACCCGCGTGACGGTGGACGGCGTCACCGTCACCGTGAAGACGTTGACGGACGCGTTGGCCGTGGCCGCCCGGCAGGACCTGCTGCGCGCGGGGTTGATCGCGTTCGCGTGCATGGTGCTGGCCGCGGCCGTGCTGGCGTGGACGTTCACCGGGCGCGTGCTGAAGCCTCTGCACGACGTCACGGGTGCCGCGCGCCAGTTGTCCGCCGAGTCGCTGGGGTCCCGGTTGCGCCTGGAAGGGCCGCGGGACGAGGTCGCGGAGCTCGCGGACACGTTCGACGCGATGCTCGACCGGCTTGAGGCCGCCTTCGGCTCCCAACGCCGGTTCGTGGCCAACGCATCGCACGAACTGCGCACTCCTCTCTCGGTGATCCGCACGGAGCTGGACGTGACGCTGTCCGATCCGGATGCCGACGTCGAGGAGCTGCGGCGCATGGCCGGTGTCGTTCGCACGGCGGGGGAGCGTGCGGAGCAGTTGGTGTCCGCGCTGCTGCTGCTCGCGCGTACGGACGGCATCGGGCTCGCGGTACGTGAGCCGGTCGATCTCTCGGCTGTCGTCGAGTCCGCGTGGAAGGCCGTGCGCGCGGAAGCTGAGGCACGGAACCTGCGCGCGGTGTTCCGCTGCGTGCCGGCGCTCGCGGTCGGCGATCCCGCGCTGCTGGAACGCATCGCGGGCAACCTGCTGGAGAACGCCGTCCGGCACAACCAGGTCGGCGGGTGGATCGAGACCGTGGTGGAGAGCGGGCCGCAGTGGTCCGTGCTGCGGGTGTCGTCGTCGGGTCAGCTCATCCCGCCGGACCGCGTCGAGGAGCTGTTCGAACCGTTCCGCCGCGGGGTGAAGGACCGCACCGGCCAGTCCGGAACGGGTCTCGGGCTTTCGATCGTCCGGGCCGCGGTGGCCGCACACGGCGGGTTTGCGCAGGCAGTGGCCGTGCCGGCGGGTGGTCTGTCGGTGACCGTGCACCTGCCGAGCGCACCTCGCTAGGACCGGATGCGAGATTGTCGACGTGGCCCCGGTCACACTGTGCGTCGATCTTGCCGTGTTTGGGCCGTCCGTGTGGTGTCTGACCTGCGGTTACTCGGCCGGTGACCCCCGATTTGGATCTCGGGGGGCGCCCGTGTAAATTTCTCTCTGCCAGCGCGGAACGGGCCGGGAAACACCGGAACGGAGCGCGGCGAAAGACTTCTAAGCCTGACACAGCCCCGGAAGTGACTCTCCTCGGAGATGAGCTGCGGTGAGCGCGTGTTCTTTGAGAACTCAACAGCGTGCCGAAACACAGCCAGTAATATGAAAACTCCTCGTCAGGGGTTTTCCTTTGAGTAGCAAGACCAGATTGCCAGACA
>Ga0207692_10000145_pt1 | contig 22081 bp, 22 predicted proteins | sample LARL52metaG_FD_184345 | JGI IMG/M metagenome (GOLD analysis project Ga0207692, IMG submission 184345) | Corn, switchgrass and miscanthus rhizosphere microbial communities from Kellogg Biological Station, Michigan, USA - LAR L5-2 metaG... | ecosystem: Host-associated > Plants > Roots >...
CGGTAACCAGTCACATTGACCCTCCTTGGGCTGGCCGGGCCGCCATCAGGTCCGGTACACCGCCCCGCCGTCGACCTCGTCCTTGGACAGGCGGCGCATCAAGTAGAGCCCTTCCAGCGCGAACTCCACCGCCGCGGCTGCGTGGCCGAGCGATTCGCTGCCTTCCATGCCGAGCCGCTGCATGATCTTGGCCAGGCCGCTCACCTCACCGACCCGGGCCAGCAGACCCGCGGCGGGCACCAGTTCGCCGGTCTCCACCGTGCTGCCGCCCTCGAACAGGGCGAGCAGGCCGGACAGGTCCGCATTGCCGAGCCGGGCACGGAAGGTGTCGGCGGTGGCCCGCCGGAGCATGTGCTCGAGCACCTCCTGCTCCCTGCCCTCCTCGCTGACCTCGAACTCGACCTTGCCGCGCAGGCTCGTGACCACCGGCGGCAGGTCGCAGATCCGGACCACCGGCGTCTGCTCACCGGTCAGCGCGGACCGGCGCACCGCCGACGCCGCGGCGGACTCCGCGGCCGCGATCGCGAACCTTGCCGACACCCCGGAACGGGCGTCCACCGCGGGCGACGCGCGCACCAGCCGGGTGAACCGCGCGATGACCTCGACCAGGTGGCCGGGCAGCGCCGCACCCGGGTCGGAGCCGTCGGCGGTGATCAGCGCCTCCTGGCGGATCAGTGCCAGTTCGTCGGACAGGGACTGCGGGTAGTGGGTGCGGATCTCGGCGCCGAACCTGTCCTTCAGCGGCGTGATGATCCGGCCGCGGCTGGTGTAGTCCTCCGGGTTGGCGCTCGCCACCAGGATCAGGTCAAGCGGCAGCCGCAGCGCATAGCCGCGTACCGCGATGTCCCGCTCCTCCAGCACGTTCAGCAGCGACACCTGGATGCGCTCGGCCAGGTCGGGAAGCTCGTTCAGGCAGAAGATGCCGCGGTTGGTGCGGGGGACGAGGCCGAAGTGGATCGTCTCGGCGTCCCCCAGGGTGCGGCCCTCGGCCACCTTCACCGGGTCCACGTCGCCGATCAGGTCGCCGACGCTGGTGTCCGGGGTGGCCAGTTTCTCGCCGTAGCGCTCGCTGCGGTGCCGCCAGGTCACCGGCAGCTCGTCCCCCTGCTCCGCGGCGAGCCGGCGGCAGCGGGCGCACACCGGCTGGTAGGGGTGGTCGTTGATCTCGCACCCGTCGACCGCGGGCGTCCACTCGTCAAGCAGTGTGGGCAGGGTCCTGATCAGGCGCGTCTTTCCCTGGCCGCGCTCACCGAGCAGCATCGTGTCGTGCCCGGCGAGCAGTGCCCGCTCCAGTTGCGGCAGCACCGTCTGGTCGAACCCGATGATCCCGGCAAACCGGTGCTCGCCCGCGCGCATCGCCGCCAGCAGGTTGCGGCGGATCTCCTCTTTGACGGTCTCGTAGGCGTGTCCGCTGGCGCGCAGTTCGCCCACGGTCGCGATGCTGGGGCGGGGGGCTGCGGGAGCGGCGGCGTGTGTCTGATTGTCTGAGTGCACCATTCGACATTATGTCCACCCGGGCGGGGCTGGCACCGGCCCGGTCAGCCGGCGGCACGACTGCGCGGGAGAGGCGAGCGAGATGGGATCTGAGGATCCGGTGCTGGCGATCGACATCGGCGGCACCAAGGTTGCCGCCGGTGTGGTCGAGCCCGGCGGGCGGCTGGCGTCCTGGGCGCAGACGGAGACGCCCCGCGGGCTGGAGGCCGAGCAACTCTGGCGGACGCTGGACGCCCTGTGCACGACGCTGCTCGCCGAGCAGGGGATAGACCCGCCTGACGGCCTCGCCGGCGTGGGGTGCGGATGCGGCGGCCCGCTGGACTGGCCGGTGGGCCGGGTCTCGCCGCTGAACATTCCCGCGTGGCGCTCGTTCCCGCTGCGCGAGCGGCTCCGGGAGCGGTTCGGCGGGATCCCGGTACGGCTACACAACGACGCCATCTGCATGGCCGTGGGCGAGCACTGGCGGGGCGCGGGCCGGGGGCGGCGCAACCTGCTCGGCATGGTGGTCTCCACCGGCGTGGGCGGCGGCCTGGTGCAGGACGGGCGGCTCATCAACGGCGCGACGGGCAACGCCGGGCATATCGGGCATGTGGTAGTGGATCCGACCGGGCCGTTCTGCGTGTGCGGCGGGCGCGGCTGCCTGGAGGCCATCGCCCGGGGGCCCGCCCTGGTCGCCTGGGCGCAGGGTGAGGGCTGGCGCCCGGACCAGGCGCTTGCAACCGCCAAGGACCTCGCCGACGACGCGGCGCAGGGCCATCCGATCGGGCTCGCCGCCATGCGCCGGGCCGGCGGGGCGCTTGGCATCGCCATCGCCTCCGCGGTCCAACTGTGCGACGTGGAGGTGGTCTCGATCGGCGGCGGCCTTGCCCAGGCCGGGCCGCTGCTGTTTGATCCGCTGGAGGAGGCGCTGCGCACCCACGCGGGGCTCGACTACGCCAGGGACGTGCCCGTGGTGGCCGCCACGCTGGGCCAGAGCGCGGGGCTGATCGGGGCCGCGGCGCTGATCTTCGCGTCCGACCGGTACTGGGCCGGCGATTGACCGCGGGCCGCGCGCGATGAAGCCACGGCCCATGGATGCGACACTGCTCGCATGACGACCATCCCACGGGTCCGCCCCGATGACGTGGCCGCGGCCAGGAAACTGCTGCGTGGAATCGTCTCGCCGACCCCGGTGCTGCATTCCCGGGTGCTGTCCGACCGGTTGTCCGGCCCGGTGTTCCTGAAGTGCGAGAACCTGCAGCGGACCGGCTCGTTCAAGACGCGCGGCGCCTACGTTCGGATCAGCAGGCTGACCGAGGCAGAGCGGGACCGCGGTGTGGTGGCCGCGAGCGCGGGCAACCACGCCCAGGGCGTTGCCTTCGCCGCCGCGGTGCTCGGGGCGCGGGCCACCGTGGTCATGCCGGAGGGCGCGCCGCTGCCCAAGGTCGAGGCCACCAGAGGCTACGGCGCCGAGGTCATCCTGCAGGGCGAGACGATCGATGATTCGCTCGGCGTGGCCCTGGCGTACGCGCAGGAGCGGGGGTCGGTGTTCATCCACCCGTTCGATCACCCGGACGTGGTGGCCGGCCAGGGAACCGTCGGCCTGGAGATCTTGGAGCAGTGCCCGGAGGTGCGCACGATCGTGGTGCCGGTGGGTGGCGGGGGACTGGCGTCCGGGATCGCGGTGGTGGCGAGCGACGCCGACCCGCCGGTGCGGGTGGTGGGGGTTCAGGCGGAGGCGGTCGCCCCGCTGCCCGCCTCACTGGCGGCAGGCCATCCGGTGCGGATCGACCCGGGAGCCACGATGGCGGACGGCATCGCGGTGGCCAAGCCGGGCGAGATCTGCTGTGACATCTTCGGGGCCCTGGGGGTCACGGTGGTGACGGTGACCGAGGAAACGCTGTCCACGGGGCTGCTGCTGTGCCTGGAGCGGGCCAAGCAACTGGTGGAGCCCGCCGGGGCCGCCGGGGTGGCCGCGATGCTCGAGCACCCGGAGGCGATCGAGACGCCGGCCGTCGCGGTGCTGTCCGGCGGCAACATAGATCCGCTGCTGCTGGCCAAGGTGCTGCGGCACGGCCTGGCCGCGGCCGGGCGGTACCTGATCTTCCGGTGCCAGCTTCCCGATCGCCCCGGCGCGCTCGCCACGCTGCTCGCCGAGGTGGCCGCGCTCGGCGCGAACGTGCTCGACGTCTCGCACGAGCGGGTGGCGCCGCGGCTGCTGGTGGATGAGGCCGAGGTGCTGCTGCAGGTGGAGACGCGCGGCGCCAGCCACTGCGATGCGGTCATGACCGGTCTGCGCCGGGCCGGCTACACGCTCAAATTCATCTGAACGCCCCCCGTGGCCGGTCCCGCCCAAGCAGCCCAGCCCGTGGCCGGCCCGCAGGGCCAAGGCCCCGTGACGAAGGAACGGGGCCTTGAGCCATCGGGGGGTTCCAGGGGGGTCGCTCCCCCAGGCCAGCACCTTGAGCCATCGGGGGGTTCCGGGGGGTCGCTCCCCCGGGCCAGCACCTCAGAGGTTGCCGCGGCGGGCCTGTTCCCGCTCGATCGCCTCGAACAGTGCCTTGAAATTGCCCTTGCCGAAACCCTCCGAGCCGTGCCGCTCGATCAGTTCGAAGAACACCGTCGGCCGGTCCTGTACCGGCTTGGTGAACACCTGCAGCAGGTAGCCGTCCTCGTCCCGGTCGGCGAGTATCTTCTCGGCGGCCAGTTCGGCGAGTGGCACCCGGGTCTCGCCCACCCAGCCGCCGAGTTGCTCGTAGTAGGTGTCCGGGGTGTCCAGGAACTCGACCCCGGCGGCCTTCATGGCGCGCACCGTGGCCACGATGTCGTCGGTGGCCAGCGCGATGTGCTGCACCCCCGGGCCACCGTAGAAGTCCAGGTACTCGTCGATCTGCGACTTCTTCTTGCCCGGCGCGGGCTCGTTGATCGGGAACTTGACCTTGCGCGAGCCGTCCGCGACCACCTTGCTCATCAGCGCCGAGTACTCGGTGGCGATGTCGTCGCCGACGAACTCCTTCATGTTCGTGAAGCCCATGACGCGGTGGTAGTAGCCGACCCACTCGTCCATGTGGCCGAGTTCCACGTTGCCCACGCAGTGGTCGATCTCAGTGAAGAAGGGCTTGGCGGCCGGTTCCACCAGCGGGTTGGCCGGCACATAGCCGGGCAGGTACGGGCCCGAATAGTTGGACCGCTCCACCAGCGTGTGGGTGGTGTCCCCGTAGGCGGCGATCGTGGCCAGCACCACCTTGCCGTGCTCGTCCTCGGCCGTGTGCGGTTCGGCGATGGGCCGGGCCCCCCGGGCGACCGCGTAGCCGAAGGCCTCCTCCGCGGACAGGACGCCGATCGACAAGTCGGTCACGCCGTCGCCGTGCGCGGCCACGTGCGCGCCGAGTGCGGTGCCCGCCCGGACCGGGCCGCGCAGCACGAACCGTGCCTGGCCCGACGTCAGCACGTAGGCGGCCTCGTCCCGGCAGCCCGTCTCCGGGCCACGGTAGGCGACGCAGCGCATGCCGAAAGCGCTGGAGTAGTAGTGGGCGGCCTGACGGGCGTTGCCCACCGCGAAGACCACGGCGTCCATCCCGGTGACATGGAAACCATCCGCGGTGCCGGGGTGATCGTGCCAGCCGTTGCTCGCCATGGTCGGCTCCCTTCGCGCCAGCCGGTCCGCGCGCCTCTGCGTGGCCGGCCCGTTGAAGGCAGCATGCGGAGGTCCATGCATGATGCGCAAGGGTTTGGTCCAGCACTGATCATTTTGTATATTCGATTCCGGGAGCCATGCGGAAAACTGCACAGCCTGCCTGCATCGAGAGGGCCGCCGTGATCGACGAGCTTGACGCGCGCTTGATCGAGTTGCTCGCGGCGGAGCCGCGGGTCGGGGTGCTTGAGGCGTCCCGGCGGCTCGGTGTGGCCCGCGGCACCGTGCAGGCAAGGCTCGACCGGCTGCAGGCCAGGGGCGTGGTGACCGGCTACGGGCCGGACATCGACCCGGCCGCGCTCGACCACGCGGTGACCGCGTTCGTGACGCTGGAGATCAGGCAGGCCGGCGGGCACGACCCGGTCGCGGAGCGGCTGGCGGCCATCCCCGAGGTGCTCGAGGTGCACACGATCACCGGGGCCGGGGACATGCTGTGCCGCGTGGTCGCCCGCACCAACGCGGACCTCCAGCGGGTGATCGACGCCATCGTCGGCGTGGCCGGGGTGGTACGGGCCTCGACGGTGATCGCGCTTGCCACGCCGGTGCCCTACCGGGTGCTGCCACTGGTGCGCACGGTCGCCCGCCCCGCCCACTAATCGAGGCGTTCCAGCCTGGCGGCATCCGACGCGGTAGCCGCGTACCGACGTTGGCGAGCTGGGCGGCCTCTTCCCGGCGCAGACCGGGGACCCGCCGCACCCCCCAATCGGCGAGGCCCACCTCGGCCGGGCTCAGCCGGGCGCGACGGGAGCGCAGGAACGCACCCAGCTCGCGGCGCCGGTCCCGCACCGCACCGGGGGCGGGACCGGCCTGGTGATCACCGGGCGCGGAAGAAATCACGAGCCCAGATTCCCACGACGGTCTGGCCGCTTGCCAGGTAGTGCCGCTACCAGGAGCGGCAGGCGCAGGATGGTGCGCCCCGGTGCGCCCACACTGATGGCATGGCTCACACACTCAGCTCACCCGACGGCACCACGATCGCCTACGACTCACGCGGCGAAGGGCCGGCCCTGATCCTGGTCGACGGGGCGCTGACCGTCCAGTCGTCCGGCACCGGGGAGCTGGCCACGCTGCTCGCGCCGCACTTCACGGTCTACGGCTTTGATCGCCGTGGCCGCGGCAAGAGCGGGGACACGCTGCCCTACGCGGTGGACCGGGAGATCGACGACATCGAGGCAGTGATCGACCGTGCCGGTGGGTCGGCGTTTCTTTACGGGCACTCCTCCGGCGGGCCCCTGGCCATGCGGGCGGCCATCAGGCTCGGCAGCAAGGTCGGCAAGATCGCCATGTACGAGCCGCCCTACAACAACGACCCCGGCGCGCAGGAGTCCTGGAGCCGGTACCTCAGGCAGCTCAAGGTGGCGCTGGCCGAAGGCCGCCGGGGCGACGCGGTGGCCCTGTTCATGCGGTTTGTCGGCACACCCGCCGAACGGGTCGACGGCATGCGCCGCGCGCCGTTCTGGCCGGGCATGGAAGCCGTCGCGCCGACGCTGGCCTACGACCACGCCGCGATCCTGGGCGAGCCCTGGTCGGTGCCGGCCGACCTGGCCGCGCGCGTCCGCGTGCCCGCCCTGGTGATCTCGGGCGACGCGGGCCTTACGTTCATGCCCGACGCGGCGCGAGCACTGAGCCGGGCGATCCCGCAGGGCCGGCTGCGGATGCTGGCGGGTCAGACGCATGACGTGCAGCCTGGCGTGCTCGCCCCGGTCCTGGTGGAGTTCTTCGCCTCATGAGCCAATGCCGTGGGCGGGGGCCGTGAGCCGCCGAGCTATCCGGCCGCGCCGGGCTGCGCGGCACCGCTGAGGCCGCAGGCGATGTCGAGCACCACGGAGCGCAGTTTCTCCGGGTCGTCGGCGCGGTCGGCGTAGAACATGCAGCCGAAGCTCACGCTGGCCAGCGCTACCCCGGCGCGGACCTGGCTCTCCAGCGATGGGTTCTCCTCGGTGAGCAGGCCGACCAGGGCATCCATCCGCTCACGGAACAGTTCGCTGCGGTTCTTGGCGTGCGCCAGGCTGTTGACCGAGGCCTGGTTGTGCTGGAGCATCCGGAACACAGCGGCGCCCTCGGCCACGATGCGGTAGTAGCGGTTCAGCACCTGGCCGCGGGATTCGGGTGTACGGGGCTGCGTCCTGCCCCAGGCGATCAGTTCATCCATCTGGCCGAAGTAGTCCTCGACCAGGCTGGCCACGATGTCTTCCTTGGACTTGAAGTGGTAGTACAGCGCGGCCTTGGTGACGTCGAGCCGCTCGGCGATCTCCCGCAGCGAGGTCTTGTCGTAGCCCTGCTCGGCGAACAGTTCCAGAGCGACCGTCTGGATCCGCTGCCTGGTGTCGTGGCGGGCGTGCGCCTGGCTGGTCTCGGTCATCGGATGCCGCGCCTCCCGCCTTCCCTCTGGGCCGTTCGCTGAGCTGGCCTGGTTCCCGCCGTGGACCGATCGAAACTTACTTGACGACCGGTTAGTTCACGATTTATGGTATGAGCATACGGCCAAACTAACCGGTCGGCAAGTTAGTGGCGCGGAATCTGAGCGCGTCGTCCGGTGTGGCGGTCCACGGGGACCAGCGACGGGCCGCGGAGACGTAGGGACGGGCCGGGGAACAGCGACGGGCCGGGAACGGCCAGAGGAAGGAGCGCGGCATGGCGGAGGCGAAGGCCGCTGCAGCGCCCATCGGGGGAGACGAGAGTCCGGGCGTGCGGCGGGAGGTGCTCATCATCCTCCCCGGGCTGCTGCTCGCGATCATGCTGGCCATGCTGGACCAGCTGGTCGTCTCCACCGCGCTGCCCAGGATCGTGGGTGACCTCGGGGGCGTCACCCATCTGTCCTGGGTGGTGACCTCCTACGTGCTGGCCTCGACGGTGACCACGCCGCTGTACGGCAAGCTGGGCGACATGTACGGCCGCAAGCGCTGGCTGATGATCGCGATCGTCATCTTCTTGGCCGGCTCGGCACTGTCCGGCCTCTCGCACTCGATGGACCAGCTCATCGCGTTCCGCGCGCTGCAGGGCCTCGGCGCGGGCGGGCTGCTCACCGGCGCCATCGCGACCATCGGCGACCTGGTGTCACCACGCGAGCGGGGCCAGTACATGGGTTACATCATGGGCGTGATGACCCTGGCCATGATCGCCGGGCCACTGGTCGGCGGCTACATCACCGACAACTTCAGCTGGCGGTGGATCTTCTACATCAACATGCCCATCGGCGGCGCCGCCCTGCTGTACCTGGCCGCGACGATGCACCTGCCCCGGCGGCGTGCCCAGCACAAGATCGATTACGCCGGGGCGGTGACCCTCGCCATCGCCGCCACCTCGATCATCCTGATGACCACCTGGGGCGGCACCCAGTACGCGTGGGGTTCGGTGCAGGTCATCGGGCTCGCTCTGCTCGCGCTCGTCGCCACCGCGGCGTTCCTTTACATCGAGAGGCGCGCGCCCGAGCCGGTCCTGCCGCTGAACGTGTTCCGCAACCGCAACTTCTCCGTCGCCATCGCGATGAGCTTCCTGCTCGGCCTGGTGCTGTTCGGCGCGCTGACGTTCCTGCCGCTGTACCAGCAGACCGTGCAGCACCTGTCGGCCACGGAAAGCGGCCTGATGCTGATCCCGATGATGCTCGGCTCCACGGTGACGGCACTGATCTCGGGCCAGGTCACGACCAAGACCGGCCGGTACAAGGCGCTGCCGATCATCGGCGCGGGGGTAATGACGTTCGGGCTGTACATGCTGACCGGGATCGGCCTGCACACCAGCCTGGTCACCATCGGGATCTACTTCGCCGTGATCGGGCTCGGCATGGGCTTCCTGATGCAGATCACCACGCTCGTGGCGCAGAACAGCGTGGCCCCGCGGGAGATGGGCGTGGCCAGCAGTTCGCGTACGTTCTTCCAGCAGATCGGCGGGTCGCTCGGGGTGGCGGCGTTCGGCGCGGTGTTCGCCCGGCGGCTGGTCGAATCGCTGGCGGCGCACCTGCCCGGCGCGCACCCGAACGTGAAGGGCGCTCAACTCGACCCGGCCACCGTGAACCATCTGCCGGCGCTGGTGCGCGCCGACTTCTTCGTGGCGATCACGCACGCGGTCACCGGGGTGTTCTGGCTGGTCGTGCCGGCCGCCGCGATCGTGTTCCTGCTCGCCTGGCTGATCAAGGAAGTCCCGTTGCGCGGCCGCGCGCCCGTGGCGGAGCAGCCCGTGGAGAAGGAACTGGTGAGCTGACCCCACTGCGCTCCTTGCGCCGGCCCCTGCAACCTGAGGCGGGGGCCGGCGCATCTGTCTGGGCTAAGCGGGCACGCCGGCCGGCTTGCGGGCGGCCGCCATCAAGGGCGGGTCCGGGCTCCTGTCAGACCCCGGCGTACGGGACCGCCTCGAGGATCTCGACCGTGGCGGCGCGACCGTTCGGCAAGTTGTAAGTGGCTGTCTCGCCGACCTTCTTGCCCGAGATAGCGCTGCCCAGCGGGGAGCGTGGGGAGTACACGTCGATGGGCGCGCCGCTTTCCTCGCGCGAGGCGAGCAGGAAGGTGACCTCGTCCTCGTCGCCGGCGAACCGGATCGTTACGGTCATGCCGGGGCCCACGACGCCCTCGGTCCGGGGCGGGTCGCCGACCCGGGAGGTCTCCAGGATGTGCTGGATCTGCCGGATCCGGGCCTCCTGTTTGCCCTGCTCCTCCTTCGCGGCGTGGTAGCCGCCGTTCTCCCGCAGGTCGCCTTCGTCTCTAGCGGCTTCGATCTTCTTCGCGATCTCTACACGCGCGGGGCCGGCCAGATAGTCGAGCTCCGCCTTCAGCCGGTCATGTGCTTCCTGGGTGAGCCAGGTGACATCCTCGCGTGTCTCGGTCACGGGTACTCCTTGCCTGCTTTGCGAACGGATGAGGTCCGCCGGAGCCAACTCGGCCCCATGGGGGTATTGGGGGCCTATGCGGCCCTCCGGGTAACTCTCCGAGGTTACAAGGGTGCGGGGTATTACCGCGCCAGTCAATAACCTGCCGGGAGTGAGCACGGGAATAAGTTCGCCTATCCGGGGTGCTGTCGTGCAGGATAATGTCCCGGCGCCGTGCCCGCTAGTCCCGTAGAGCCTGGCCAGCGGCGTCCTGACCGCGCCCGTTATTCCCACCACCGGGGGAATTTGCTGTGCCTCCTTCACACACCGACTCCATCGGCCGGGCGATGCCCGGCACGCCCGCTGCCACGCCCGGCTCGCCGGGGGAGGGCCTGCCGTACGCGGGGTTGCGCCTGCTGGCGGTGCATGCGCACCCGGACGATGAGTCCAGCAAAGGCGCAGCAACAATGGTGCGTTACGCACGTTCCGGGGCAGATGTGATGGTCGCCACCCTGACCGGGGGTGAGCGTGGTGACATCCTCAACAAGGCAATGGACCGCCCCGAGGTACGGGCCGACCTGCCCCAGATCCGGCGCCAGGAGATGGCACGGGCCAGGGAAATCCTGGGAGTACGGCAAAAATTTCTTGGATTTGTCGATTCCGGGCTGCCCGAGGGCGATCCGCTGCCCCCGTTGCCGGACGGGTGCTTCGCCCTGCAAAAGCTGGAGGACGCCGCCGAGCCACTGGTCGCCCTGATCCGGGAGTTCCGCCCGCACGTGATCCTGACCTACGACGAGAACGGCGGCTATCCGCACCCCGACCACGTGAAGACGCACGAGGTCACGATCGAGGCGTTCGACGCGGCCGCCGACCCGGACCGCTACCCCGGCACCGGCGCGCCCTGGCAGCCGCTCAAGCTGTACTACTTCGCCACGTTCCACAAGGCCAGGGTCGTCGCGCTGCACGAGGAAATGCTGCGCCGCGAACTGGAGTCGCCGTACGCCGACTGGCTCGCCAAGTGGGAGGACCCGCCGAAGGGCCGGACTCCGCTGGAGATCACCACCAGGGTGCGGTGCGAGGAGTACTTCGAGACCCGGGACCTGGCCCTGCTCGCCCACGCGACCCAGATCGACCCGAACAGTTCCTGGTTCGCCATCCCGCTGGAGGTCTCGGCGGCCGCCTGGCCCACCGAGGATTACCACCGGGCCAGGTCGCTGGTGGATACTGAGCTACCAGAAGCTGACCTGTTCGCTGGCATCCGGGAGATGGTGAGCCGGTGAGAATCCTGGCCTCCCCCGCGGCCAGCCAGGTGGTGCCCGGTGTCCTCGGGTTCCTCGTGGTGGCCGGGATGGGCCTGGTGCTGTTCTTCCTGCTGCGCTCGATGAACAAGCACCTCCGCAAGGTGGTGCGCGAACCGCGGTGGCGCGAGGAGGCGGAGGGCCAGGACCCGGGCGGCCAGGGACCGGAGGACGGCGGGAACGGGCCGCAGGACCAGCCGGAGCCGGACTACAGCCGCAACGGCTCGGGCCAGGCCTGACCTTCAGGGCCCAGGGGCCTGGCCCAGCCGCTTACCCCCTGAGCCGCCTTAAGCCTGGGCCAGCGGCATGCCGAAGGCCAGCAGGCGATGTCCGGGGGCGTATTCATAGTCGCGGTGCGGCAGGCGCTGGAACCCTGCCTCGGCATACAGGCGCTGCGCCGCGCGCATCTCCGGCTGGGTGAGCAGCAGCAGCTCGCGCACCTCCCGGATGGCGGCCCGCCGCATCACCGCGGCCAGCAGCGCCCGCCCGATTCCGCGGCCCCGTGCCGCGGCGGCGACCGCCAGCGCCCGCACCTCACCCTCGCCGGGATTGCGCAGCACCTCACCGCCGTGCGGCCAGGTCACCAGCGTCACCGTGCCGAGTATGTTCCCGTCGTCCACGGCGGCGAGTATCTCGCCGGTGCCGTCCATGCCCAGTACGCGCAGGGTGTCGGCGTAGCCGGACGCCGCAGACAGGAACCCGTCGGCCTGATAGGCGGCTACCCGCAGGTCGCCGATCTGGCCGAATTCCCCGGATTGTGCGTCACGTACGTCCACGGTCGGCTGCAACGGGCGCGGAGCCCATGGCATTCCGGTCACTCCAGTCCGCGCCCCCCGGCTCGGGCTGCCGCGCCCGCCAGGCGGGGCCCCTGGGCGGTGTCAGGCCACGTAAGGCTCGCCGGATTCCGCGGTCATGGGCAGGCCCGCGGCGTGCCAGCCGACCATGCCGTCGGACACGTTGCTGGCGTCCCAGCCGGCACCGGCCAGCGCCTGCGCGGCGTGCCCGGACCGGTTGCCCGACCGGCAGATCACATACAGCGGCCGGTCCTGCGCCAGTTCGGTGTAACGCGCGCCAAGCTCGCCGAGCGGTATGTGCACCGCACCCGGCACGTGGCCGGCCTCCCATTCCTCGGGTTCCCGCACGTCAAGCAGGTAGGCGTCGGCCGGCACCTCGGCCGCGGGCACCTGTGCCACCGGGCCACCGTGAGTCATCCCCAAGCCACCTCCTTGCGCGGGGCCGTTGTGTCGTCATTGTGGCAACGACGACACAAGAATGTCGCCGTTGCCACATCGACGGCAATCATGACCGCGATTCTCCTTCTCGTATGCTGCTGCCCGCTGACCGCAACACCCGGAACCTCCGGGGCATGCCCGGTGGCGCCGTGATGTTGTCCGGGTGGTGACGCTGCCCCCGGAGCGGCATAACATCCGCGTGGGCAGCAACGACGTCTGCTCTTTCGGAAGGGGAGTTCATGGAGTACGCCAACCTGGGCTCGACCGGCCTGCGCGTGTCCCGTATCTGCCTCGGCATGATGAGCTTCGGCGACAGGAGCAGCAGGCAGTGGGTGCTTGAAGAGGACGCCGCGGAGCCGCTCGTCAAGGCCGCGGCCGACGGCGGCGTGATCTTCTACGACACCGCGGACACCTATGCCAACGGCGCGAGCGAGGTCGTCACCGGGCGGCTGCTGGGCAGGCTGTTCCGCCGCGAGGACGTGGTGGTCGCCACCAAGGTGTTCAGCGCGATGTCCGACGCGGAGAACGACCGCGGCCTGTCCCGCAAGCACATCCTGGCCGGGATCGACAACTCGCTGCGCCGCCTGGGCATGGACTACGTGGACCTCTACCAGATCCACCGGTGGGACTCGCGGACCCCGATCGAGGAGACCATGGAGGCGCTGCACGACGTGGTCAAGTCGGGCAAGGCGCGCTACATCGGGGCGAGCAGTATGTACGCCTGGCAGTTCGCCAAGGCGCAGCACGCGGCGGAGCGGCACGGCTGGACCCGGTTCGTGTCCATGCAGAACCACTACAACCTGCTCTACCGCGAGGAAGAGCGGGAGATGATCCCGCAGTGCATCGACCAGGGCGTCGGGGTGATCCCGTGGAGCCCGCTGGCCCGCGGCGTGCTGACCGGCAACCGGACCAGGGACGGGCAGCGGCTCACCACCCGGGCCGGTGCGGACCCGTTCGGTGACAGCCTCTACAACCAGGCCGACTTCGACGTGGTGGACGCTGTCGCCGAGGTGGCCGCCGAGCGCGGGGTGGCGCCCGCCCAGGTCGCGCTGGCCTGGTTGCTGCACCGGCCCGGGGTGACCGCCCCGATCGTCGGCACCACGAAGCCCGGCCACGTGGACGACGCGCTGGCGGCCGTGAAGCTGGAACTCACCGAGGAGGAGATCCGCCGGATGGAGGAGCGCTACGTGCCCCATCCGATCCTGGGGCACGGTTAGCCGCGGTACTCCAGGCCGGCGGTCCGGTCCACCGCCAGAGACCGGGAATTTGCGTTGCGGCGGGAACGCACGGGGCGGACGATGTCCGGATGACATGGACCGCTCCAGAAGTGAAACGCCCCGAGCCGCCCCTGGTCGCTGGGGAGCGGGAGTCCCTGGACGCCTGGCTCGACTTCCACCGCGCCACCCTGCTCGGCAGGTGCTCCGGGCTTACCGCCGACCAGCTCAAGGAGCATGCCGTGCCGCCGTCCGGGCTGACCCTGCTCGGCCTGGTCCGGCACATGACCGACGTGGAACGGTGGTGGTTCCGGGTCCACGGCACCAACCAGGACATGACGGCCCGCTATTACACCGAGGACAACCTGAACGGTGACTTCGACGACCTGGACGAGCCGGATGCGCCGGCCGTCGTGGCGGCGTTCTGGGAGGAGGTCGGCCTGGCCCGGGCCGCCGTCCGGGACCTGGACCTGGACCATGTCGTGCCCAGCCACGGTCACCATCCCGAGCGAGTCAGGGACCTCCGCTGGATCTACGTGCACATGATCGAGGAGTACGCCCGCCACAACGGCCACGCCGACCTGCTCCGCGAGCGCATCGACGGCGTGACGGGCGACTAGCCGGTCAGGAGCCCTCGGCGGCGCGCTGAGCCGCGCCACAGCTAGGGCACAGGCCGAACAATTCCACGGTGTGGTCCACCACGGTGAAGCCCGCCTCGGCCGCCACCTTCTCCGCCCACTGCTCGACCGCGCGGCCCTCCACCTCCACGCTGGTCCCGCAGATGCGGCAGATCAGGTGGTGGTGGTGCACCGCGCTGCGGCAGCGACGGTACAAGGTCTCCCCGCCCGCGTCGCGGATCGTGTCGAGACGGCCGTCCTCGCTGAGCACCTGCAAGTGCCGGTAGACCGTGGTCAGCCCGATCCGCTCGCCGCGGCGGCGCAGTTCCCCATGGATCTGCTGGGCGCTCCAGAAGCCCGGCAGGCTGTCGAGCACGGCCGCGAGCGCCTCGGCCTGCTTGGTGCCACGGACACGCGTTCCGCCGAGAGGGCGCCTGGCCGGCACAGGCGTGGTCACAACCGCACACTAGCAGCTAGGCGGCCATGTTCCGCGGGCTCGCTCGCCGCCGCAGCCCTTGCCTGGCGGCGGTTCCGGCGCCAGGCGGCGGCGATCCGGCCCACGGCGTACCAGCCCGCGCTCAGCGCGCCCACGAAAAAGCCCACCGGCCAGTTCGTCTGGTAGGAGGCGGCGATCGCGGCCCACACCGTGCCGAGCGCCATCAGCACCGACAGCCCGATGGCGATCGCGGGCCTGTCGGTAAACGACCTGGCCGCGGCCGGGGGGCCGATCATCAGGCTGAAGATGAGCAGCGCCCCCACGACCGGCAGGGCCATGCTCGTGGCCAGGGCCAGCACCACCAGGAACAGCGTCTCCACCCGGGCCGCGCGCACCCCGCGTGCTTCGCCGAGTGCGGGCATGACCGCGGTGAGCAGCAGCGGGCGGTAGAGCACGATGAGCGCGGCCACGGTGACGGCGCCCAGTACGGCCACCGGAACTATCTCGTTGCTGCTGATGCCGAGTACCTCGCCGAACAGCAGCGAGTAGATCTCCGGCGCGTACTGGCTGCTGAAGCTGAGGAACAGCGCGCCGAGCCCCAGCATCATCACCAGCGTCAGCGCGGTGGCGACGTCATGCCGGCTGCGGCGGCTCAGCCAGCCGATGCCGAGCGCGCCGAGGACCGAGAACACGCCGAGGCCGGCCAGCGTATTCACCCCGATCAGGCTCGCCCCCGCCGCTCCGGCGAAGGCGCCGGTCGGCAGCGCGTCCGCGGCGAACGCGCTGCCGCGCAGCACCACGAAGAAACCCACCGCCCCGGCCACCACCGCCACGATGCCGGCGACGATCCACGCGTTGACCATGAAACCGGACAGCATCGCTCAGGCACCTGCCCCGTCGTGCCCGGCGGCCAGCGACCGGGCCCTGCCCGGCCGGTCGCCTGCCGGGCGTGTGACCGCGAACTGGGCCAGCAGGTAGAAGACCAGGACCAGCGCCACCACGAAGAAGCTCACCGGCCAGCCCTGGTGCGCGGGCGGCCAGTAGTAGCTGTCATAGGCGAGCAGGACACCCAGCCATGTGGCGGCGAGGCCGATCACCGCCGACCAGAGGACCGCCAGCCCGGGCCTGCTGGTCAGCCGCAGCGCCGCCGCGGCCGGCCCGACCAGCAGCGCGGTGCTCAGGATGGCCCCGATGGTCAGGGCGGACAGCGATACCGCGAGGGCGACGGCCACCAGGCACAGCGCCCCGGTGATACGCACCGGTATGCCGCGGGCGAAGGCCAGTTCCGGGCTGGCCGAGCTGAGCAGGAGCGGGCGGTAGAGCACCGCGACGATGGCCAGCGCGACCGCACCGAGCAACGCTGCCGCCCCGGCCGTGGAGGCGCTGATGGTGAAGATGGAGCCGAACAGGATCGTGACCGTGGCTCCGGTGGTGCTCGTTGACGTGGTTCCCCAGTAGAGGAACAGGGCCGCCAGGCCCAGCCCCGCCCCGCGCACGATGCCGGTCGCGAGGTCCCGGCCACGGCGCCGCTGGACCCCGATGAGATCCATGGCGGCGGCCGCCGCAACGCCGACAGCGGCGAATCCCCACAGCGGGGAGACCCCGGCGAGGTAGGAGGCGGAGCCACCGGTGACGCTGATGTCGGCGAGCGCGTGCCCGGCGTAGGACTGGCCGCGTACCACCGCGAACGTGCCGGCGACCCCGGAGACCAGCGCGGCCATGCCGCCGACGAGCAAGGCCACCCGGACCGGGGCGCTGGTGAAGAAACCCGGCGCGAACACCGCCTGAAGCACAGCGCTCAACGCTGCTCCTCGGTGACGTCCGGATCGGGCACGTCCTGGTCGGTGTGCAGGACGTGCGTGTCATCGCGGGGGCCGATGGCCGGCTCTTCGCCTCGCCCGGCCACCACCAGGACCCGGCCGTGCAGGTGAATGACGTCCACATGATGGCCGTAGAGCCTGGTCAGCACGTCAGGGCGGACGACCTCGTCGGTTGTTCCGCTGGCTGCCCGGCCGGCCGCCATGTAGACGACGCGGTCCATGACCGGCAGCAGCGGGTTGATCTCGTGTGCGGAGATCAGCACGGCGATTCCGCGCTCCTTCGAGATCCGCGCGAGCAGGCTCACTATCTCCTGCTCGCTGCGGATATCCAGGTTCGCCAGCGGCTCGTCCATGAGCAGCAGCCGGGGCTTGCTGATCAGCGCGTGCGCGATCATCACCCGCTGCTGCTCCCCGCCGGACAGGGTGCCGACCCTGGCGTCGGCGAAGTCCGCGGCGCCCACCGCGTGCAGCATCTCGTCGACCATCGCGCGCCGGGCGCGGGACGGCAGCGGGATGCCGAACCGATTCCCGTCGAGCCCGAGGCCCACCAGGTCCCTGGCCCGCAGCGGCATGTCGGGGTCGAGTTCGATCTTCTGCGGGACGTATCCGACGGCTCGGTCCCGCCGGCCCCCGCCCTCGCCGCCGATGCGCACCTGGCCGGCGGCGGGCTTCTGGAGCCCCAGGATCACCCGCAGCAGGGTCGTCTTGCCAGCGCCGTTGGACCCGATGAGGCCCACGAACTCGCCGGCCCGGATGGAGAACCGCACGTCGTGCAGTACTTCACGGCCGCCGAGCCGGACACTGACACCCTCGACGGCGAGCGCCTGCTCGCGGTCGGTGGCCCGGCCCGGCTCCGCGGTGATCACAGTGTTTCGGTCCACCATCACAGCCTTGATGTCGTGATCTTGCCGGCGACCGCCTTCTGCAGCGCCTTTACCTCGGCCAGCATCCACGACTGGTAGGTGTATCCCGGGGTCGGCATGGTCTCGTACAGGCCGACCACGGGGATGCCGTACTTGCGGGCCAGGCCGAGGAACGACTGGGTGAGCGTGTCGGTCACCTGCTGGTTGTAGAGGAACACCCGCACCTTGTGCCCGGAGAACAGGCTGTTCTGCAGGGACACATCCTGCGGCGAGGGATCCACGCCGTTCATGACGTCCCGCTGGAAGCCGAACGGCGTCAGGTTCCGCGCCCCCGCCGCCTGGAGCATGTAGTCGCCGACCGGCTCGGTGGTCGCCACCGGGGTACCGGGGTAGGCGGCCTTGAAGTGCGCCAGCGCCTGGTACCAGGGCCGCAGCGAGGCGTCGAACCTGGCCAGGTTTGCCCGGAAGGCCGCGGCGTGCGCGGGCTGCAGCGCGGCGAGGTCGGCGGCAATGGCCCTGGCCACCGTCGGCATGGTGGACGGCGCGTACCACAGGTGCGGGTTCGGCGTGCTGTCCGGCAGGTGCAGCAGCTTCTGCACGTCGATGACCTTGCGCTTGGAGTTCGGTGCCGCGGCCTCGATCTTGTCCATCCAGGCGTCGTAGCCGACCCCGTTCTGCACCACGAGCTGGGCCGCGCCGACGGTCTGGGAGACCGACGGGCTCGACTCGAACGTGTGCGGGTCGGTGTTGGGATTGTCCAGGACCGCGGTGACGTGCACGTACTTGCCGCCGATCTGGCTGATCACGTTCGCGTACTCGTTCTCCGCGCCGACGGCCACGATGCCGCCGCCCGCCGAGGTGAGCGACCCTGGGGCAGACGAGCACGCGGCCGCGAGCAGGCCCGCGCTCATCAGCGCGGCCACCGCGATCCCGGTGCGAACAGGCATGGGCTCAGTTCCGTCTCTGTGGAGGGACAGGCCTCGGCGACACACGGCGCGGGCCTTGATGAAAACGATAACCATTATTGCTAGTGTCGTCAAGCTGCGGCCGGGCCGCCGCCTGCCCGCGCCCCCGCGGCCCGGCGGCCTTGCTGCCGGGTGAAGATGGGTTTATGGCAGACCGGCTGAAGAACGCGACGAGCCCCTATCTCCTGCAGCACGCGGACAACCCGGTCGACTGGTGGCCGTGGTCACCCGAGGCGTTCGCGGCGGCACGCGAGCGGGACGTGCCGGTGATGCTGTCGGTCGGCTACTCGGCCTGCCACTGGTGCCACGTGATGGCGCACGAGTCGTTCGAGGATCCGCAGACCGCGGCGCTGCTGAACGACAATCTCGTGTCCATCAAGGTGGACCGGGAGGAACGGCCCGACGTGGACGCGGTGTACATGACCGCGACCCAGGCCATGACCGGCCAGGGCGGCTGGCCGATGACCGTGTTCATGACCCCGGACGGTGCGCCGTTCTACTGCGGCACCTACTTCCCCCGCGCACAGTTCCAGCACCTGGTGCTCGCCATTACCACGGCCTGGCACGAGGACCGGGCCGGGGTCGACGACCAGGCCAGCCGGATCGCCGCCGCACTGGCGCAACAGGCCGGGCCGTGGCAGCACGGTGACGAGACGGCCGAATTCGCGGACATCTGCCGCGAGGCGGTCGTCAACCTGGCCCGCGGGTACGACGCCCAGCGCGGCGGGTTCGGCCCTGCCCCCAAGTTCCCGCCGTCGATGGTGTGCGAGTTCCTGCTGCGGCACTCCGAGCGGCCCGGCGCGCCCGGCGGCGAACGGGCGCTGGAGATGGCCGCCGGCACCATGGCGGCGATGGCCAGGGGGGGCATGTACGACCAGCTCGGCGGCGGGTTTGCCCGCTACAGCGTGGACGCCGCCTGGGTCGTGCCGCACTTCGAGAAGATGCTCTATGACAACGCCCTGCTCGCGCGGGCGTACGCGCACTGGTGGCGGCGCACCGCCGACCCGCTGGCCGCGCGGGTGGCCAGGGAGACCTGCGCCTGGATGATCCGCGAACTGCGCACCGGCGAGGGCGGGCTGGCCTCCGCGCTTGACGCCGACAGCGACGGCGAAGAAGGGCTGTTCTACACCTGGACCCCGGACGAGCTGCGCGAGGTCCTGGGGCCCGATGACGCCGGTTACGCGGCGGAGGTATTCGGCGTGACCCCGGACGGAACGTTCGAGCACGGCCGCTCGGTGCTCCAGCGCCGCTCGGATCCCGCGGACTCCGAACGGATCGACCGGATCAGCGCGGCGCTGCTGGCCGCCCGCGACGAGCGGGTGCGCCCGGGCCGGGACGACAAGGTGGTCACCGCCTGGAACGGCCTGGCGATCGCCGCGCTCGCCGAGTGCGGGCTGCTCTTCGCCGAACCCGGGTTCGTGACCGCGGCGCTGCAGGCGGCGGATCTGCTCACCACGCTGCACCTGGTGGATGGCCGCCTGGCCAGGACCTCGCGCGCGGGCGAGGCGGGATCGGGCGCCGGGGTGCTCGAGGATTACGCCTGTCTGGCGGACGGGCTGCTGGCGCTGTCCGGCGTGACCGGTCAGGGCCGCTGGCTGACGCTCGCCGGTGACCTCCTGGAAACGGCGCTGACCAGGTTCGGCGACGGCAGCGGCGGCTTCTACGACACCGCCGACGACGGCGAGCGGTTGCTGTACCGGCCCGTGGATCCCGCCGACGGGCCCAGCCCGTCGGGGACCTTCGCCGCAGCCGGTGCGCTGCTGAGCTATTCCGCGCTCACCGGCTCGTCCCGGCACCGGGAGGCGGCCGCGGCGGCGCTGAACGTGCTCGGGCCGATCGCCGGCCGGTTCCCCCGCGCGGCCGGGTCTGGCCTCGCGGTTGCCGAGGCGGTGCTTGCCGGGCCCGCGGAGATCGCGGTCGTCGGGGCGGCCACGGACCCGCGCACCGCGGCGCTGCACCGCGCCGCGCTGCTCATGGCGCCGCCAGGAGCCGTGCTGGCGCTCGGTGACGGCGGACCGGACGGCGAGGCCGCGGGCGCCGTGCCGCTCCTCGAAGGGCGCCACCCGGTTGACGGCTCCCCGGCGGTCTACATCTGCCGAAATTTCACCTGCCGTACCCCTATCACTGATCACATGGAACTTCGGGAAGCGCTGCGATACCCCGCCGTGACCTGGGCTGAAAGAGATTTTGGAACCGTCAGCCCTGGCCAGGACGTCTAAGGCGATGGAATAGTGGGAAATCCTGAGTCGATTGACAGGGGTATGCACGCCGAGCGGCAAGGACGGTGAAGAGCGTGGAACTGGGCAGGAGCCGCCCCTCTGGGGAGACCCCGGCACAGTGCTGGCCTCGACCCCGCCACCCCGCCCAAGGGGACCCGCGCTCGAACCGGCGCGCGCGGCGGTTGCCCGCGCCCGCGCTTGGGGCCGTCACCGCACTCGTGGTCGTCGCGGCCGGCTGGCCCGGTATGGCGTCCGCAAGCATCCACAGCACCGGCCCTGTCGGCCCCGGCCCCGCGCCCTCGGCGCAGCCCTGGCTGCTCAGCCGGACGGCGCCCGCCCTGCTGCCGTCGCCCACCGCTCCCGCCGCCCCGGCCGTCAGCACCGCTGCCGATGTGGCCCCGCTGAAGCATGTGCTGCCGGTGGACGTGGTCGCGGTGTCGGACACCACACTCCCGGCCGCGGCCGTGAACAAGGTCCGCCACCTGTCCGGCGTGCGCGCGGTGCAGGCCGTGGACGCGGCCCGGGTCCGGGTCAACGGCAGGTTCGCCGCCGTGCTGGGCGTCAACCCGTCGGGCTTCCGCCGGTTCGCCGCCAAGCCGACCGCAAAGGACAACGCGTTCTGGCGCAGCGTGGCGGGCGGTGGCCTGGGCCTGTCCTACGAGATGGGCAAGCACGACAAGCTCCCCACCGGGACGCCGGTCACGGTGGCCGGGCGCACCGTGCAGACGATGCAGGTCGGCAGGTTCGGCACGGTGGGCATCGGCGGTGTCGACGCGGTGATCACCGACAAGGCTGCCCGCTCACTCGGCTTTCCGGTGCGCAACGCGATCGTGATCAGCGCACCCTCGGCCCACTTCGCCAAGCTGACCCGCGAGATCAAGAAGGCGCTGCCGCACGGCACCGAGGTGCAACAGCTTGTGGTGCAGACCGGCCGCGGGACCTCGGCCTCGGCGCCGGCGGGCTCGGTGCAGCCGACCGTCGGCGGCCTGGCCTCCGCGTCCGTGATCCACGCCTTCCTGGAAGCGGCGGTGAGCCGGCTCGGCATGCCGTACATCTGGGGCGCGGCCGGGCCCACGTCATTCGACTGCTCCGGCTTGGTGCAATGGTCCTTCCGCCAGGCCGGCGTGATCATGCCGCGGGTGGCCGCCGACCAGGCACGCACAGGCCCCGCGGTGCCCGTGAGCCAGCTCGCGCCGGGTGACCTGCTCTTCTACCACACTGACCCGACCGCGCCCGACTACATCTCGCACGTCGCCATCTATCTCGGCGGCGGCAAGATGATCCAGGCCCCGGAACCAGGCATGAACGTCGAGATCGTCCCGGTCGACGTGGGGAGCGGGTTCGCCGGCGCGATCGACGTCTCGCCCGCCGTCGCCGCCCAGGTCGCCGCCACCTCGGTCTGAACCTCCTGCGGCTCCTGGTACTGCCCGAACCATGGAAGCTTGCGCA
>Ga0207692_10000149_pt1 | contig 21946 bp, 28 predicted proteins | sample LARL52metaG_FD_184345 | JGI IMG/M metagenome (GOLD analysis project Ga0207692, IMG submission 184345) | Corn, switchgrass and miscanthus rhizosphere microbial communities from Kellogg Biological Station, Michigan, USA - LAR L5-2 metaG... | ecosystem: Host-associated > Plants > Roots >...
GGACGAGCCGTTCGGATCGGTGGACGCGCAGACGCGGGAGGATCTGGAAGACCTGATCCTGGCGGTGCGGCGAGACAGGCAGATGACGATCCTGATGGTCACCCACGACATCGACGAAAGCGTCTACGTCGGCGATCGGGTCATCGTGCTCACCCCGGGCCCGGGCCGGGTCCGCGCCGACCTGCGGATTGACCTGCCCGCGCCGCGGGACCAGATCGCCACCAAGGAGCTGCCCGCGTTCGTGCGGCTCCGGACCGAGGTGAGCCGCCTCGTGCGCGGTCAGCCGGGCGATGCGGGTGGGCCGGGCAGTGCGGGCGGGACGGACCGGTCGGCGGCCGGGGACGACTCCCGGGACAGGAACCGCAGCCGCGCCGCCCGCGCGTCCCAGGAGTAGACGACCACCGTCCCGGCGATGACGTCGTGCAGCGCCCGGCGCTGGTCGCCCAGGAGGATGCCGAGGAACCCCAGCCCCAGAATCAAAAAGCTCAACGGGAACACGAGCGTGCGCAGGACCGCCCGGCGCGGGCTGACGTCGTAGCCATCATCGGTCAGGACCTGCACACCGAACAGCGCCCCGCCGGCGGTCCTGCCGTTCAGGCCCCAGAAATGGGCGAAGTAGATGAACCCCCAGACCAGGTACGCGATGACCACCCAGATGTTGCCCCGGTTGAAGGCGATGTCCCTGCCGGTCACGATGGTGGCCGCCCAATTGATGGCGGCGAGGACGGCCAAGAAGATGGCCGTGAGGACGACCAGATCCACCGCGAAGGAGGCGAACCGCGAGGCGAACCCGGCGTAGTGACCTTGCAGGCTCTCCCTGGCGGCGGCCGGCGGCCGGAAGGGCTTGGCCTCGCCCGGGCGCGCGGTCATGACCTCGCCGTAGCCCGCAGCCCGGCGGGCGGGCCGGGCGGGCCGGTGTAAGGACGGCGGAGAATGCGCCCCACCACACGTGCGATCCACTCATCCATCCCCACGGTCCGGCTGCGGACCGCGTCGAGCGCGTCGCCGGCGATGCCGGTGGTGGAGCTGGCGATGACCGAGCCGATGTCGGTCTGCTCGACGAGCGCCTCGACATCGACGCGCTGGACGATCTCGTTCACATCCACCCGGTCCACCACGGCGTCGATGTCGACCTTCCTGATCACCCCGTCGACATCAACCGCCTGCACTATCTGGTTCACGTCCACCCGCGTGACGATCGCCGTGATGTCGACGGTGCCCATCAGCTGGTTCAGGTCCAGCCGGGCCGCTAGCCGGTTCACGTCCACCTGCTCGAGCAGGCCGTCCACGTCCACGCGCGCGAGCAGGGTGTTCAGGTCGACGTGATCCAGGAGGGCGTCGACGTCGATCCGGTTCAGGATGGCGTCGAGATCCATGTTGGCCAGGAGCGCATTGACATCGACCCGGTCCAGGACGGCATTCAGGTCGACCTCGTCCAGGACGGCGTTCACATCAACCGCGCCGACGACCAGCCCGATCACCCGTTCGGCAATGCTCTGGGCGAGCGCTTCCATCGGCGGGGCAAGCCGATCACTCACCGAGCGCAGCGGCGCAAGCGGATCCACGCATCCAAGTATCCGCGCAACACGGCTCCCGTGACCACCCACAAGGGGTGAGGCGAGGGACCACTGCGTCATGGGAGGCCACCTTGGATGCCAGAAACGGCCGCGAGAATGGCGGTAGCCTTGATCGCGAACGGGTAGTGACCCGGGGCGCTGAGGCGCCAGGATGTCCATCAACAGACGATCCGCGGGACGGCGGATGCCGGTGGAGGAACGACCCGCTCACCCAGGCCGGCACCGTGTGCCGGGGTGGTTCACAACACGAGTGGAGGCCCGGTGACCATCGGAGGGAGCATCGCGCTGATTATTATCGGCGCGATTCTGCGGTTCGCGATCACCTGGACGCCACAGTACGTGAACATCCAGGCCATGGGCGTGATCTTGATGCTGGGCGGCGTCGTCGTCCTCGCCATCTCGCTGACCCTGTTCTACACGCGGCGCCGCAGCCAGGGGACCACTCAGGTCACCGAGCAGCGCCGCTACATCGAGCCGCCTCCCTGACCGGCACCCGCGCCCCACGTAGCCACTGGGTCCCCGTCCCGGCCGCGGGCGGGTGCGGGACGTGGCTACTGGGTCGTCGTGTGCAGCGGCCGGATCGCGACGGCGATACGCTCCGCGGCATCCGCCGGGGGGCCCTGCGGCATCCCGTAACGCTCGGCCAGGCGGACGAACTCCGCCCCCTCGGGATCGGGAACGATGAGCTCGACCTGGCCGCGGACCTCCAGGTAACGCCAGGGCCGGTCCGGGTCGGCGATCGACAGCGCGACGGTGGGCTGGATCTGCCAATTGCGGTGCTTGCGCCGGCTGGTCGTGGCGGTCAGCCACAGGTACTCGCCGTCGAACCGGACCCAGGTTGGGTTCACCTGCGGAGTGCCGTCGGGACGGACCGTGGCCAGATGCGCATAAAGCGGCCGCTCCAGCAGGTCGGCCAGCTCGCCGGGGATGAGCGCGGCCGGCTCAGTCCGGTCTCCCATCGCTCCCGGTGACACGTCACCCATCTCATTCCGCCCGATCGATGGCCTGTTCAGCCACGGTCCCATCCGCCAACGAACCGCCAGCGGATGATCAAGAGGCCCGACCGCCACGCTAGCGATCAGCCCTCTGACCTGCACTTCCTGGTAGCAGGGGCGGGATTTGAACCCGCGACCTCTGGGTTATGAGGACAGAGGCACCGTTCAACACGGACCAGTATCGCGCCCGCTTGTCCGACATTGCCGGACAATAGTCAAGGCCATGCACCGGACCGGGCCGCAGATTCGGGCCCAGTCTAGGGACGCGGCAGAATATGGACGTGTGTTAGCATAGGTACATGTCTCTCAAGAGGACCAACGTCTACGCCGACACCGCGGATCTTGCGCTGATCAAGGAGATCGCCGCCCGCCGGGGCGTGCCCGAGGCGCAGATCATCCGGGAAGGCATCCACCTGGCAGCCATGAGCAACCGGGTATGGGACGGTCCCTTCGACTGGCCCGCCTTCGAAGGAACCGGTGAGACGGCCACAAGCGATGAAGTCACAAAGACGGTTGCCCGGGCAGCCGCCACCCAGTGATTGTCGTCGCCGACACCTCAGGGGTCATTGCTGCATCGGACCGCAACGCGCGCGAGTCCGCAGCTTGCCAGGGAGTCCTGCGGGAAGCAGGCACCGTGATCATCTCGCCGCTGGTGCTCACTGAGGTTGATCACCTGGCCAAGGCCCGTTTCGGATCCCGGGCCCGAACCTCCATTATCGACTTCATCCTCGCCCAGGCCCGGCAACTGCGCTTTCAGATCCCCGAAACAGGTCTGGAGATCCTGGACACGGCCCGCCTGGTCCAGCAGCAGTACGCAAGCCTCGACCTGGACCTGGCCGACGCGGTCAATGTGGCGCTGGCGGCCCAGTACCGGACTGATGCGGTGCTCACGCTCGACCGGCGCGACTTCCGCGCGATGCGGCCTCTCACCCCACACAAGTGGTTCAGGCTCCTACCCGGCGATCTATAGAGCCTGTTGCTCAACCGTTACCGGTGGGTGTGGTAAGGGCAAGGCGCGCCGACGTCGCCTGATACATCCTCAACCTCGCCGAGGACCCCCGCCCCCACCAGCAACGCACCCCCATCATCACCTCCGCCGGCAGAGGCAGGAGCCCCACCCGCCCGGGGACCGAAGACCTCGCTGCGCAGCGAATGCCCAGCACCAGCTAGATATCGCCAGTCACGAGCGGATAGTAGAGCGCCCAGCGCAAAACAGGCCGAGCTCGTTGCGGTCCGAGCCCAATGGAGTGGGACTCGTAGCCCAGCCGGGGCCCTCCCGCACAGCTAATATGTAATGCTAGAGTTACATGTATGCACGGCGACGTGGTACCGCTGGCCCGGGGCGGGCTGGACGACGACACCGCCCTGCTGTGGCGTGCGCTGGCCGACCCGACCCGCCGCCTGATCCTGGATTTGCTGCGGGAGCGGCCGCGGGTGACGGGGGAGATCGCCGCGCAGTTCCCGATATCGCGGATCGCGGTGATGCGGCACCTCGAGGTGCTGTCCGAGGCCGGGCTGGTCACCAGCCGCAAGCGTGGAAGGGAACGGTGGCACTACCTGAACGCAGTCCCGCTGCAGAAACTGCACCGGCGGTGGGCTGATCCGGCGGCCGCCGGGTTCGCGTCCGCGCTGCTGCGGCTGCAAGACACCATCGAGGCTGAAGGCAGGCACATGGAACCGATCCGGCCCATTGTGGACGTGGCGCTTGACATTGAGATCGCCGGCACGCCCGCCGCGGTGTTCGCCGCGCTGACCAAAGACGCCGGCGGCTGGTGGGGACACCCGTTCGTGACCGCCCGGGCTACCTCCCTGGCGCTGGACCCGCGGCTGGGCGGGCTGTTCACCGAGCGGTGGGAGAACGGCGGGCAGGTGATCGCGTCGGTGACCGGCTGGGCGCAGGACGAGCACCTGCAGCTGACCGGTTCATTCCACATGGGCGTAGGAGTCGGTGTGGCCGCCTTCGACCTGGCCGAGTCTGCTGCTGGCACCCTGCTGCGGTTCTCGTTCCGGGCGATCGGCGTGGTGGACGCCGAGGTGGCCGAGGCCATGTCCCGCGCGTGGGCCGAGCTTGTCGGCACCCGGCTGAAGGGGCTGGTGGAGACCGGGACCAGGCTCGGGATTGACCCCGATGAGCCGCCCACGATCCGCTCCATCAAATAAGGGGGGAGCAACCGTGGCCGAGTCATTTCATCCGGCCGCGCTCGATTTGCGTGACCCAACCCGACCAGTGAAAGGAACAGCGAAATGCCGACCGAAGTCGCGAGCACGGAATACGGCGTGATCATCCACCACGAAAAGTGGAACACCCTCGAGCTCAAGTGGCTGCCCACCACCAAGGACGCCACCGAAGCGCAGGCCAGAGACACGATGGCGCTGTTCGCCGCCGAGACCGAGAAGCGCAAGCCGCAGTTCCTCATCGTGGACACGACCGAGTTCTTGCACCGGTGGGCCGATGACATGATGGCTTGGCGCGATAAGGAGATCATTCCCCACTACAACGCCGGGGGCGTCACGAAGTTCGCCTTCATCACCGGCGAAGGTGTCCCCTTCCCGACCGTCGAATCCGGCGCCGACCCGGCGCCTGAAGGCCCCGCGACCTTCCCCACCGGGTGGTTCGCGAGCCGGGACCGGGCCTACCAGTGGCTGGCCGGATGACCACCGGCCCGGGCCCGGTGACCGGCGAGACCGGCCGCCAAAGCGGCACGGTACTCCGGCACCCGCTCGAGGCCGCCGCGCGATCGCCACCCTTCATCACTACGTCAGAAGTGCGACAGACCAAGAGAGGATACAGAGATGCCCGTCGCCTACGTCGACATCCCGGCTGGCATGAATGACGGCGCCAAGAAGAAGATCTTCCAGGAGCTGTACGAAGAGATCCACGAGGCTTGGCCGATTCCTGATACGCGTGTCCTGATAAGAGAATGGCCGAACGAAGCGGTGAGCCAGGATGGCCGGATCGAGAACGTACCGATGCGCCCGATCTGCACACTCGCCGTCCCACCGGACCTCGAACACGAGGCCAAGCAGAGACTGGTTCAGCAAGTCAGCAACACGATCGGCGAGGCCTGCGGCCGGGAAGTTGAGGAGATTCACCTGCCAAGCGGAACGAAGATTTACAACAACTGGGTTCTCACGTTCTTCTGGGAGCTTCCGCTTGACAAGGTGGCGCTCGGCGATCTCATAGCAACAGAGAATCCCCTGGTCCTTGAGAACCTGCCTCCGCTGTAACGATGGGGAACCAGTGGTAACGCTGGCGGATGCTCCCGCCCGGTGCTGAATGTTGGCCTCGTCTTCCTGCACGCACAGGAAGACGAGGCCAACAGGTCCAGAACAACGCCTCTACCAGCGCAAGGCAGCAGCTCACTGCTTCTACGCTGCGCCCTCGCTGCTGAACGCGAAGGCCGCCGACGGGATGCCCGGCCGGCGCTGCCGCCTGTGGGGCACGGATCGTTCAGGACTATTCTTGCCGTGGGTGTCCTCGTGGGCCGGTCCCATTCGTAGGCAGGGTGAGCGCGGGACCGACCCGCACCAACGGGAGGAGTACCCATGAGTCAGTACCTGTTGTCCACCTACGCTGTGGAGGGTGAGGCCCCCCGGGCGCCCGCGACGCCCGAGGAGATGGGGGCATTCATGCAGCGGGTCGCTGCCCTCGAAGCCGAGATGGAGGCGAGCGGTACGTTCGTCTTCGGTGGCGCACTCCATGGCCCGGACGCGGCGACCGTCGTCGGCGTGGGTGACGGCGATCTGGTCATGACTGACGGGCCGTTCGTCGAGGCGAAAGAGCACATCGCCGGGTTCTACATCATCAACGCGGACGATCTCGATGCAGCGCTGGCCTGGGCCGGTAAGGTCGTGGACGCGATCAGCCACCCGATCGAAGTCCGCCCATTCCGGGCGACCGGGCGCGTCGAGGCGTGATCTCCACCGTCGCCGCCCAAGGGGAAGCGACCGGTGTTGAGCGTGTGTTCCGCGAGGTATACGGCCAAGCGGTGGCAACGCTGATCCGCGTCTTCGGCGACATCACGCTAGCTGAAGACGCCGTGCAGGAAGCGTTCGCCGTGGCGAGCGACCGATGGCGAAGTGACGGCATCCCACCCAACCCGGCAGGGTGGATCGTTACGACCGCACGAAACCGCGCGATCGATGACCTTCGCCGTTTGGCCCGGGGCCGGGGGCTCCGTGAACAGCTGTGTGCCGCCGCAACCACATCGCAGGGCCCAGGCACTGAAAAGTGGGGAGGGGACGGACCTGTAAGGGACGACCAACTCCGGCTGATCTTCACCTGCTGCCATCCGGCGCTGCGAACCGAGCACCACGTGGCCTTGACCCTGCGACTGCTCGGCGGGCTCAGCGTGGAGGAGGTGGCCCGCTCGTTCTTGGCGAGCGAGCCGGCGATGGCGAAGCGGCTCGTCCGGGCCAAGTACAAGATCAAGGCCGCCAAGATCCCCTATCGCGTGCCGCAAGAACCCGACCTGCCCGAGCGACTCCGGTCGGTCCTGTCGGTTCTGTACCTCATCTACAACACCGGGCTCGACGGTCCGGAACGGGCCTCGTTGCGGGGCGAGGCAATTCGGCTCGCCCGCGCCCTGGCCGAGTTGATGCCCGACGAGCCCGAGGCGGCAGGGCTGCTCGCGTTGATGATGCTCAGCGAGTCACGGGTGCCGGCCCGCACAGCCGAGGGTGCCCTTGTGCTCCTGCGCGATCAGGACCGGGCCAAGTGGGACCGCACGATGATCGAAGAAGGACATGCGATCGTGCGCGCCTGTATCCGCCGCGGCCAGCCAGGTCCCTTCCAGCTCCAGGCCGCGATCCAAGCCGTGCACTGCGACGCCGCCACGTTCGAAGCAACCGACTGGCCCCAGATCGCCGCTCTCTACGATCACCTGTTCTCAGTCATGCCCACGCCCGTGGTTGCACTGAATCGGGCCATCGCCATCGCCGAGATCGCAGGTCCCGGCGCTGCGCTCACCACGCTCGACGCGATCGCTCCGGACCTCGACAACTATCACCTGATACACGCGGCCCGCGGCACCATGTTGCGCCGGCTAGGACGACGAGACGCCGCGCAAGCCGCTTTCGCACGTGCCGCCCACCTCGCAGCGACGGAAGCAGACCGGCAGTTCCTCGCCCAACAGCTCCAGGAGCTGGCCTAGACATAAGCTGACGTCTGCCGGTAACCGGCCACGGCTGCATCGACAGTCCAGGCCGGGGAGGCCGATCACGCAGCGTAAGTGCTCCCTGCTGTGAGGACCGCCGGGCGCCGTGCTGGCATACGCCGGCCGGTGCGGGGCGCCGGGGGCGGCGCGCTTGCTGGCGGCGCCGGGGACATCACCGCTGCCGGGCCTGGCCTTCGCCCGGTGTGTCAGCGCGGCGGGCTCGGGTTTCGGGCTGGATGTGGCGCTGCTCGGCGAGCGTGCGCAACCCGGCGAGGAGCTGGTCAACGACGTCGCGGAACTTCCGTCGCATGACCAGCCTGTTGAGCGCGGCGGCGGCCGGGTGGGCTGGCGTGTAGAACGTCTCGATCCGCACCGTGGTCTGCTCGCTTGCCGCGGGGGTGAAATGGGCGGTGAACCCGTAGCCGGTGAGCATCTTGCCGAACCCGAAGGAGTCGTCAACAACCAGGAACGCCGCGCGCCTCTCGGGCACCGCCTCGACGCACCGCTCGACCATGGTTCCTTTCTTGCCGTTCATGGTCACCGCGCACGTGCGGGTCGCGCCCAGGCCGCTGCCTTCGCCGCCATGTATGTCGGTGACGGCGTCAACGGCAGGCGCCCAGTTGGCCAGCTCTGCGTTGTCCATGAATAGCCGGTAGACGACGCCGACAGGGGCGTTGACCGTCGCGTGTCGTTCCAGTTGCTTCCTGCCCTGCATGTGCATCGTGACCTCCGGCAGTCCTGTTCTCGCAACGTACCTCCCATTGGTGACAAAAACTGTCACTCATCGCCGGTACCGTGGGAGCCGATGCGCATCATGGACCGGCACGACCAGCTGCTGCGGCTGCTGCGCCGGCGAGCCGACTGGACCGTCGCCGGCCTCGCCCGCGAACTCGCCGTCTCCCGCCGCACGGTGCTACGGGACCTCGGCGCTCTTCGCGAGGCCGGCTTCGATCTCGACACGTTCTCCGGGCCGGGCGGCGGGGTACGGCTCAACCCGGCCTCGGTCATGATCACCTCACAGCTGCGCACCAGCGAGGTCATCGCGCTCATCGTGTCCGCAGAGCTTGCCCGCGCCGCCACGACGGTCCCCTTCGCCGCCGGCGCACAGCCCACGCTCGACAAGATCGAGCGAGCCCTCCCCGCCGCCCGGGCAACCGAACTGCGGGCGCTGCGAGAGCGGATCCTGGTCGGCGAACCATCCAGGGACGCCAGGCCCGCTGCCATCGACCCGGCCTTGGTCGAAACGTTCGAGACCGCCTTCACCACCACCCGCCTGCTCGCCTTCACCTACCGTGACCAGCACGGCCGGAGCACGAACCGGCGGGCCGAACCGCACGGTCTGCTGGTACGCCCGCCGCTGTGGTACGTGATCGCCTGGGACACCGGCAAGAACGCTCCCCGGCTCTTCCGCGCCGACCGCATCAGCGCACCAGCCGTCAGCGACCACACCTTCGCCGCCCGGCCCAGCGAACTCGTCACCGGCGTCTGCCCCGATGCCAGACCGGCAACCGCCCAGGCCGCCGGAGGGCACGGCGAGATGCCTGGCCACTAAGCCAGGTTTCATAAGCCGAGGTCACAGCCACTCCTGGACCGCGGCAACCGCTCGCGCTCGTCCTTGACCAGCCGGTAGCGCTTGGCCGCCCGCCCGAGCATCGCGACCGGGTCGCCGGTGCTTCCACGCGGCCGGAGGGGTCAAAGGGATTGAGCACGCGGACATCGCTGCGGGCGAGGTCGGCGACGTTGCCGGTGACCAGGATCAAACCCCGCGCCCTGGCCGTGGCGGCTAGGAGGCCGGATTCCAGGGGTCGGGGCCGGGGTCGGTTCCGGCGGCGGCGAGGCTGAGCCGGGGCAGGAAGTGGTTCCAGCCGGTGGCGTGCATGGGTGCCTGGCTGGGAGGCAGGCCGCTGTGGACCAGGCGCAGGTGGGTGCCGGCCGGGGTGGGGGTGAGGGTGAACTCGACCTGGGTGGCGCCCGGGGGCAGTTCGGCGCTGCCGGCCACGCCCCAGCTGACCACGACCCGCCGTGGTGGGTCGATTTCCAGGTAGCGCCCGCGTATGGGGACGCCGTTGATGTCGAGCTCGAAGGCGCCTCCGACGGCGGGTTCGAGGGTGGCGTGCTGGCCCATCCAGCGGGTCATCGCGGCCGGGTCGGTCAGGTGCCGGAAAACCTCCTCGATGGGGGCGGGAAGGTCGAGTTCGGTGGCGAATGATTCGGTCACGCTGGTGATTGTCCGCCGTGGGCGGGGTCGCCGGAGGTTTGCAGTGTGGTTTGGAGCTGGCCGAGGTGGTGGGTCCAGAAGTCGGCCAGGAACTCCTGCACCGCGGAAAAGCCGCCGGGGTTGACCAGGAACAGGTGACGCGTGCCCTCGCGGTGCTCGTCGACTAGGCCGGCCTCGTGCAGCACCTTCAGGTGCCGGGACACCGCCTGGGGGGTGATGTCGAGGTGGCTGGCGATGTCACCGACCGGGCGGGCATCGTGCGAGACGAGCTGCAGGATGGCCCGGCGGTGCGGTTCGGCGAGCGCCTTGAGGGCCGCGTCGGGGTTCACGGCTGCCGGCCGAGGAACGCCACGAGCCGGTCGGTGAGCGGGGCATCGGCCGCGACCGGCACGGCCGGGCCGATGCGGGGCGCGCGGAAGCCTGGGGTGATGGCCTGCTCCGCGAAGGCCAGCACGTGCGCGGCCAGGGTGTCGTCCAGCGCGGCCGGCTGGCCGGTGGCCCGGGCCAGGTCCCAGCCGTGGACGACGATGTCCAAGGTGGTGAAGCCGGCCAGGGCGGGGCCAGGCATGTCGCCGAGCGGTGTGGTGTGCACGCGGGTGAGGGTATCGCCCGCGCTGGCGGCGGTCAGCGCGGCGGCCGAGGCTTCCGCGTACGCGGCGGCCGGGTCCTGGCCGGCCAGGTCGGTGCCGGGCAGGCCGCCGGGCGCCATTGGGTGGCGGGGGGTGCGGTCGCTGAGCAGGGCCTCGCTGAGCCACAGGGTGCCGATGATGTGGTTGAGCAGGTCCCGGACATCCCACTCCGTGCACGGGGTGGGCGCGTCGGCCTGGTCAGGGCGTACCGCCTTGACGATCCCGGCGGTCGAGGCGACGGCACGGTCAAAGGCTTCGTAGAGTTCCATGATGTTCCTTCCGGGGACAGTAGGTTCCTGACGCCGGGCCCCTAGTACAACGATCCTATTGCGCAATAGGCTCTTTGCGAAAGAGTATGTTTGCGAAAGAAGCCGGTTGTGGTCGGCCGGGATGACTGCCCGTCGCGACCCCTGCCCTGTTCGCTTCTTCGGTCTGCCCCGGGCGCCTGGAGGTTTGATGGCCTACGACGAGGACCTCGCCGGCCGCGTCCGCGAGGTCATGCCCCCCGATGCCGAAGTGACCGAACGCAAGATGTTCGGCGGCCTGGCTTTCCTCCTGAGAGGGCACATGTTCGCCGGCATCGTGGGCAGCGAGCTCATGGTCCGGATCGGCTCCGAGGCCGCCCAGCGGGCACTTGAACTTGACCATGTCCGGGAGATGGACTTCACCGGAAGGCCGATGAAGAACATGATCTTCGTCCAGCCCGCAGGGCTGCGCGGCCCAGCACTGGAGCGCTGGATCACCGCGGCCGCCGATCATGCCCGGACCCTCGCCCGAAAACAGCCCAAGCGTCCACGACGCCGCGCCCACGGCTAATCCGGCGAGATCGCTATGCCAGGAGCAGGCGATCAGGTCGGCTGGTGGGTCCGGAAGTAGGCTTCCGCGGCATCGTCGGCGGGGAACATCAGCTCAATCCGCAGCTGTGAGGTGGTGACCTCGATGGCGGTGTCGAACCTCATGACCGTGGAGATCGTCCGTACGACCTGCCCGCCGAGCTCGAAGACCGGGCAGACCACCGGGGAGGACCCGGCGTGCAGCTCGGGCCTGGCTGGTCGGTTCCGGAGGTGGGCTTCTGCCCGCCCGAGCAGCCGGATCACCTCGGTGTCGCCGGTGTCGGCCGCCGTGTGGCGCAACGCCGCCAGGCCGGCCTGAACCACATCCGGCCAGTTCACGACCTGGTCCTGGAAGGGGCCTGGCCCGTACCACACGTCGATCAGCCGGTCGGGGGTGAGCTGGGTCAGCCCGGGGAACAGGGCCTCGGCGCCGGTGTTGGCGCGGACGATCGTCAAGGGCTGGCGGATGACCCATGCCGGGTAGGGTTCATGGCCGCGCAGCACCTTATCCAGCACCCGGCTGACCGGCTCCAGGGCGCGCGAACCAAGCTCGTGCGCGGGAAAGACCGGGGGCAAGCCGGCCGCCTCCAGCAGGGTATTGCGCTCGGGCAGCGGCACGGTGAGCGCATCGGCGATCCGCAGGATCAGATCCCTCCGCGGCCGCGACCTGCCGGTCTCGACGAAGGACAGATGACGTGGGGTGGTGCCTGCCGCGACGGCCAGGTCGAGCTGGGACATCCGGCGGATCGCACGCCAGCGGCGGACCTGACGGCCGAACGGGCTCACCCCAGGCGAGTCTGCTGGCATCAGGGAATGGTACAGAACCGTAGGCCGGTCCAGCGCCTGGCCCACATGGCCGCTCACACCGGGCCCGGAGCCGTCATGACCCGCAACGCGGGACTTCCCCGGTGGCGGGCGGAGCAAGGGCGGCACGGGCCTGGTGGCCAGTCTCGACCCGGCGCCTAAGCTCGGCCAGCGCCCTCCGCGTGTCGGCGCGCATCCACCAGCGCAGGGCCGGGCTCAGCGGCTGGGCGGCCAGACGCAATGCCAGCGTGGCGCGGATCCGGACCGTGCAAGCACCACCTGGCCCGGGGTGCACCGACCAGCGACTGACAGCGCCTGCGATGAACCACGGCATCCCCGCAGCCGCCTCGTAACTCAAAGACCTGGCCTCTGGGTCGAACTCGATCAGCCGCTCCTTGATCACGCCCGCCGCGATGGGCCCGAACCCCGCGACCTGGCAGGTTCGCACCCGGCCGACGGCGGGCGGGCCGTCCACGACCGATTCAGTGATGGCTGAAGCCCACTCACCGATATCCCCGAAACGTTCACCCACGACAACCCACGCGTCCTCGCCAGGAGCATTGATCACAACCTCGGCTCGCATCTCCATGCGGCGATCGTGACCCAGCCGCCGCAAGCCGCGCGATTCCCTAACAAGGAACGCCCTCCCCTGGCCGGCCGCCACCGCCCACACCAGTCCCGCCAGCAACGACCACCCGACCACGATATGTCGGTCGTCATGCCCCTCGAAGCACCAGCGCAGCGCCGGAAAGTGCTCAGCGGCGTGATCAACGAGTACTACAGAGCCGCGTGAACAACTCCACGAACCTGCAGGGCAGACAACGCGCGACGGGTTTTGGAGCGGTACAGGCTAGTTACATCCCGGGCATAGCCAGGAACTCAAGTACATCGATGGAGTTGCCCGGGACGTGAAGGTGAGGATGCTCCTCCAAGAGGCTGGCGAGCGCCTCCGCCGAGTCGGACTGCAGAATCGAATACCCGCCCGACCTAACCGTGGTCCACCAGGTCATCTACGACGAGCTCGTTTAGGACATCATCCAGGACCAATCACGGCAACAGTACCTGGAGGTTATCGGCCGGCTTCGCCAGCGCAGAGCCGAGGGCATCATTGCCGACTGCACCGAGATCGAACTGCTGGTCCACGACGACCACCTCGGCCTTCCCTATTTCCCGACCACACAACTGCATGCACTAGCGGCCGTCGATATGGCGCTCATAGCACCGTGAGACTCCCGTAACCAACTGCACGGGTCGGCAGTGTCCTGGGGCCGCTCGCGTACTCCTGCCAGATCATCGATTACCCGTGTAACCGCCCAATTGCGCTGACGTCGGTTCGATGCCGATCAGGACGCCAGCCGTTCGGGTCTGGGCGTTCGGTACGCCTGGGCCGGTGGGAATGGGGTATCGCTGGTTTGCTTTATTATCTGGCCGTATCTGTCCGAGTCGCCCGGCGGGTCTCAGGGGAAGAATGGCTGCGGGTTGCCGCTGGTGGCGTAGCCGGCGAGCCGGTGCAGGATCTGTGCCCAGGTCTGGGCGGTGTGGGCGAAGTCGATTTCGGCGTATCCGTCGGCGAAGCCGTAGTGGCGGAATAGCACCCCGGTTCCAGCTGGGGCCCGGGCGGCCTGGCCCAGCTCCCATTCCCAGGTCGAGCCCTCCCAGAACGGGAAGCCGGCGGTGACGCGCATGCGGATGAGTTTGCCGGGCTCGGTGGTCACGTCCGTCAGCAGGTCCACCGGAGCCTGCGGGAAGCCGAACCGCGCGCGGCCGGTGGACACCTCGCAGTCGGTGGTCCAGAAGCCCCGCTGCCCCTGCGTGGTGGACAGGATCTCGAAGACGCGGGCACGGTCTGCCGCGACGTCGGTGGCCAGGATGATGGATCGGTCCATGGGTCCTCCGGTTGCTCTGGCACGCGCGGACTGTTATTTTAGATCTATCTAAAATAACGTGCCGACGTCAAGCCGGCCACCGCGAGGCACCGGCCTGCAGACTGACAAGGAGCTCGGCAGTCGTGGAGCCGCTGCAGGTAATCGCCGCACCCCGTCGGCTGCGCATCCTTGAGCTGGTCTGGGACCGGGAGCTATCCGCGGGACAGATCGCGGCACAGTTCGAGGTGTCCTGGCCGGCGGTCAGCCAGCACCTACGCGTGCTCAAGGAGGCCGGGTTCGTGGTCGAGCGCCGGCAGGGCACCAGCCGCATCTACCGGGCCGACAAGGCCGCCCTCGGGCCGCTCCGCACGGTCGTCGAAGATCACTGGCAGCGCGGCCTTGACCGCATCAAAGACCTGGCCGAAGCCGAGCAGCGGGCTAAGGACCGGTCATGACCGGTGACAGCGTGGTCGAGATCAGCGTGCATATCGCCGCCCAGCCCGAGACGGTGTTCCCCTACTTCACCGACCCCGTCCGCTATGTCCAGTGGATGGGTAGGGACGCGACGCTGGAGCCGGTGCCCGGCGGCACCTACCGCGTCCTCATGAAAGACGGCGTCGAGGCGTCCGGCGAGTTCGTCGAGATCGACCCGCCGCACCGCCTGGTATTCACCTGGGGCTGGACCCACGACCACGCCGTGCCGCCCGGCACCACCCGCGTCGTCATCACGCTGCAGGCCGAAAATGGCGGCACCCGTGTCGTGCTGCGCCACCACGACCTGCCCGATGACGGGCAACGTGCACACCACCGCAAGGGATGGGAGCTCTACCTCGGCCGGCTCGGCCAGCGGATCCGGGGCAGCGATCCCGGCCCCGACCCGAACACCTAACCGCGGGCCGCCCCTCCGGCCCTCCGGGAAAGCTCACACGGACATTACTGAGGCCGATCACAAGGTGAGCACACGTCAGCAGACGGTGCGAGTCGATCAGAACCCCTGCGCCAAGCGCCACTTGAGGTCTGTGCCCGTGTCAACCCGGGCACGCCACTGCAAGTCGTCCATCAGCCACTCTCGGAGCGGGACCAGGTGAGCTTGGGGCCAAGTGCCCTCCTGCGGAGGTGTTGGGCTATCACCGCACCGGCCTCCGCATTGAACTTCACACCGAATTCGACCTCTATCCCGTCGGGATCGAGGACCTCCGCCCGGAACGTCTTCAAGGCAGACGGCAGCGTTACGCACATTCTCCAGCGCGTCCTCGAACTGGCCCTTGACATCATGGATGGCCTGCCCGGGACTACGTGAGATCGATTGGAAACCAGGGTTACGAGCATCGGCCTCAACGACGACTGCCCCGCCTGCTGTCTCCCAACGCACCAACTCATTCACGCATCTGCCAGCCGGTGGCTGCCGACGCCTGCGCTTGCCCCAGCTGCGACCGACGCATGAAGCCTGTCGACGGTGCCGATGCCTGCTGATCACTCACGGACGCGCACAACTAATACGGCCAGATCCTGCTGCCAACACGCTGCCATGAAGATCAAAGACCCGACCGCCTTCTGGCGATCAGGCCCCTGACCTGCACTTCCTGGTAGCGGGGGCGGGATTTGAACCCGCGACCTCTGGGTTATGAGCCCAGCGAGCTACCGAACTGCTCCACCCCGCGTCGATAGAGGATGCAGCAATCGAGGGCGGTACAGAATTCCCGGAGCCGGTACCTGACGAGTACCCACTCAGCGCCTGCACATGGCTTGACACATGCCTGGCGTCGTGCCCGCAGCCCGCCGGGCTGCCGGGCATGTCAGTGATGCCTCCGCCGGCGGATGATGGCTGCGATCGCGATCATGCCGAGCGTCGCGGCCCGGGCGGCGGGGCCGGGGGGCCCGTTCGGTGACGGCTGCCGGGGACGCGCTGCCGCCGCCTGTCCGGAGTGGCCAGCCGGGGCGGCGGCGGCCAGCGCTCCAGGCTCGCCCGCGCCCAGCAGGCGGTGGCTCTGCAGGCCGAACAGCAAGGCGAAGGACGGCCCGACGAGCAGCACGGCGGCAACGGAGACAGCGATGATCGCGACCATGGTGGCCTGCGGAGCGCCGGCGTTGGCCAGGGTCACCGTGGTGCCGGGCAGCAGTACCGGGTACCGGGCTACGCCCCATCCCCAGACGACGGCGGCGACGCCGAGCGCGGCGACGACCCGGATGCCTTTCGGCCGGCCGACGGCCAGCAGGGCGAGGACCGCCAGCCCGCAGGCCCCGGCCAGGACCACCAGCGGCAGCGACCGGCCGGTAAGACGTGCGTACAGCGCGGGGCTGGAGGTGTTGAGCGCAGCCAAGATCGCCAGTGACAGCGCCCCGGCGACGATGGCGGCGGCCTGGGCGCGGCGAGTGAAGTAGGCCTGCAGGTGCCGGTCGCCGCGGTTGTGGGCCTCGCCAACGAGGTAGACGGCGGCGAGGTAGCCGCAGGCGGCGACGAACAGGAACCCGGCCAGCAGCGCCGTCGGGCTGGTCCAGGCGGCCAGGCTGGCCTGACTGGCGTTGGCCGGGACGGCGCCGGTGGCGATGGCGCCGATCACGGTGCCCATGAAGAACGGGGTCAGCAGCGAAGAGAACGCGAAGGCCGCGCCGGCCGCGCGCTGCAGGCTCAGCCTGGACAGTTCCTTGCGGAAGGCGAATCCGGCGCCGCGCAGCACAATCCCGGCTAGCGCCAGCCACAGCGGCAGCGCGAGCGTGGTCATCACCGGGGCGAACGCGTACGGGAAGGCGGTCCAGAAGATGACCAGGTCGAAGATTAGCCAGACGTGGTTGGCCTCCCACACCGGGGTGATTGACTCGTCGATCAGGGCCCGCGGCGCCCGGCCCCGCGCGGTGGTACCGGCCAGCAGGTCCCACAAGCCGCCGCCGAAGTCGGCCCCGCCCAGCACGGCGTACAGGGTGATCCCGGCGAGCAGGATGCCTCCCACCACGTCCGCGGCCATCAGTGCCCCACTTCGCCCGCCGCCAGATCCTGCGGCGCCGGGTTGGGGCCGTAGGGCACGGCGGCCTCTTCCAGGTCGCCGCGGCGCCAGCGCCGCGACAGCAGCCGCAAGATCGCGATCGTGGCGGCGCCGAGCACCGCGTACACGACGATGATCAGGCTCAGGCTGGTCAGCACGCCGCCGTTGGTGGTGGCCGCCTGGGCGGTTCGCAGCAGCCGGTAGACCACCCACGGCTGCCGGCCGACCTCGGTGACGACCCAGCCGCATTCCATGGCCACGATCGCCGCCAGCCCGCTGACCGCCCCGGCCGCCCAGAACAGCCGCTGCGGCGGCAACCGGCGCCGCCGCCACCACTCATAGGCGGCCCACAGCCCGGCCAGAAGCAGCAGGAACCCCAGCCCCACCATGACGTCGAAGCACAGGTGGAGCAGCCACACCACCGGCGGCCGGTCGGCCGGCGGCACGCTCTCCCACCCGGTCACCTGGGTCCCCGGCCCGAACCCGGCCAGCAGCGAGTCCAGGTACGGGATCTTCACGCCGCCATAGACGTGCCCGTTGACGTAGGCGCCGCCAAGCCATTCCGGGACCTGCCGGGACGTGCGCGCTACGTACTCCATGGACGCGAACTTCACCGGCTGGTCGTGCGCGATCGAACGGGCCGCGGTGTCGCCGACGAAGATCTGGAACGGGGTCAGCGCCGCCGCCGGCACGAACCCGATGGCGAACCCGGTGTAGTGATAACGGTCCCGGCGACCGCGCCAGATGCCCGCTGCGTACACCCCGGCGACGAGGAACCCGGCGACCATGTAAGCGGCCAGGATCATGTGCGGCATCTCATAGATGGCGGCGTGGTTGAAGAACACCTGCCACGGGTTCACTGAGGTGATCTGGCCGCCCTGCTCGGTGAACCCGCCCGGCTGGTTCATCCACGAGTTCACCGCGATCACCGACATCGCGCCCAGGATGCCGCTGACCGCGATCGGTACCCCGGACCACCAGTGCGCCCAGCCCGGCAGCCGCCGCCAGCCCCATAGGTAGATCCCGGCGAAGATCGCCTCCAGGAAGAAAAACAGCCCCTCGATGGCGAACGGGAACCCCAGCACCGCCCCGTACTGGCGCATCAGCCGGGGCCACAGCAGGCCCATCTCGAACGACAGCACCGTGCCGGTCACCGCGCCGACCGCGATCAGCACCCCCATCGCCTGCGACCAGCGCCGGGCCAGCCGTATCGCCGTCGCGTCCTGCCGCCGCAGGCCGATGAACTCAGCTAGCAGCACGATCGCCGGCAGCGCGATCCCCAGGCACGCCAGGATGATGTGGAACCCAAGCGTGGTCGCCATCTGCGCGCGGGCCGGGACGACGTCCCGGCCCGCTTGCGCGACGGCGAGCAGGACCGTTTCACCAGCGCGCATCCGCCTCACCGGGCCTCGTGTACTTGCCGGACAGGATCAGCGCCCGTCTTTGCTGCTGGGTGTGACCTCCACTTCGAGGTGCTTGGTGGCGGGCTGCCCGCTTTGGGTGCTGTAGTCGGCGATGCCGCACAAGACGTTCAGTTCGGGCATGTAGCCTGCCGCGCAGCCGCGCGGGACGTCGTAGCGGACGGCGCGGTAGCCGTAGACGGTGCGCCTGCTCCCGTCCTTGCTGATGCTGGTGATGTCGACCAGGTCGAACTCGTCAAGGCCGCGGTCGCGCATGTCGCCGGAGTTCATGAAGACGACGGTACGCAGGCCCTTCAGGCCGCGGTAGCGGTCGTCGTTCGAGTAGATGGTGGTGTTGAACTGGTCGTGTGAGCGGACCGTGGTGAGCATGAGCCGTCCCTCGCCGGGGTCGACGTCGCCGGGGAGCGGCGTGAGGCCGAACTCGGCGCGGCCGGAGGCCGTTTGGAAGCCGCGTTCGCGGGCGGGCTGGCTGATGCGGAAGCCATGTGGGTGGCGGACACGCTCGTTGAAATCCTCGAAGCCGTCCAGCACCTGCGCCATCGTGTCCCGGATCCGGTCGTAATCCTCGACGTACCACTGCCACGGCGTGCCACTGCCGGGCAGCGTGGCCTGTGCCATGCCAGCCAGGATCGCGCATTCGGACCGCAGGTCCGGCGAGACGGGTTCTTTCATCCCCCGAGACATGTGCACCATCGACATCGCGTCCTCGACGCTGATCCCCTGCAGCCCACCAACTTGCTGATCCTTGTCGGTCCGCGCCAGGCAGGGCAGGATCAGCGCCTGTTCGCCGTGCACGATGTGGCTGCGGTTGAGCTTGGTCGCAACGTGCACGGTCAGCTCACAGTTCTGCAGCGCGGCGAACGTGTAGGTAGTATCCGGCGCGGCCAGCGCCAGGTTGCCGCCGAGGCTGACGAACACCTTCACACTGCCCTCATGCATACCCTTGAGGGCCGCCACCACGTCGAGCCCGTGCTCGCGCGGCGGATCGATGTGGCACACCTCCGCGAGCCGGTCGAGGAACTGCTCATCCGGGCGGTGGTTGATCCCGCACGTGCGGTTGCCCTGCACGTTGCTGTGGCCGCGCACCGGGCAGGGCCCGGCTCCCTCGCGCCCGATGTTGCCCCGCAGCAGCAGCACGTTGACGATCTCCCGGACCGTGTCCACGCCGTGCTCATGTTGCGTCAGCCCCAGGCACCAGGCGATAATCACACGCCCAGATTTCAGGTACGAGTCGGCGAGCTTGCGGATCGCCTGCTCGTCCACGCCGGACCCGGCCACCAACTCGCTCCATGGCGTCGCCTCGCACAGCGCCCGGTACTCCCCCGCGCCATGGGTGAAGTTCTCGATGAACTCCCCGTCCAGCACACCAGGGTCGGCCGCGGCCGCCTCGAAGACCGCCTTGGCGACCCCCCGCAGCAGGGCCATGTCGCCGCCGATCCGCACCTGGACGTTCATCGTGCCAACCTTCGTGGTCCGGAAGGTGGCCATGTCGACCAGCTCGTGCGGCACGATCGTGCGGCGCGACGCCGCCTCGATCAGCGGGTTGATGTGCACCAGCGCGGCGCCGCGCCGGTCGGCCTCGGCCAGCCAGGTCAGCATCCGGGGCGCGTTCGTGGCGGCGTTGTCGCCCATCAGCCAGATCGCATCCGCCTGCTCCCAGTCATGCAGGTCGACCGTGCCCTTACCGGTCCCGAGCGCGGCCGTCAGGGCGCGGCCGCTGGCCTCATGGCACATGTTCGAGCAGTCGGGCAGGTTGTTGGTCCCGAACTCCCGTACCCACAGCTGATACAGGAACGTCGCCTCGTTGCTCAGCCGCCCCGAGGTGTAAAACGCCGCCTGGTGCGGGCTGTCCAGCCCGCGCAGCGTGCTCCCCACCAGCTCGAACGCGTCCTCCCAGGAAACCGGCACATACCGGTCGCTGGCCGCGTCATAGCGCAACGGCTCCGCAAGCCGCCCGGCGTCTTCGAGGTCGTAGTCGCTCCACCCCGCGAGCTCGCTGACGGTATGGGCCGCGAAGAAGTCCCGGCCGGCCTGCTTACGCGTTAATTCCCAGGTGACATGCTTGACGCCGTTCTCGCAGATGTCCAGATGCAACCCGCTCGGGTCATCCGGCCACGCGCATCCCGGGCAGTCAAAACCGCCATCCTCCTGGTTCATCACGAACAGCGTGCGGACCCCCTCCACGGGAGTGCCTCTCGTCTCCAGCACGTGCCCGACACTCCGCGCCGCCCCCCAGCCGGCCGCCGGATGATCATACTCATGCCGCGAGAAACCCCCATCCGGCGCCGGCCCACGGCCAAGCGCGGGCACACCCGGCACCGAGCCAAGCATCCGATCCTGCGCGTTCTCGCTGTTCGTTGCGGACACCATTGCCTCCCGGCGCTGAGCTCGGCTCCCGCTCCCGCACAGCATCAATCCTGCTGCTGTTCATCTCCATCAGATCACGCCAAACTTCACACCGGCCGGGTGGGCCGACGTCACACTGGCACCGAGCTTGATCAGCGCGGGTGGTCAGCCCGTGGCTGGAGGGCATCGGGGGCTGCGCTGCCGGGGCCCGGCCACCGCGCGGGCAGCTTCAGCAGCCCTGGCCGGATGGTGGGGGGCATTCGGGGCCGATGTGCTTGACGGCCTTGGTGAGCAGGGCGTGCAGGGTTTGCCGTTCGGGGCCAGTGAGCGGGGCGAGGATCTGGTCGTCCACGAGGAGCAGCGACTGGTCCAGGTCGGCCAGGAGCAGCTCGCCCGGGGGAGACAGGGCGATGATCGCCCGGCGCCGGTCGGCGCGGTCGCGACGCCGGTCGATGAGGCCCCCGTCTTCGAGGCTGTTCAGCACCGCGACCAGGTTGGTGGCGTCGATGCCGATCAGCTCGGTAAGAGTCTGCTGGGCCGACGGCCCCCGCTCCCGCAGGTGCTGGAGAACGAGCAGTTCGGTGGGGCGCAGGCCAGTGGGCGCGATCGCCTGCTCCATCTGCCGCCGGGTGCTGCGCGCCAGCTGGGCGATCAGCAAGCTGGACGCGCCCTGCACCCGGGAGCCGGAACTGGTCACGCCCATGTGATCGAGTGTACCGGACCAACCGCTTGCGTTTTGCAAATCAATTGTGTAATGCTAAGAGTTGATAGCTCAACCACACGTGCGCTGCGGACGACCTGGTCAGGAGGCCAGCCTCATGAGCATCACCCTTACCGACCCGGGCGCCCCCAACCTCGAGTTCGAGCGCCCGGCCGGCCGCGGCCGCCTCGAACGGACCGCTGCCGCGCTGGCCAGCCGCGGTTTTCTGGCCCAAATCGCCGACGGTGCCAAGGAAGCCCGGCGGCTCGTCCTCGAGGCAATCCCGGACGGCGCCGAGGTCCACGTCGCCCTGTCCGAGACGATGCGTGAACTCGGCATCACCGCCGAGATCGACCAGTCCGGACGCTACGACTCGGTCCGTTCCCGGCTGACGGTGCTTGACCGGGCAACACAGGCGCGC
>Ga0207692_10000154_pt1 | contig 21823 bp, 18 predicted proteins | sample LARL52metaG_FD_184345 | JGI IMG/M metagenome (GOLD analysis project Ga0207692, IMG submission 184345) | Corn, switchgrass and miscanthus rhizosphere microbial communities from Kellogg Biological Station, Michigan, USA - LAR L5-2 metaG... | ecosystem: Host-associated > Plants > Roots >...
GCAAAGCCGCCTCTGACCGCCACCCCCAAGGCCGCTCTCCCTCCCGGGAGGGCGGCCTTGCCCTTTCACCCCCCGCGACACGCCGCCACTCCACCGCGACACGCGGTACAACCCATCTCAACAGGCGGCCCCCTCACACCCCCAAACGCCCTACCTGCCCCAACCTTCCGCGCCCCATCACAGGCCGAAAGGGCACAACGGCCAGATGGCACACGCGGGACAGGCAGCGGACAACAACACAGGCGTCTGAGACGAGGCGGGACGAAGGAGCAGCAGCCGAGCCCCAGATCCGTAATCGGGTCGTGGGATTGGCACTCAAGTTCAAGTCACGGCCCCGGAAATGGCGCGGAAGAAGCCACGAGGCGAACTCGACCAACCAAGTTGGCCTTGGGCGGCCGGAACGGCGTGGATCCTGATTAGTTTTGTGACGTCGACCGCAACAGCTCCCAATTGGCGAAGCGAAGCAAGCCCGCAAACCCCCGGCAAGCGAAGCGAAGCCCCCGCCGCACCAACTGGGCAACCTACGGGGGGTCCGGGGGGCGAAGCCCCGCCGGCTGGGGGTCTGGGGGCTCGGCCCCCAGAGGACAATGCGAAAGAGGCCTGTCAGCGCTTTCCGCTGACAGGCCTCTCCCACCTCTGTAGCCCCGAAGGGATTCGAACCCTCGCTACCGCCTTGAGAGGGCGGCGTCCTAGGCCGCTAGACGACGGGGCCCTAGAACCTCTTGCTGGTTTGAACCTTATCAGATCATTCTGTCCGGTCCAAATCCGGCTATTCAGTTCTTTTCTTACCGCTCCGGAAGCTTACCCTAGGGCAGTTCTTCCGTTGCAGCTGGGGTACCAGGACTCGAACCTAGACTAACTGAACCAGAATCAGTCGTGCTGCCAATTACACCATACCCCATTGGCTTTCCCGATCGACTTCGGTGTCCCGAAGGAGTTCCGAGGTCCTCGTTGCTGCCGGGAGAAATACTAGACCACGTCCCCACCAGAAGTGAAATCGGCCCCCACCTGCAGGCAAACACGCAGGTGAGAGCCGGTCTCAGGCAGGAACTCAGGCGGTGGCCGCGGACAGCTCGCACACGAGGAGCTCCGGCAGTTCCGCCAGCGACGTGATGGACGACAGGCCGGCGGGGAGGGTGCCGCCGGTCGGCCCGACGCGGTTGATCCAGACGCCGTGCATCCCGGCGTCGCGGGCGCCGATGGCGTCGGCGTGCAGGCGGTCGCCCACGTGGACCGTGTCGCCGGGCGGGACGCCGAGCGACAGGCAGGCCGTGTGGAAGATCACGCGGTCCGGCTTGGCGCAGCCGACCTCGCCGGCGATGAGGACGGTGTCGAAGTAGGACGACAGGCCCAGCTGGGCGATCTTCACGCGCTGATGGCGGCCCGAGGCGTTGCTGATCGCGGCGATCGGGAGGCCCGTGGCGCGCAGCCAGTCGAGCATCGGGATGACGTCCGGGAACAGGCACCAGCCCGCGGAGAGAACTTCCTGGCGGGCGAGCTCGCGGCGGGTGGCTTCCTCCAGCGTGAGCTCTTCGCCGAGGGCGGCGAAGAAGGCTTGGGTGCGGATGTTGCGCATCGACTCGTACTGCAGCTCCCCGGCCAACTGGCGGGACACGTGGTCGTCGGTGATTCGCTGCCACAACGACCAGGCGTCGGCGTTACCGACCATCGAGGCCAACGCGGCGCGCGACGAAGTGCTGTAGTCGACAAGCGTGTCGTCGACGTCCAGGCACACAGCGCGGATCTCGCCGGTTCTCTTACGCGTGAAAGTCGGGGACGCAGTTGTCACCCCGGAAGGTTAGGTGCGTGGGAGCCTCGTCCGATTCGGCTAACGAGGTGATTCCTATAGATCCTTGCACGATCAAGCGGGCCTTGAGGCCCCGAACGAGCCAGTGACGCTCGTCCGGGCACCAAGCGCAATCACCCGGTCGAGTGTTGTTCGGCGACATGACGCTTCTGTCCGTACGGGCGGTTCCAAGAGCGCGACACCTCAGCCCGCACCACGACGTTCCGCACCGGCCGCAACCGTTTCGGAGCCTGGTTTCCCAGACTGTCCTTTGTGGACAAACAGGCGAAGCGGGCCAGGTCACGGAGAACTCGTCTTGACGCATCCGGCGATCAAGAGCATGCTGAGTTTATTCAACAGAGGTTGAAATGAGGGGATCGGGATGGAGAGGAACAGCGAGAGGACCACCTGCCTGGTCGTCGGAGGCGGCCCCGCGGGCATGGTGCTGGGGCTGCTGCTGGCGCGCGGCGGTGTCGAGGTCACGGTGCTGGAGAAGCACGGCGACTTCCTGCGCGACTTCCGCGGCGACACGGTGCACGCGTCGACGCTCACGCTCATGGACGAGCTGGGGCTGGGGCCCGCGTTCGACCAGGTGCCGCACCAGGACGTCGACAAGATCGAGGCGATGCTCGACGGCGGCAGGCAGGCCGTGGTCGCCGACCTGAAGCGGCTGCCCGGCCCCAACAAGCGCGTCGCGATGGTGCCGCAGTGGGACTTCCTCGACCTGCTGGCCGACGCGGGCAGGCTCGAACCGGCGTTCACGTTGCGGATGAACACCGAGGTCACCGGAATCACCAAGAGCGGCAACAGGGTCACGGGCGTGAAGTACCGCGAGCGCGTCGACGGGCACGAGGGCGAGATCGCCGCGGACCTGGTCGTCGCCGCGGACGGGCGCAGCTCGATCCTGCGCGACGCGGTGAACCTGCCCGTCCACAGCTTCGGCGCGCCGATGGACGTGTGGTGGTTCCGCTTGCCGCGCAACGGTGACGAACCCGTCGTGGGCGGCGCCGGCCGGTTCAGCGCGGGCAGCGCGATGGTGCTCATCCCGCGCGGCGACTACTTCCAGTGCGCGTTCCTGATCCGCAAGGGCACGGACCAGCAGCTGCGCGCCGAGGGCGTCGAGAGGTTCCGCGAGCGCGTCGTCACACTCGTCCCGTGGCTCGCCGACCGGGTGGACCACATCACGAGCATGGACGACGCGAAGCTGCTCGACGTGAAGCTGGACCGGTTGCGGCGGTGGCACGTCGACGGTCTGCTGTGCATCGGTGACGCGGCGCACGCGATGTCACCGGTCGGCGGCGTGGGCATCAACCTCGCCGTGCAGGACGCGGTGGCGGCCGCCCGGCTGCTCGCGAAGCCCTTGCGGCAGGGTGTGGTCACGAGCGCGGCGCTGGCGAAGGTGCGCAGGCGCAGGCTGTTCCCGACCGTGGTGATCCAGACGCTGCAGCGGATCATCCACCGGGTGTTCCTCGGCCGCAAGCTCGGCAGCACCGAGACGGTCTCGGCCACCGGCACGCCGTTCCTGCTCGGGCTGGCGCAGAAGCTGCCGTTCCTGCAGGTGGTTCCGGCGTACGTGATCGCGATCGGCCCGCTGCCGGAACACGCGCCGCAGTTCGCGCGCCGCAAGCCGCAGACCATCGTCAGGTCGTGACGAAGGCCTCGGAGGACTCGCCGAGCACCATCGCCACGGCGTGGGCGCGGTCCCGTGCGCCCAGCTTGCGCAGGATCGCCTTCACGTGGGTCTTCACCGTGTCGTTGCTGATGAAGAGCCGCTGGGCGATGCGCGCGTTGTCCATCCCCTTCGCCATCTCGGCCAGCACGTCGAACTCACGAGCCGACAGCTGGCCGAGCGAGGCGGGCGGCGGCATCCGCGTCGGCAGCCGCGAGAGCGACCCCACCCGCGCGTCGATCGTGGCCGGAGCACCGCGGACCGCGGCCGCGATCAGCGGTAGCAGTTCGGCCACGGGTGAGGTTTTCAGCAGGTAGGCGACCGCGCCGGCGTCCAGGGCCGCGCGGGCCCAGCTCGGACTGTCCGCATTGGACAGCACGACGACGCGGGCGCTCGGCCGGAACTGCGCCGTGTCCCGCACGGTGCGCAGCGGCCCGGCGCCCGGCACGTCGAAGTCCGTGACGACCAGGTCCACCAGGACGCTGCGCAGACAGCGCGCAGCATCGGCCACGGTGTGGGCGATGCCCACAACGCGGAAGCAGTGCGTGCGGTGCAGCGAGAGTCGCAGTCCCTCGGTGATGAGCTGCGAGCCGTCGACGAGCAGCACACGGGTGGACGCCAGGTCCGTCATGACACCGGGAAGTTACTAGCGGGTACCCGAGTGCGTAACCTGCCGAGCGCCGGATTGCTCCGTACGGCTACCTATTTGCGACCGGATTGGTGAGCGTGCCAAGGCCGTCCACAGTCACGGAGACCGTCTGTCCGGCCCTCATCGGCCCTACGCCCGCCGGCGTCCCGGTGAGGATCACGTCGCCGGGAAGCAGCGTCATGATCCCCGAGACGTACTCGATGAGTGACGGAATGTCGTGCACCATCAACGAAGTACGCCCGTCCTGTTTGACCTCGCCGTCGAGCTCGGTCACGACGCGGACGTCGGAGGGGTCGAACTCCGTCTCGATGAACGGGCCCATCGGGCAGAACGTGTCGAAACCCTTGCCACGCGTGAACTGCACGTCCTTCTTCTGCAGGTCGCGCGCGGTGACATCGTTGGCGATGGTGTAGCCCATCACCACGCTCATCGCCTTGGCCTTCGACACCTCGCGGCACGGCTGGCCGATGATGACGGCCAGCTCGCCCTCGAAGTCCACCCGCTGCGACGCGGCCGGGATCTTGATCTCGACGTTCGGCCCGACCACCGAGGTGTTGGGCTTGAGGAAGATCAACGGCTCGGCCGGCACCTCGTTGCCCAGCTCGGCGGCGTGGTCGGCGTAGTTGCGGCCGATACCGATGATCTTCGTCGGCAGGATCGGCGCCAGCAGCCTGACGTCGGCCAACGGCCACTTGCGACCGGTGAACGTGGGTGTGCCGAAGGGGTGTTCGGCGATCTCCGCAGCCTCGTCGCCGTGAACGGCGACGAAAGCTACGCCTTGGGGATGAGCGATCCTGGCAATGCGCACAGTGCCAGTTTACGAGTAACCAGTACAGGCAGGGTGCTCGCCTGGAGGTGAGCGCTTCGCGCGTCTTGTACGTATGCAACCTTAGACGGGTGCCACTTCAGGCGCCCCGGCGCTTCCTAGGGGGCAACGCCCACTCGGTACTGGTTACTCGTTCACAGCACTGCGCATCGACTTGTGCACCAGCGCGTCGCACAAAGCCAGCCAGGAGGCCTCGACGATGTTTCCGTGCACACCCACGGTGGTCCACTCGCGCTCGCCGTCGGTGGACTCCACCAGCACGCGCGTCACGGCGTCCGTGCCGGGGTGCTCGGTGAGGATGCGCACCTTGTAGTCGGCCAGCTCCACTGCGTCCAACCAGGACAGGTGCGGCAGCAACGCCTTGCGCAGGGCCGCGTCCAGGGCGTGCACGGGGCCGTTGCCCTCGGCGGTCGCGATGACCCGCTCCCCCGCCACGTGCACCTTGACCGTGGCCTCGGACACGATCTCGCCGTCCGAGCGGTGGTCCAGCACGACCCGGTAGGACTCCAGCGTGAAGGGAGGAGTGTCCAGTTGGGACAACTCCGAGCGCAGCAGCAGTTCCATCGAGGCGTCGGCGGCCTCGAACGACCAGCCCCTGGCCTCCAGCTCCTTGACGCGCTTCAACGCGTTGCCGACCTCGGTTGACCGGCCGGCCAGGTCGAGTCCGAACTCACGTCCCTTGAGCTCGATGCTCGCCCGGCCGGCCATCTCGGTGACCAGCACCCGCATGTCGTTGCCGACGCGGTCCGGATCGATGTGGTTGTACAGCTCCGGATCCACCTTGATCGCGCTCGCGTGCAGACCCGCCTTGTGGGCGAAGGCTGACGACCCGACGTAGGCCTGGTGGGTGTCGGGTGCGATGTTCGCGATCTCGGCCAACGCATGGGAGACGCGGGTGAGCTCGGCCAGTGCCCCGGTCGGGAGCACGTCCATGCCGAGCTTGGTCACGAGGTTTCCCACGACGGCGAACAGGTCGGCGTTGCCCGCTCGCTCGCCATAACCATTGGCGGTGCACTGCACGTGCGTCGCGCCCGCCTGCACGGCCGCGATGGTGTTCGCCACCGCGCAGGACGTGTCGTCCTGGCAGTGGATTCCCACGCGGAAGCCGGTCTTCTCGACCACCTCCGCGACCGTTTCGGCGAGGCCCAACGGCAGCTGGCCGCCGTTCGTGTCGCACAGCACGACGACGTCCGCGCCACCCTCCACAGCGGACTCCAGCACGCGCAGCGACGTGTCCGGTGAGAAGGCGTAGCCGTCGAAGAAGTGCTCGGCGTCGAGGAAGACGCGCCTGCCGTGGTCCTTGAGGAACCGGACGGTGTCGCGCACCATCCTGAGGTTCTCGTCGGCGTCGGTGCGCAACGCCCGTTCGATGTGGCGCAGGTCGGACTTCGCGACGAGCGTCACGACCGGTGCCTGGGCGTCGAGCAAAGCCTTGACCTGCGGGTCTTCCTCGACCTTCACGCCTGCCTTGCGGGTCGCGCCGAACGCGACCAGCTTGGCGTGCTTGAGGTCCAGGTCACCGGCCGCCGCGCGGGCGAAGAACTCGGTGTCCTTGGGCAGTGCGCCGGGCCAGCCGCCCTCGATGAACCCGACGCCGAGCCCGTCCAGCAGGCGCGCGACCGCGAGCTTGTCCGTGACGGAGTACGAAATGCCCTCACGTTGTGCGCCGTCGCGCAACGTCGTGTCGTAGACGTGGAACTCGTCGGTAGGGCCGGCCATCTCGGGTCATCTCCTCATCCGGGCAAACAAAAAGACCCCCCGCGGGATGCGAGAGGTCTGCGCGTCGGGTGCCTGGGGCGGCACTACCCGACGCGCTCGTCGATAATGATGGCGAGGTGCTGAGCCATGCAGCGGATGCTGCCACAGCTCAGCTCGACGTACCAAGCGCCGGGAGGAAATCTCCCACTATCTGGTCATGCGTTCACCCCTGTGACAGGTACTTCGCGAAGGCCTCGATCGAGGCCGGGTTGCGCGGCGACTCGACCAGCGCGGCGTACGGAAGGGCGAAGAAGCGCTTGTTCCTGACCGCCGGGGAGTTGCGCAACGGCGCGAAGCCCTCCAGGAACGCCTGCTTCTGCTCAGGCGTGTTCGCCTCACCGGACGCGTAGTCCACGATGAGCACGACATCGGGGTCGCGCTGCACGACGGTCTCCCAGTTGACCGTGGTCCAGCTGTCGTCGAGGTCGCCGAAGACGTTGTCCCCGCCCGCCTTGCCGATGACGTCCTGCGGGGCCGCGTTCCGGCCGGACGTGAACGGCTGGTCCTGGCCGCTGTCGTAGAGGAACACCTTCGGCCGCGGCCGGCCCGCCGTCAACCGGCCGGCGTCGTCGATCTGCCGTTGGTAGCCCTGGATCAGCTCCTCGGCTTTCCGCTCGACGCGGAAGATCTTCCCGAGGTTGCGGAGGTCCGTGTACAGCGCGTCGAGGGCGGGCATGATGCCGCGCTGCTTGCCGATGCCGTTGCGGCACGCCTCGGTGAGCTGGTAGGTGCCGACACCGAGCTGCTTCAGCGCGTCCGGCGTGAAGCCGGTGCTCTCGCTGAACCCGTAGCTCCAGCCGGCGAACACCAGGTCCGCGTTGGCACCCTGCACGACCTCCTTGGAGATCTTGTCCGCGAGCTTGCGGGTGCTGTCGAAGTCGGCCTTCCACGGTGAGGTCCGGAGGTCGACGGTGTTGTCGCCGTCCACCACGTACCCGGCCATGTGGTCCTTGAGGCCCAGCGCGAACATCAGCTCGGTGATACCCGTGTCGTTGGTGACCACTTTGGACGGAACCCGGTCGAACGTGACCTGCTGACCGCAGTTGGTGATGGTCACCGGGGCGGACTTCGAGGTGTCCTGCGCGACCGTCGCGCCGCAGCCGGAGACGAGCAGCAGAGCGGCTGCGGCGAAAGCGGTTCTCAAGGGGTGACCTCCTGGTCGAACAGGAGCTGCGGAACTCCCGTGGTGGGGTGTCGGACGACGTGCGCGGTCACGTGGAAGACCTTGGCGATCAGTTCGGGCACGAGCACCTCCTCCGGCGTGCCGGACGCGACCAGTCGGCCTTCGTCGAGCACGTGGAGGCGGTCGCAGTAGGACGCGGCGAGGTTGAGGTCGTGCAGCACGGTCAGCACCGTGACGCCCAGGCCGCGGGCCAGTGCCAGCACGTCCAGCTGGTGGCGGATGTCGAGGTGGTTCGTCGGCTCGTCCAGCACGAGCACCCGCGGTTCCTGCGCGATGGCGCGGGCGATGAGCACGCGCTGGCGTTCGCCGCCGGAAAGGCTGAGGAAGCTGCGGCCGGTGAGATGGGCTACGTCCACTGTGGCCAGTGCGTCGGCGACCACGCGCCGGTCCGCGGCGGGATCGCGGTCGTGCGGCAGGCGGCCCATCTCGACGACCTCGGCGACCGTGAAGTCGAACTCGACCTGCGACTCCTGGGTGAGCGCCGCGAGCTCGCGGGCGAGGCCGGGTCGCTTGTGGACGTTCTCACCGTCGATCAGCACGGCACCGACGTCCGGCTTCAGGGCGCGGTAGACGCACCGGAGCGTGGTCGACTTGCCGCTGCCGTTGGGGCCGACGATGCCGACGACCTCGGCCGAGGCGTTGAGCGTGATGCCCTCGACGATCCCGCGGACCGTGACGCCGGTGAGCTCGACGCGCATCAACGTCCCCCGAACACGTAGCTCTTGCGGCGCATGAGGAAGATGAAGCACGGCACGCCGATCGCGGCCGTGATGACGCCGAGCGGCAGCTCTTCCGGTGCCGCGAGCATCCGGGCGGCCACGTCGACCCAGACGAGGAACGAGGCGCCGGCGAGGGGTGCGAGCGGCAGCACCCTGCGGTGGTCCGCGCCCACGACCATGCGCGTGAGGTGCGGCAGCATGAGCCCGACGAAGCCCACCGCACCGCTGACCGCCACCAGCACACCGGTGATCGCCGCGGTGACGACGAACAGCCGCGTGCGGAACCGGTTGACCTCGACGCCCAGCGTGATCGCCGTCTCGTCGCCCATCGCCAGCGCGTTCAGCTGCCGCGCCCTGGTGAGCAGGTAGCCGATCCCGAGCAACGTCACCGACGTGGCCACGGGCAACGACTTCCAGTCCGCCCCGCCCAGGCTGCCGAGCAACCAGAACATCGCCGCCCGCGCCGCGTCCCCGCGTGGCGACTGGAACACCAGCAGCATCGCCACGGCCGAGAACCCGTACGCCAGCGCGGTTCCGGTCAGCACGAGCCGCAGCGGCGTGAGCCCCCGGCTCGTGCGCGCGGTGAGGTAGACCAGCGCGGTGGCACCGAGTCCGGTCAGGAACGCCCCGGTCGACAGCGCGTAGACGCCGAGACCTGACAACACGCCGAGCGTCGCCACCGCCGTCGCGCCGACGCTCGCGCCCGACGAGATGCCGAGCACGTAAGGGTCTGCGAGCGCGTTGCGGACCATCGCCTGGATCGCGACGCCGACCGTGCTCAGGCCGGCGCCGACGACCGCGGCGAGCAGGACGCGAGGCAGCCGGATGTCCCAGACGATGTGGTACTGCCCGGCGAGGTCCGCGGGGACCGTGCCACCGGTGACGGCCGCCCGCAGCAGGTCGGCCGTGACGCCGAACGGGACGGAGACGGGGCCGAGCGCCACGCCCGCCACGATGCTGACGGCGAGCACGCCGACGAGCGCGCTGATCTTCGCGATCACTGACAGCCCTTCCCGCAGTCCACGGCAGGAGTTCCCGGATGAAAGCCGTGTGCGGGTGTTCGGGCTCGTCTCACCGAGAGGTGGGACCTACCGTTGCGGGTCAGCGCCGGACTTCGACCGGTCTTCCCCCGTGCACGACGCCTGCACTCTAACCCACGGGGTTCAACCTGCCCCTGACGCCGTCACAAGGCCCCGCCCGCGCCGAAGCCCGGCTCGAAGCGGCGGAAGTACTCCATGCAGTTGGCCATCTGGTGCTCGACCAGGCCGAACTTCGGAGTGTCGTGCGGTTCGAGCATCGCGAGCACGTCGACGGACTCGGTCGCTTTCTCGCCGGGCACGAGGATCTCGGCCCGGTCGCCCGGGAAGATCGACACCTTGTGCCCGACGTGCCACACGTCCCGCCTGGAACCCTTGACCAGGACCTTCCACGGCGGGCTGTACTGCTCGGGGTTCTCCAGCTCGCCGCGGATCTTGAGCAGGGCGTCGAACACGGACTCACCGGTGGACATCTTGCGGCCGAACGGGCCGTAGACCGCCATCGTGATCTCTTTCATGGTCCGCGCCTGCCACACGACGCGGCCGACCCAGACCTGCTCCTTGCCCGACGCGGGATCCTTGCCGTAGAGCGGGACCTGCCGGGAGACCGGAGGGAACTCACCGTCCTTCGTCCACTCCGGAAACTCCTCCACCGGTTGCGGGGAAGGCTGTTGTGGCGGACGCATCGGCTGCTGGGGACGCATCGGCGGTTGTTGTGGGCGCATTCCAAGGCTCCTGAGGTTCGCCGTCACGTCAGCTGTGCTTGGTCATGATGTCGCGCATCATCTGCTTCTTCTCGTTGATCGCGCGCCACATGGCTTCCTGTTCCGCGGGCGGCAAGCTCGGCACCATGTCCTGCATCCGGCCGACCGCGTCGTACAGCTGGAAGTAGTAGCTCTTGTCGGGTTCCGGCAGGTGTTCCGGCTCCCTGACCTTGGGCTGTTCGTCCGGCTCGTGCTTCGGTTCCTCGGCAGGATGATCGGGCTCGTGGTGCTCCGGTTCCCGGTCGTGCGACGGGAGGTCGTCCGTCTTCTGTGGACCGAACGGCTCGTCGGGGTGCGGGTTGCCGTAGTCCGTGGTGTGCGACGGCGGCTCGTAGCCCTCGCGATGCCACGGCGGCAGGCCTTCGTCGACGTGCTTGCCGAGCTGGGTCGAGGCCTGCTCGGTGACCTCGCGGGCCGACGCCTCCACCGCCTCGCGGGCGACCGCCTTCTCGGCCGTGCCGGCGAGTCCCGCGCCGTCGGTCGCGACACCGATGGCGACGTCACCGACCAGCTGGCCGAACGCGGCGAACGGGTCCTTCTTCCACCCTTCGACGTTGAGGATGCCCTTCACGGCCTCGACCGGGTGCGAGACCATGTGGACCATGCCCGCGGCCTGCGTCACCATGCTCGCCGCGAACTCGCCGGGGTGGCCCGCGTTGTAGGGGTCGAACGGGTTCGTCGCCCTGGCCAGCTTGAGCAGGTTGAGCGCGGAGTTGCCGAGGCCTTCGGCGACGGACCCGAGCTGCTCGTTGGTCTTGTCGAACGAGTCCTCGAACGTGGCGGCGAGCTTCGAGAGGAAGCCCGGTTCCGCCGGAGCCCTGTCCTTCGCCTTGGTGATCACCGCCGCGGTCTGCGCGGCCGCTTCCTTCAACGCTTTCCGCGCGTCGGCGAGGATCCGTTCGGCCTGGTCCCGCTTGGCCTTGCCGGGATCGCTGAACGGCGCGAGCGGTCCCGGTGCGGCGGCGCCGTTGGCGAAGGCGTCCAGCGAGGCCTTCTCGTGCTGCGCGGCCGCCGTGTCGTACTGCTTCTCGGCCGCCTCCGTCTCCGCCTTGGCCTCGTTGTAGACGCGGATCGCCTCGGCGGCCTCGCGCTGGGCGTGCTCCAGCGCGCCCTTGTACGTCGTCAACGCGTCCACGGCGGGCCCGAACGCCTCCGCGGCGTCACGCCACTTCGGCGTCTCCCGGGAGAAGTAGCCGCCGAACTTCTCCGCGGCCTCGCCCGTCCAGTGCCCGACGTCCAGTGTGGACACTCCGCGGTACGCCTCCTGGCAGGCGGTCGCGAGCTTGCGCAGCCCGTTCGCCGTCTCCTCCAGGGCCGCGACCTTGCCGGGGACGAGCTCGGCCGGGTCGTCGGTGTCACCGAGCTCGCTGCGGCCGAACCAGCTCACGAGTGGTCACCGGCCTTCTTGAACGAGGTCTCCTCGCCGAGCACGTCCTTGACGGAGGAGTTCCACGCGTTCTCCATGCCGGTGGCCGCCTTGTCCCACTGCTGACGCGCGTCGGCCGGCTGCAGGTACGACTTGCCCAGCTCCTCCCACGACTGCTTGGCGGGATCGGTCTGGGAGTGCGGGTCACCGAGGAGGACCTGGAACGTCTGCTTGAGCTTGTCGTCCACCTTCTCGTACACGGTCTTGGTGTCGGTGAGCGCGGACGCCATCGCCGTGCCCTCCTTCACCAGGTGCCGCAGACCCCACCGCCACCGCTCGAAGAACTCCTTGAACGCGTCGGCGAGCACCTCGTCCCCGCACTCGTCCTCGTCCGGGCAGATGATCCCGAACGTGGCCGTGGTGGAGACGAGAAGCCCGCCGTCGGGCGCGATCTCCTTCAGGGCGGCGACGGTGTCGTTGATGCCCTTGATCGCCTGTCCCATCGCGCCGAGGTCGACGCCGAACCCGGTCACGCGTCCACCGCCAGCTCGTCCGCGACGATCCCCCGCATCGGCGGCAGGGTCATCATGTGCTCGGACCCGTTGTCGAACACCACACCCGTGGGCCTCGGCAGCGCGGGCAGGTAGTGGTCGAGCAACCGTTCGCCGGTGACCGCCAGGTAGAGAGCGTCGGTGCTCTCACCCCGGGCGGCCAGATGTGCTTGCAGCAGTTCGGGGCTGGAGAACGCCGCCAGCCAGTTCAGTCCCTCGACGGTGACGACCGGAAGGGACAGCGGGTCGATCCGCTGCAGGTAAACCGTGTTCTCCCGGAACGCCTTCAGGAACGCTTCCGGGTCTCCCCCGCCTTCGCGGTAGCGCCGCGCGTGGGCGACCGCCTCGTTTTCCTCGTTCATGCCTCTCCCGTTGAACCAATCCCCCCAGATCGGCAGCGCCGTACGTTACCGGTGGCTCACGGTGAGTGTCGGAGGAGCTGTGCAACTGAGGGCTGCGTCACGCGGCCTTGCGGGAACGCAGGAGTGCGCCGTTTCCCTTCTGCTCCACCGAGATCAGCTGAAGGTCCTCCGGCAGGGGAAGCCGCCGGCCGGCGCCGACGGTCGTGGGGAACACCAGGAGGCGGTACTCGTCGACCAGGTCGTGCTCGGCCAACGCGTCCACGACGCTGATGCTGCCGGTGACGACGACGTCCTGGTGCGCCTTGCGCTTGCGCACCTCCGTGACCAGGTCGTCCCCGATCAGCGAGGAGTTCGCCCAGCCGTCCACCTGCGTCAGCGACCGCGACGCGACCAGCTTGGGAATCGCGTTCATCCTGGTGGCGAACTCGTCGGTGCGGCTGGGGAAGATGCGGGAGAACAGCTCCCACGTCGTCCGGCCGAGCACCAGCACGCCGGTGTCGAGCAACGGTCCCAGCCCGAACTTGTCCCCCTTCACCGCTTCCGGACCGTGCCGGAACGCCCAGCCGCCGCCCGCGGTGCCGCCGGACCCGTCCGGGTCCTCGACCACGCCGTCCAGTGTCACGAACTCGATGACGATCAGATCATTCATGCCACTACATACCGGCGAGGCGCCGCATACTCATCGCGGTGACCGACACGACTTTCCAGACGCGCGTCGAGCAGCACCGCGGGGAGCTGCTCGCCTACTGCTACCGGATGCTCGGATCGGTCCACGAGGCGGAAGACCTCGTGCAGGACACCATGCTGCGGGCGTGGAACGCGCGCGAGCGCTACGACGAGCACAAGGCGTCGATCCGCACGTGGCTGTACCGGATCGCCACGAACGTGTGCCTGACCGCGCTGGAGGGCAAGGCGCGCCGGCCGCTGCCATCCGGGCTCGGTCCGCCGAGCACCGACCCGCAGACCCCGCTGGTGCCCGACTTCGAGGTGCCGTGGCTGGAGCCGTTCCCCGACTGGAAGGCCGATCCCGCGGACCTGGCGGTGCGGCGGGACAGTCTGCGGCTGGCCCTGATCACGGCCATGCAGGCGCTGCCCGCCCGCCAGCGCGCGGTCTGGGTGCTGCGCGAGGTGCTCGAGTTCAGCGCCGCCGAGGTGGCCGAGCAGCTCGGCACGACCGTCGCGTCGGTGAACAGCGCTCTGCAACGGGCGCGGGCCGGGCTGGACGGAGCCGAGGTGGCCCCGTCCGGCGATCCTGCCGCGCTGCGGACCGTGGAGGCCTACGTGCGGGCCTTCGAGGCGGCCGACGTCGGCGCGCTGGTCGGGCTGCTCACCGAGGACGCGATCCTGGAGATGCCGCCGGTGCCGTTGTGGTACCGCGGTCGCGACGACTACGCCGCGTTCCTCCGCCGGGTGTTCGCGATGCGCGGCGAGGGCTGGCGCATGACGCCGACCGCCGCCAACGGCCAGCCGGCGGTGGCGGCCTACGCGCCGGACGGACGGCTCCACACGCTGCAGGTGTTCACGGTCGCCGACGGGCTGATCGCGCACACCGCGGTCTTCCAGTCGCCGACGGTCTTCGCGGCGTTCGACCTGCCTCTGACCTGCTGAAACAGAAAACTTCAAAAAAGTTCGCGGTCCGTGTCGATCCGGTGCGGGACCCGTTCGACCTGTGGACGTCAACACAGACGAACAGGGAGACACACCGTGAAGTTCATGCTGATCTGGCGCGCGACCGACGAGGCCTTCGCGAACCTGGGCGACGTCGACTTCGACAAGATGCTGGAGATCGTCGGCCGGTACAACGACGAGATGGTCCGCGCGGGCGTCCTGCTCGCCGCGGAGGGCCTGTCCGACCCGTCCGAGGGCGTGGTCGTCGACTACTCCTCCGAGCCGCCGGTCGTCACGGACGGCCCGTACGGCGAGACGAAGGAGCTGTTCAACGGCTTCTACATCATCAACGTCGCGTCCAGGGAAGAGGCGATCGAGTGGGCGAAGCGCGCGCCGCTCACCGGACCCGGCTTCAAGACCGAGATCCGGCGGGTGCCGACGATCGACGAGTTCCCGCAGGACAACGAGTGGATCAAGAAGGAGCGGGCCTGGCGCGAGGCCAACGGCCAGCTCTGAAAGCCACGCGGGGAGCTTTCGTACGCTCCGAACGTACGAAAGCTCCCCGCGTGCGGTGAAGAAACGTCAGCCGGTGCGGACGTTCGAGGAGACGAGCGCCGCGAGCCGGTCGCCGATCGCGTAGGTCGCGCCCGGCGACTGGTGGTCGCGCGTCGCCAGGTCGAACGCCACGGAGGCCTCGATCCGGCGCGACGCCTCGTGCTCGCCCAGGTGGTCGAGCAGCAGGGCGACCGACAGCACGGCGGCGGTCGGGTCCGCGATGCCCTGGCCCGCGATGTCCGGTGCCGAGCCGTGGACCGGCTCGAACATCGACGGGTTGCGGCGCGTCACGTCCAGGTTGCCCGACGCGGCCAGGCCGATGCCGCCCGTGACGGCGGCGGCGAGGTCGGTCAGGATGTCGCCGAACAGGTTGTCCGTCACGATCACGTCGTAGCGGCCCGGGTCGGTGACCAGGTGGATCGTGGCCGCGTCGACGTGCTGGTACGCCACGGTCACGTCCGGGTGCTGCAGCGAGACCTCCTCGACGACGCGCGACCACAACGAGCCGGCGTGCGTGAGGACGTTCGTCTTGTGCACCAGCGTCAGGTGCCGGCGCTGGCGGGCCGACGCACGCGCGAAGGCGTCGCGGACCACGCGCTCGACGCCGAACGAGGTGTTCAGCGAGACCTCGGTCGCGATCTCGTGCGGGGTGTCCTTGCGCAGCAGACCGCCGTTGCCCGCGTACGGGCCCTCGGTGCCCTCGCGCACCACCACCATGTCGATCTCGGGCGGGTCCGCGAGCGGGCTGCGGACGCCGGGGTAGAGACGAGCGGGGCGGAGGTTCACGTGGTGGTCGAGTTCGAAGCGCAGGCGCAACAGCAGGCCGCGCTCCAGGATTCCGCTCGGCACCGACGGGTCGCCCACCGCACCGAGCAGGATCGCGTCGTGCTGGCGAAGCTCTCCCAGCACCGACTCGGGCAACAACTCTCCCGTGGCGTGCCAGCGCGCCGCGCCGAGGTCGTAGCGGGTGATTTCGGCCGCCGGAACGACCTCGCCGAGAACCTTCAGGGCCTCAGCGATGACCTCGGGCCCGATCCCGTCTCCTGGGATCACTGCGAGCCGCATCCACACACCTCCCAGGTGTCCGTCCCCAATTAGTGGGACTACTTTCCTCCGCGAAAGGCTACCGGCATCCCGGCCACTCGCCGCATGCCGGACACCCCTTCGGGGTGTTCTCTCCCGTACTGCGGGACACCCACACGGCCCATTCCCCGCTTTCGGGTGTCACTCGACCGCAGTACAGCTGTCGCGTCAAGGGGTGACGACCCTGTTCACAACGATGAAGGGAACCTTCATCCACGTGAGGTGGATGAAGGTTCCCTTCATCGAGAAAAGATCCGACCTACGCGGCCGAGTTGCGACCGGTCGAGCAGACGTAGACGACCGACGCGCGGTTACCGCTGGCGTTGTGGTGGTTGAGCACCAGCAGGCCGTCGGACTTGTCGGTCTTCAGCGCCGCCGCGTCCCGGTTCACCACGAGCGCGGTACCCGGCTTGGCGAGGTACGAGAGCGCCGCGTCGCCGCCGCCCTGCACCCACAGGCCCGGCTTGAGCGGGTCGTAGGACAGGCTGTGGTCGATCACGTCGATCAGGCCGTTCGCGTTGCCCGGCGCCGCGTAGAAGCCGGACGTGCCGGCGACGTACGAGATGCGCGCGGTGTCCTTCGCCGGGTCGATGCCGAGCGCCGTGAGCAGCACCGGCAGGACCGCGACGTTGGTGTCGGCGGTGTTGGTGTCGACGTCGCCGAACTGGCCGTTGATCGGCTGGAGGTCGACCTGCGCACCCGTCTTGAGGTCCACGGTCGACGCGACCAGCAGGTCGGTGTCCTTCAGGCGCGTGGCGAACGTCTCGAAGTCCGCGGTGCCGTCACCGTTGGTGTCGATGTCGATGAACGGAACCGTGTTCTTGCCGAGGTTGTACCAGTTGCCCCACGTGGCGATGCCGAACGCGAGCATCGACTCCTCGGGCTTGCCCTGCGCCTTGGCGAGCGGGGCCGTGGAGGCCGCGCCGACGTAACGCAGGTCGCCGCCCTTGGCGGTCTCGTTCAGCGCGCAGTTCTGCGTGACGTTGCGCTTGCAGTCGCGCAGCTTCGGCGACTGGGCCTGCAGCTCGAGAACGCTGACCAGCGAGCGGTAGGCCTGCGAGCCCGTACCCTGGTCGATGCCGCGGCCGCTCAGGTTCAGCACCGACTGCTTGTCCGTGCCGCGGAACTTCAGCCCGGCCGGGGTGGTGATGTCCGCGACCGGCTTCGGCGCCGAGTACACCGACAGGCGCAGCGGCACCGTGGCACCGGCGGTCGGCGTGAGGGTCACGCGACCGGAGGCGTCCGCGATGAACTGACGCGCCACACCCAGCTGGTCGGTCACTACGGTCGAGTCGACCGTCTTGCGCAGCGCCTTCGGGTCGTCGATCTTCAGGGTGACCTTGACCCGTGCGATGCCGCGCGGGCTCAGCTTCACCTTGTCCTGCGAGAGCACGTAGCTCACGCCGGGGATCGTCGTGGCGGCCGCGTAGCCGACGTTGTACTCGACGGCCTTCGTCGACTTGTTGACGATCTTGATCGTCTTGGTCTTCGAGACCGGCCTGGCGACCTCGACGACGCCGAAGTTCGCGCTCACGAAGCCGGGGTCGTCCTCGACGAAGGCCAGGACCTGGTTGTCGATCGCGGCCTTGGCGTCGACACGACCGGTGCCGACGCGGTTGGGCGCGAAGGTCTTGCCGTTCTCCTTCACGTCCACGCCGGCCGTGTTCATGATCGCGGCCTTGACCTCTTCCAGCGACCAGTCCGGGTGCGTCTGGCGCACCAGGGCGGCGATGCCGGCGACGTGCGGGGACGCCATCGACGTGCCGGACAGCACCGAGCGGTCGTTGCCGGAGCCGACGGCGGTCGACGAGATCGTGTCACCGGGCGCCGCGACGTCCGGCTTGATCGACCCACCGCGGCTGCCGCGGCTGGTGAACGAGCTCGGCGTGTCCGAAATGGACTGGTCGTACGTCGGCACCGTGGTGCGCAGGGAACCCGCGAGGCGGACGGTCAGCGTGCCCGCGTCCAGCAGCGGGCGCACCTGCTTGGTGGCGTCACCGGTGAACTGGAACACCGGGATGGTCGCGTTGCCCGCGATGCCCGCCGAGAAGTTGTTCAAAGTGGACGAAAGCACCACGCCCAGCGCACCCGCGGCCTGCGCGTTGTTGGTGCGACCGGCCGAGCCACAGCGGCGCGACGCGTCGTTGTCGTCCCACTCCAGCCACACGTACTTGCCCGCGAGGCCCGTCTGCGTGATCGGCAGGCAGCCGTCGAGGTTGCCCTCCTGGGTGAGCTTCACGACCGGCAGTTCCTTGTCGAAGTTCAGGTAGCCGGTGAAGTTCTGGCTGTACTGGCCGGCCTTCGTCTGCCCGTTGGCCACGGCACCGTCCCGCAGCACGAACGAGTCGCGCACGGACGCGACGGTCAGCGCCTCGGGCGTGCTGCCCGGCGAGCCGCCGACGTCGTAGAGGTCACCACCGTTGCCCGCGGCGAAGACCGGCAGGACGCCCGCCTTGAACAGCTTCTTGACGAAGAGGCTGTCGGGGTCGTCCGGTGCGCCGTAGTCGGAGCCGAGCGACAGGTTGACCACGTCGAGGTGGTCGGAGAAGTCGCCGTCGCCGTCGGGGTCGAGCGCCCAGTCGAGCGCCTGCGCGGTGACGTTGGTCGAGCCCTCGCAGCCGAAGACCTTCAGCGCGTAGATGAGGGCCTTCGGCGCGGTGCCGGGGCCGATCTTCATCGCGTTGAGCTTGTCGGCGTCGAGCTTGGTGTAGTCGCCCCGGAACGTGCTGCCGTCGGCGTTCTCGCCGAAACCGGCCGCGGTGCCGGCGACGTGCGAGCCGTGCCCGTTGCAGTCGATCGGGTTCGGGTCGGGCTTCGGCGTGTTCTTCGCCGGGTCCTTGCTGGCCCCGTCGTAGTCCTCACCGACGAAGTCCCAGCCACCGACGACCTTCGAGGTCGGGAAGTTCGGGTTCTTCGCCCGCGGGTCGACCGCGCGGAACGCCTCGACCGTGCCGGGACCGCCGAAGTCCGCGTGCGTGTAGTCGACGCCGGTGTCGATGATGCCCACGCGGACGTCGTCACCGAGCTTGCCGTACTGCTGCCAGACGTTGAGCGTCTTGGTCAGCTGCACCGCGTTGGAGTTGGCGCGCGTCTTCGGCACGACCGGGTAGACCGCGGCGACGTCCGGACGGTTCGCCAGCTCGCGGACCTTCGCCGCGTCCGCCGTCACGACCACGCCGGGAACGGCGTTGGACGTGCGGAAGAGCTCCTTGGTGTCGTTGTCCTTCGACTTGAGCTCACCGACGACCTGCTCGACCGTCGCCGACACGTCGCTCTTCGCCTGCTTGGCCGCCTGCTTCGCGACCTCCTTGCCCTGCGGCTTCTTCTCCTCGAAGGCGTCGACGGCGGGCTTTCGGTCGAGCGCGACGAACGCGGTGACCTGGCCGGACTGATTCAGCCGGGGAGAAACCTTGAGCTGCAACGCTTTCGCGTCCAGCCCGTGTGCACCCTTCAGCGGCTGCGCGAGCGGTTCGCTCTGCGCCTGTGCCGTTGCGGGTGCGATCAGCAGTGTGGTGATGGCAGAGAACACCACCAGACTCGACCGTCTCTTCACAACATTGCCCCAAACGAGGTGTGTGCCTTCGACCCGAACACGCGTGCCGCGCCCTCTACGGCACCGGGTCAACCTCGTGGGGACGCTAATCGCTGATGTGTGTTTGCGACTGCCCCGAAAGTATGAAGTTTGCCTACGGAGAGTAGGTCGTTACAGCTTCGTTGTTCACCGTGACAGCTGCGGGAGGGGGATTTGACCGTCCCCCTCCCGCTTTGTCGTGACTATCCGAAGTCGACACTCCGCACCGTGCGGGCTCCCACGGCAGCACCGATCGGGTCGAGCACCGCGGTGTCGACCGGCCGGTCCACCCGCAGCACCATCACCGCGTCGGCACCGGTCTGGCTGATCTGCGCGGCCTCGATGTTCACGCCCGCCTCGCCGAGCAGCGTGCCGACCGTGCCCATGACACCCGGACGGTCCGGGTACTCCAGCAGCAGCACGGTTCCTTCGGCCCTCAGGTCGAAGTTGCGGCCGTTGATGTTCACCAGCTTCTCGACCTGCGCGATGCCGCTGACCGTGCCGGACACGCTGTTGCTCGTGCCGTCGGCCTGCACGGCCTTCACCGTGACGAGGCTGCGGTGGTTCGGGCTCTCGGTCTCCTTGACCAGGTCCACGCTCACGCCGAGGTCCGCGGCGAGCTGCGGGGCGTTGACGAACGTGACCTGCGACTCGACGACGCTGGAGAAGACCCCGCGCAGCGCCGCGAGCGGCAGCACGGCGACGTCCTCAGTGGACAGTTCGCCGCGCACCTCGACGGTGACGCTGGTCGGCGCCTTCGACGACAGTGCACTGAGGACGGTGCCGAGCTTCTGCACGAGCGGCAGGTACGGGCGCACCTCCTCGCCGACCGCGCCGCCCTGCACGTTGACGGCGTCCGGCACGAACTCGCCGGCGAGCGCCAGGGCGACGCTCTTCGCGACGTCGGTGCCCGCGCGGTCCTGGGCCTCGGTGGTGCTCGCGCCGAGGTGCGGGGTGACGACGATGCCCGGAACGTTGAACAGCGGGCTCTCGGTCGTGGGCTCGGTGGAGAAGACGTCGACGCCGGCGCCGCCGACCTGGCCCTCCTTGACCGCCTCGGCCAGCGCCTCCTCGTCGATGAGGCCACCGCGGGCGGCGTTGACGATGATGACGCCGCGCTTGGCCTTGGCCAGCTGCTCGGCGCCGATCAGGCCCTTGGTCTCGGGGGTCTTCGGCAGGTGGATGCTGATCGCGTCGGCGCGCTCCAGCAGCTCTTCCAGCGTCACGAGCTCGATGCCGAGCTGGGCGGCCCGCTGCGCCGAGACGTACGGGTCGTAGGCGATCAGCGTGGTGCCGAACGCGGCGATGCGCTGCGCGAACAGCTGGCCGATCTTGCCCAGGCCCACGACACCGACCGTCTTGCCGTTGAGCTCGACGCCGTTGAACTTGCTGCGCTTCCACTCGTGGTTCTGCAGCGTCTCGTGCGCGGCCGGGATCTGGCGCGCGACGGCGAGCAGCAGGGCGACGGCGTGCTCGGCGGCGCTGACGATGTTGGACGTCGGCGCGTTGACCACCATCACGCCGTTGGCCGTGGCGGCCGGGACCTCGACGTTGTCCAGGCCGACGCCCGCACGGGCCACGACCTTCAGCTTGCGGCTGGCGGCGAACACCTCGGCGTTGACCTGCGTGGCGGACCGCACGAGCAGGGCGTCGGCGTCCGCGACGGCCGCGAGGAGGGCCGGGCGGTCGGTGCCGTCTACGTGGCGCACTTCCACGCCATCGCCGAGAGCGTCCAGCACGGACGGTGCGAGTTTCTCGGCGATGAGGACAACAGGTCGGCTCGTGTTGGTCACGGACATCGCTCCCAGAACGGTTGGATCGTGGGGCGCGGGCGTGGTCGAGGCGGCTGACCCGCGCCGACCGGGCACCGCAATGTGTCCGGACTGTTAACGAGCATAGACAGGGGGCCTCGACCCGGCCGTTGGCGGGTGGCTCAGGTCACTGCCGCGTCCTGCGGGCTGGGACGGTGTTTGCGCTGGTTCTCGTGACGCGGCGGCACGTGGTGGACCGAAAACCGGCTGACCTCGGCGGGGGCGCCTTGCTAGCTTCCGGGCATGACGTGCCTGACAGATCTCAGGTGGCAGTTCGCGGGAGTCGAGGACCTCCGCGCCGGCAACCTCGTGTCGGCCTCCGCGCTGATCGCGGCGACCGGTGCCCGGCGGCGCGCGGACCGCGTGCGGGAAGCGGACGTGCGGTGCGGTCGCGGACCGCGCTCACGCGATCGGTTCGCCGGTCTGGGGATGCTCGCCAGGTCTCGCCGGGCTCCCCGGCCCTGGCACCTGCCCAGGAAGCGGCCCGCCCGGTCGTCCTGAAGACCGGGCGGGCGTCAGTTCCCT
>Ga0207692_10000156_pt1 | contig 21661 bp, 19 predicted proteins | sample LARL52metaG_FD_184345 | JGI IMG/M metagenome (GOLD analysis project Ga0207692, IMG submission 184345) | Corn, switchgrass and miscanthus rhizosphere microbial communities from Kellogg Biological Station, Michigan, USA - LAR L5-2 metaG... | ecosystem: Host-associated > Plants > Roots >...
GAGCAGGACGCGGATGAAGTCCATGTCGTAGGTGGTCTGCTCGGTGGTGATGAACTTGGTCAGCGGGTTCTGCAGGCAGCCGTCGACCTTCGCCTTGTTCAGCACGTTGACGTCGGTGCTGGTCGGAACGGTGTAGCTACACGTGAGCGGCGTGGAGAGGCCGACGCCGCGCGGGTCGAAGCCGATGAAGTCGTACTGGCCGGCGAGCACCGGGGCGCGCAGGGCCATCGCCGCGCCCCACGGCAGCCCGGAGCCGCCGGGGCCACCGGGGTTGACCAGCGCGATGCCCTGACGGCTGGTGCCCTTGTAGGCGGTCTCGGTCTTGGAGACCCGGATGCCGATCGTGTTGCCGTCCGCCGGGTCGTGCCAGTCGCGCGGCACCTGGACGGTGGCGCAGGCCAGGCCCTTGACGGTCTTGAACTTCGCGACCGTAGCCTCGGCGACGCCGGGGAACGCGCACTCCTCCCAGTTGATCTTCTGGGTGGTCAGCGCGCCCGCGAGCTTCGCGGTGTCCGGGTCCTGCTTCGGCGCCGCGCCCGCCGCCGGTGCGAGCACGAGGCCGGCGGCCAGCATCCCGGTCAGTGCGGCGATGCCGCCTCTGAAGTACTTCCTCAAGGTCGATCCCCTTCTGCCCCCGCACGGCCGGGTGAGGCCGCGCTTGCATCAGGGGAGGAAGGCGATTCGCCTCATTTGACACTCGTGGGCGGTGGCAGAAAGTCGCCATGTCCGAAAACTGTCACGAAAGATGTTCACAGAGTGATGAAGGGTGCTCACATTCGTGACTTTGGGTGACTAAAGCCATCCGCGCCGTGACGCCTGCACGCCGAGCTGGAACCGCGTCTGCGCGCCCAGCAGCTGCTGCAACCGGCTCACGCGACGATGCACGGTCCGTTCGCTGACGCCCAGTTCGCGCGCGATCGACTCGTCCGTCAAACCCGCGCTGAGCAGCGCCATCAGCCTGCGCGTCGCCGTCGTCGGCTCCTCGTGGGCGTCCTCCTGACCGCCCGGCGTGATCGACACGGCCATCCGCCAGAACGCCTCGAACAGCTCGATCAACGCGCTCAGCAGCACGGACGGGTGAATGAGCAGCGCCACGACGTTCCCGCCGGTGACCGTCGGCACCGCGATCAACGCCCGGTCCGAGTCGGCGATCACGAGCTTGAGCGGCACCCCGGGAAACGCCCGCGCCTGCTCGCCCGCCGCGATGCTCTCCTGCACCGACGCGAACCCGAGCTCGTCCTGCAGCAACGCCGACTCGTAGACCACCTGGTACCCGACGCCGCGGGCCAGCGCGGGAGGCTGCGCGGGACTCGCCTCCGGCCGCGGGCTGAGGTACGAGCCGGGATCCAGCGCCCTGATCTCGGTGTGGGCCCGGCTCTGCATCTCCTCGAACGCGCTGATCACCTCGTCCGCGTCCGTGAGGACCTCGACGAAGTCGACCTCCCCGGCCCTGTGCTCGGCATAGGCCCGTGCCAGCACCTCGGCCGTCTCGCGGGCCCTTATGGCCGCCGCCTCGTGACTCGACGCGATGGCCGCCAACGCCGACCGCGGCGGCCGCACCTCGTTGTTCCTGACCAGCCCGAGGCGTTCGAGCTCCTCGTGCAGCACGCCGGGTTCGCTCGTCGCGCCTCGCAGCATCGCCAGGTACAGCTGCTCGGCGTCCGGCGACAGCCCCTCGTGCACACGACTCCCCTCGGTGGTCCTTGATCCGAAGGTACCGATGCCGGCCGCTAGACTAGGCGAAGCGCCGCAGCGCACCGAGGAACATCGCGTCGAACGCCCGGTCCGGCAACACCTTGCGCGCGAACAGGATCGGCCGCGCTCCGAAGCCCGCCGCGTACCGGGTCCGCGGCCTGCGGGCCTGTGCCGCTTCGACGATCACGTCCGCGATGACCTTCGGGTCACTGCCGCGCTCGGCCTGCGAGAACAACGCGGACAACTGCCTGACCTGCCCCGCGTAGGCACCACCGCCCGAGGTCTTCCGCAGGTTCTCGACCGCGATACCGCCCCACTCGGTCTTGATGCCGCCGGGCTGGATCACCACGACGTCGATGCCGAACGGCTTCAGCTCCAGCCGCAGCGAGTCGCTCAACCCCTCCACCGCGAACTTCGTCGAGTGGTACCAGGCCCCGAGCGGTTCGTAGATCCGCCCGCCGATCGACGAGACGTTGATGATCCGCCCGCGCCCCGCCTCCCGCATGTGCGGCGCCACCAGCTGCACCAACCGCGCCAGCCCGAACACGTTGACCTCGAACTGGTACCGCGCCTCGTCCAGCGGCACGTCCTCGACCGCGCCGTACGACCCGTACCCGGCGTTGTTCACGAGCACGTCGATCCGGCCGGCCTCGGCGATGATCCTCTTGACGCCCTCGGCCATCGACTCGTCCCGCGTGACGTCCATCTCCAGCACCCGGATGCCCTGCGCGGCCAGCCCTTCCATCCGCTGCACCCGCCGTGCCGCCGCGTACACGGTGTACCCGGCTTTGTGCAGCTCAACGGCCGTGGACTCGCCAATGCCCGACGAGGCTCCCGTGACCAGCGCGACCTTCATGACCCTCTCCCAACTAACCGGTTGGTTGCTTGACTCCAGGCAAGCACGGCGCGGCTCGCCTGTCAACCAACTGGTTGGTTAGACTGGTTCGCGTGGTGAGGGACAGGGAAGCGACCAAGGCCAAGCTGCTCGAAGCGGCGTTGACCGAGTTCGCCGCGCACGGCATCGCCGGCGCGCGCGTGGATCGCATCGCCGCCGAAGCGGGCTGCAACAAAGCGATGATCTACGCCTACTTCGGCAGCAAGGAGGGCCTCTTCGACGAGGTCCTGAAGATCCAGCTCACCCGCGTGGTCGAAGCCGTCCCCATCACGCCGGACGACCTGCCGGGCTACGCGGGCCGCCTCTTCGACACCTACCGGCGGCAACCCGAACTGCTCCGCCTCGCGGGCTACCACCGCCTGGAGAACGGCTTCGAGGCGATCAGCAAGGCCGAGACCGACGCCCACACCGAGAAGGTCGCCGCCGTCGCCAAGGCTCAGCGCGACGGCCTGCTGCCGGCCGGCTTCGAGGCAGAGGAACTCCTCGCCCTCGTCGTGCACATGTCGACGCTGGCGTTCTCGACGCCGGTCGCCACGCGCGAACTGGTCGAGAAGTCCGTGGCCCGGCTGCTGGGCTAAGACCTGCGCAGCAGGTAGGTGTCCATGATCCAGCCCTTGCGGGCACGGGCTTCCTCGCGCAGCTCGCGGATGCGCGGCGCCACGTCCCCGACCCGCCCGGACACCAGGATCTCGTCCGGCATGCCCAGGTAGGCACCCCAGTAGATCCACGTGTCCGGGTCGACGCCCTCGAACGAGCACTTCGCGTCCAGCATCACGGCCACGTCGTCCACATCGGACGGCCAACCGGCCGCGAGCCGCCGGCCGGTCGTGATCTGCACGGGCTTGCCGACCTGGTTGAGCGCCACGCGGTGGCCGGCCGTCAGCGCCGCCACCGACGTCACGCCGGGGATCACCGAGACCTCGAACGACTCCCCGCGCGCGGCCAGGTCGTCGAGGATCGCGAGCGTCGAGTCGTACAGGGACGGGTCGCCCCACACCAGGAACGCCCCGACCTCGTCGTCGCCCAGTTCCGACAGCAGCGAGAGGCACACGTCCGCGCGGGCACGGCGCCAGGCGTCGATCGTGGCCTCGTAGTCGGCCGGGTTGCGGTCGCGGTCCGGGTCGCGGCCCTCGACCCAGCGGTACGAGTGCGTCACGTGCTCGGCCAGGATCGACGCGCGCAGGTCGACCAGCTCCTGCTTCACCGATCCCTTGTCCAGCACGAAGAACACGTCGACCGTCTGCAACGCCTTGACGGCCTGCACCGTCAGGTGGTCGGGGTTGCCCGCGCCGATACCGATGACCAGGATCTTTCGCACCCGGACACCCTAACCGAGCGGATCGGCGGGTTGACCGCGGTGCGAAGCTGGTGCGCGTGGAGCCCTTCTTACGCGCTGAGGATCCGGTCGACGCCCTGCGCTCGTTGCCGGAACAGGCTCGGCGGATGTTCCTGACGTTGTGCTGCATCAACGAAAACGACCGCTACACGTACGTCGTGGGTGACGCCGCCGACGAACTCGCGGTGCTGTCCGAGCACGGGCTGGTCGAGGTCGAGGGTCAGCAGCTGCGGCTGCACCCCGGCGCGGTGGCGGCCGGGCGGGCGATGGCGGAGTTCGCGGACAGCCGGTTCCACGTCGCGAACCAGCTGGCCGCCATCGAGGACCAGCAGGGCAACCACGCCCGTGCCGTCGAACTCAAGGCCGAGGCGCTGGGACTCGCTTACGCGGCAGGCGAACCGCACGAGATCAGCAAGCAGCACCACGACTTCGCGGTGCTGCTCGGCCGCGTCGACAACGGGTCTCCGCGGGTGCTGGCGCACTACTTCGCGTCGGCCGCCATCGCGGTCAGGGCGGATGCGCCGACGTTGCGGGACGAGATCGAGATGCTGGCGATGTTCGCCTTCGCTTTCGGTCTGCCCGAACGCATGTCGTTGCGCGACGACATCTGCGCGCCGGCCGAGGAGATCGAGGGCGTGCGGCTGTGGGATCTGCTGGAAAGCCTCCCGCAGCGCACGCCGGACGACCTGAGCCAGCTGGTCACGCGCGCGATGGAACGGGCGCACGAGACCATGCGGGACTGGTCGCCTCTCATGACCGCCCTGGTGCTGCAGGCCGAAGGCGACCGGACGCACGCCGACCAGCTGGAGGCCGAGCTCGCCGGCCTGGAGCAGAACCCCGGCGCGGTGCCGATGACGCGGGCGTTCCGCCGCGTCCTGGCCGGCGAACGAGGTCCGGAACTGCTGGAGGGTCTCGGCATGCTGCCGTTCGGGATGGTGTCGAAGATCCTGGCTACTCTGCGAGAACGTGCAGGATCCTGACCGGCTTCCTCGGTGCGCCGTCCAGGGTTCCGTCCGGTCGCGGCACGATCCCGGCCTTGACGATGCGGTCCAGCGTGTCCATGCCGTGCGTCACGTGACCCATCACGGTGTACACGGGCTTGATGTTGGCGAACGAGTGGACGATGAAGAACTCGCTGCCGTTCGTGCCTGGACCCTGGTTGCCGTACGCGATGGTGCCGCGCGGGTAGGTCTCACTGCCGGTCACCTCGTCGGCGAACCGGTAGCCGGGGCCGCCTTCCTCGGCGCGGTAGATGTCACCGCACTGCAGCACGCCGAGCCGCGTGGTGTCGGTGAGCCGCCAGCACTGGGACAGCGTGTAGAACCAGCTGCGGGCCAGGTGCGCGAAGTTCTCCACCCCGCACGGGGCGTTGGCGCGGTCCAGCTTCGCGACGACCACGCCGTAGTTGGTCACGATGGTGACCTTGACGGTGCCCAACGCCTGCACCGTCGCGGGCGGCGGCTCGACCGGGCGGGCCGCCGGGTTCTCCGGCGTCGGGATGAAATCGCACTTCGCGGTCGGCGGTGCGGCGTGGGCGGTGGCGGGCGCGAGGACGACCATCATCAACACAGCGAGCAGTAGCCTCATGACTTCCGACCGTAGCCGTCAGGACCCTCAGGCGGGAACGGTTTCCCGCTGCTCGACCGCCGCACGGCGCCGTGCGGGCCTGCGTTCCAGCCACCACTGCGAGACCAGCAGCGGGATCGTCCACCCCGCCCACGTCGAGATCCCGGCGATCGTGCCCGGCAGCTGGGCTTCCGGCACGCGGTCGGCCAGCAGCAGGAACGCGACCACGCCCCAGATCCGGTTGGTGATGATCGACAGGGTCAGGGTGAAGCTGCGGATCATCCACTTGCGGTGGTCGCGGAACTGCCGCTGCCGGGCCGCGCGCCACGCCAGCCAGGTGAAGATCAGCCACAGCGAGGCCATCAGCACGTTGCTGACCATCGCAACCGGACCGAACGGCGTCATGTAGCCGATGGCCCAGCCGGACAGTCCGGCCGGGAGCACACCGGCCAGCACGTAGACGCGTCCGATGCGGCGGTGCCACGCGGGGAACCGGCCGCGGAACCACGGCCAGATCTGCACGACGCACGTCAGGATGGCGATCGACGCGCACACGACGTGCATCACCAGCAGGGGATAGTGCGGTCCCCAGTCGGACTGCACACGCGCCGATGCACGGTCACCGGTCAGATAGGGCGGCAGCGAGAACGCCACGAACGCCACCACCACGAAGGCCAACGGTCCTACCCAGGGCTTGCGCAACCACGTCATGCGGTCACGATGGCCAACGCCGCTGACCGATCGCGCACCGCTCGCTGACGTCCGTGATGCGTGCTCTGATCGCGAAGGTAGCGTTGTGCTGCGGTTCTGACACCTCGCTGACACCCGGTGGGGTGCAGCTGTCAGATCGCTGTGAGCGCGGCCCAGCAGTGTCAGCGCCATGAAGTCGACAAGCCTGATCGCCGCGGCGGCCCTGACGCTCCTGAGCTGCCTGATGGCGCCGGACGCCGGCGCGGCGTCGTGCAGCGGGCGCGGCTGCAACGAGAAGGACCCGGTCGCCACCGGGTGCAGCAGCGGCTCCACCGTCGCGGACAGCAAGCCGATGTACCCGTCCGGCCGGGCCGAGCTGCGCTGGTCGCCGACCTGCCGGACGAACTGGGTCCGCATCACCGACTACCCCGGTGGGGACTCCGCGCTGCGCATCACCGTGTGGTCGGGCGACGACCACGTCGGCTTCGTCGCGCCGGGAACGCCCGGCACGCACTGGGGAAACATGGTCTACGCGCCAGGTTGTGCCAGAGGAGAGGTGCTGTACGTCGCCCGGGACGGCAGCCACCAGTCCGAACGACTCGCGTCCAGCGACTGCTGAGGGGGCGCGCCGTGACCGGCTACATCACCGACTGACCTCGCTCCGCATCTGAGCCTTCGCAACACCATTGAGGGAGAAGCATGTTCATCAGGATCGCCGGCGCCGTCGGCACCGCCGCGCTCGTCACCGGCGCGATGCTCGGAATCGCATCGCAGGCGAACGCCGAGACCAACCCGAACTGCGGCAGCGTCACGCAGATCGGCAGCACCGCCTACATCAAGTCGGGCAGCACCACCATCGCGTCGGTGAAGCAGTTCAAGGGCTGCAACAAGAACTGGTCCTACACCTACGTGTGGGAGAGCTTCCGCAGCTCGCACAGCGGCAACTGGTGGGCCTGCTCGGGCATCTCCGCCGGCAGCCAGGGCCTGGTCGACTACAAGTGCGGCGGCAACCACCAGGCCGAGGTCTGGTCGTCCGGTGCCAACACGCTTTCCGCGTGCACCAAGGCCTACGGCCAGCTCGAGTGGTCGAACGGCGAGGGCTCGGCCGCGACCGACCAGCGCTGCTGATCAGCCGATCAGGCTGTCCAACAGGTTGTCCCTGCGCAGACCGGGTGTGCCGAGCAGTTCGGCCGCCCGGTCCGCGTGCGTTTCCAGCCCGCACTTCGCGAGCACCAGGTGCGCCACGCCCTCGCCGTACCGGTCGCCCCGAGCGCTGGTGATCTCCAGGCAGCGCCCGGCGTCCTCGGCGGCCTGATCGGGCTTTCCCAGCGCCAGCAGCACTTCCGCGCGGCACAGCAGGGCCTGCCACTCGTCGTTGTGCTCGCCGGTGGCCCGGCACAGCTCGATGCACTCGTCCAGCGCGACCAGCGCCTCGCCGGACCGGCCGAGCTTGAACAGCGCCTGGCCCTGCGAGGCGAGCGCATACGCCGTTCCGGCCGCGTCGCGGTCGGCGCGGGCGTGCTTCAGGCTCTCCACCGCGGCAGCCAGCGCCTCTTCGTACCGCCCGGCCACCTGGTGCACCTGGGCCAGGGCGGAGAGCGGAACCCGTTGCGCACCGGCAGGTCCGTGCGCGGAGATGAGCTCGACGGCCTGGGCGAGCGTGGCCGAGGCCTGGTCGAGCTCGCCCAGCTCCCGTTGGATCGTGCCGATGCCGGAGAGCGCGCGGCCCTGCCCGAACGGGTCGTCGGCGCGCGCCTGGAGCACCTCTTCGAGCTGGGCGCGGGCGGTCTCGAACGAACCGATCAGGCGGTTGGCCGCGGACTGCACCAGAAGCGCCGTCTGCAACGCGGCCGAGGTGCCGATCGTGCGCGCCGCCCGTGACGCGATCTGGCCGAGCTCGATCAGGTCGGCGACCCTGTCCTGTTTGAACAGGTGCGGGTAGAGCATGTGCGCGATCGCGAGGGCGTGCCGGGCCAGTGCTGGTTCGTCCACAGTGGACCGCGCGGCGGCCAGCAGGTTCTCGGCTTCGTCCGTCAGCCACCGCAGCGGTTCGTCGAGGTCCTGTTCGGTCGCGGAGTTCGTAAGGGCGCCGTACGCGTGCGGGCGCAGCTTCCTCAGCGCGGCGGTGAGAGTCTCGCGGTAGTGCGTCAGCGCACGGGTCAGCGCGTCGTGCTTCTCGTCGTTGGGGTGCTCGGCGCCGAACAACCGCAGCAGGTCGTGCACCCGGTACCGCTCCGGCCCGCACGGTTCCACGAGCTTGGCGTCCACCAACGGGTCCAGCACGCGGTCGACGTCGTCCTGCCCGAGCAACGCCTGCGCGGTCGACTCGCTGACCGTCGGCACGTTGAGGCAGCACAACAGGATGAACGCCCTGGTGGACCTCTCGTCCAGTCCCTCGAAGCTCAGCTGGAAGCTCGTCCGCACGGCGAGGTCGTCGAAGTGCAGCTCGTCGAGCCGGTGCCGCTGGTCGGCGAGCCGCCGCGCGAGCGTGGCGGTCGTCCAGTCCGGCCGCGACCGCAGCCGCGCGGCCGCGATCGTGAGGGCGAGCGGCAGGTGGTCGCACGCCTTGGCGACCTGCCGCGCCGCGGCGCTGTCGTCGCCGAGGAGCTTGACCGCGTCGTCCTCGGTCAGCGGGTCGAGCCGGACGTGCCGCGCGCCGAGCGTCGCGAGCATGCGGCGGCTGGTGATCAGCACCGCGGAACCGGCCTCACCGGGCAGCAGCGGGCCGACCTGCGCGGCGTCCACGGCGTTGTCCAGCAGGACCAGCACCTTGCGCCTGGCCAGCATCGACCGGTAGAGCGCGGCGGCCTCGGAGGTGTCGGTGGGCACCGCGAGCGGCGGTGTGCCGAGTGCGCGCAGGAACCTCCTGAGCACCTCGGCGGACGACAGCGGTGACCGGCCGGGCGTGGCGCCGTGCAGGTCCACGTACAGCTGACCGTCCGGGAAGCGGTCGGCCATCGCGTGCGCGGCCGCGGTGGCGAGCGCGCTCTTGCCCTGCCCACCGGGTCCGTGCACCGCGATCACGGTGTCGGACGAGCCGGTGATCAGCGCGATCTCGTCGCGACGGCCGACGAACGGTTCCGGCCTGGCGGGCAGTTCGCGCGGCACGGCCGGGATGTCGCCCTGCAGGATCGCGGCGTGCAGGTCCTTGAGCTCCTGCCCCGGATCGAGCCCGAGCTCCTCGGCCAGGAGCCGGCGGCCTTCGTCGTAGACGCGCAGCGCGTCCGCCTGTCGTCCGCTGCGGTGCAACGCGACCATGAGCGCGCCCCGCAACCGTTCCCGCATCGGGTACTGCGTGACGTACCCGGTCAGCTCGCTGAGGACCTCGTGGTGCCGGCCCTCCTTGATCGCCTTGTCGGCACGTCTTTCCGTTGCGGCGAGCCGCTCCTCCTCCAACTGGCTCGCGAGCTGCGTGTTGGTGGTCAGCTCGGCCAGCGCGGGACCGCGCCAGTAGGCGAGGGCCTCGTCGGGATCGTCGGCCTCCCGGAACAGCTGCAGGTCGAGCGACCGGTCGGGGATGTCGAGCCGGTACCCCTGCCGCGACCACTCCAGCGAGACACCGGGCAGGTCCTTGAGAGCCCTTCTGAGCTGCGAGACGTGCACCTGGACGGCTTTGCGCGCGCTGGCGGGCGGATCACCGTCCCACAGGATCGACATGAGGTGGTCGACGCTGACGGTCTGCCCGGCGTGCAGGAGCAGCAGCACCAGAACCTGACGTGGCTGACCTGCGGAGATGCGCACAACCCGCTGCCCGTGGGTGACGAGCAGCGGCCCGAGCACTCCGAACCGGACGCCGTCCACGGGCCCACGATATCCCGTCCATAACAGCGTTGTGGCCGCTACGCTCGGTGACGTGACGATGCATCGGCTGCGGATCAACGGGGAGGTCCGCGACGTCGAAGCCGACCCGGACACCCCGCTGTTGTGGGTTCTGCGAGATCACCTGGGGCTCACCGGAACCAAGTACGGGTGCGGGGTCGGCGCGTGCGGTGCCTGCACGTCCATAGTGGACGGCCAGGCGTTCCGGCCGTGCCAGCATCCGGTGGCGAGCATGGTGGAACAGGACGTGCTCACCATCGAGGGCGTCGAGGACCACCCGGTGCAGCGGGCGTGGCTGGACGAGGACGTCACGCAGTGCGGGTACTGCCAGCCCGGCCAGATCATGGCGACCATCGCGCTGCTCGCCAAGCACCCCGACCCGAGCGACGAGGACATCGACGAGGCGTTGCGGGACAACGTCTGCCGGTGCGGCACCTATCCGCGGATCCGCAGGGCGATCAGGAACGCCGTGGCCCGGATGAAGGCCGAGTCGTGAACCCCGCCGAGAAGAATCCGTTCGTCCGGGTCGACGCGGAAGGCCGGATCACCGTGACCGTCCCCGTTCCGGACACCGGACAGGGCGTGCGCACGGCCGTGGCCATGATGGTCGCGGAGGAGCTGAGGGTGCCCGTCGAGAGCCTCGTGATCGAACAGGCCGAGGGCGATCCGGACACCTACGGCCCGCAGATCTCCGCCAACTCCAACACGATGCAGCGCCTGCACGAGCCGATCCGCACGGCCGCGGCGACCGTCCGGCACCAGCTCGTCGAGGCCGCGGCCCGGCGCTGGCAGGCCGCGGTGGACGAGTGCCGTGCCGGCAACGGTTTCGTCCACCGCGGAGACGACCGGCTGAGCTACGGGGAGCTGGCGGAGGAGGCCGCGGGCCTCACGCCGTCCGATGTGGTGCTGACGCCGAGGGAGGAATGGCGCGTGCTCGGCAACCCCGCGGTCAAACGGGTCGACCAGCACGCGATCGTCACCGGCAAGCTCGCCTACGCCATCGACCAGCCCGCGGACCTGATCGCGGTTGTCGCCAGGCCACCGTGGATCGGCGCCACCCCAACGGGTTTCGACGCCACGAACGTCCGCAACGCCGAAGTCGTCCAATTGGACAACGGGTTCGCCGTTCTCGCCGACGACACCTACACCGCCATCAAAGCGCGGGAGAACCTCGGCACGTCCTGGCAGGGCGGATTTCCCGACGCCGACAGCGACCGGTGGCTGGCCGACCTGGAAGCCGCCCTGCCGGAAGGAAATACACCACCGGGTGAGTACGTCGAAAAGATCTTCGTCACACCTATGCTCGCCCACGCGCCGATGGAACCGCCGACGGCGACCGCGAAAGTCACCGGCGACGAGGTCACGTTGTGGGCTCCGACCCAGGCACCTGATCGGGTGCGCAAACTTCTGGAAGAGGAGTTCGCGACCGTCCGGGTGATCCCGACCCGCGCGGGTGGCGCGTTCGGACGGAAGTTCGAGACCGACTTCGTCATGGAAGCAGTCCAACTCGCACAGCACACCGGCAGGACCGTGAAAGTGCTGTGGACAAGAGACGACGACATGCGGCACGACTCGTACCGTCCATTGTCGGTCCATCGCATCCGGGCAACGGTCAACGACGAAGGTCTGCCGGTCTGGCGGGATCATGCCGTTTCCACGTGGCCTCTTTCGTCACTGCTCGATGTCACGAGCAACCCCCAGGTCATGAAGATGATGTCGGCCAACAAGTACCCGTACGACGTGGAGGGGGAGTGCCACTTCGCCATCCTGCGACCGCCGATCAGAACCGGCTTCTGGCGCAGCGTCTACGCGGGCCAACTGGTTTGTGCCGACGAGATGTTCCTGAGCGGCCTGGACACCCCGCACGACCAACTCGAACGCCGGTTGCGCCTGCTGGCTGACCAGCGGGTCGCAAAAACGCTCGAAGCCGCCGCGGAAGCACATGACGGAGAACCGCAAGCCGTTGCCTGTCATCGCGACTACGGCTCGGTCGTCGCGGTGATCGCTGAAACGCGACACGACGGCCGCACGAAAATCACCGCGGCGGTGGACGTCGGCCCGGCACTGCACCCGTCGGGTGTCCGCCAACAGGTCGAAGGCTCGATCATGGACGCGCTCTCGGTGGCACGAGGGGCGCGAATCACCGTCAAACACGGAAAAGTCGTGCAAAAATCGTTCACGGACTACCCGTGGGCGAGGATCGGCGACACGCCGGAGATCACGGTCGTGGTGGTGGCGTCGGACGCGCCGGTGGGCGGATTGGGTGAGCTGGCGTACCCGGCTGCCGCAGCGGCACTCGGTTTTCTTTCACGCTGAAAACAGAACAGGGATTTGCGGTAGCGTCCGTATTAGTGGGTCACCTCATTGGAGTAACGACGGTGCCGCGGTCATCCCAAGTCGGGCATCATCACCTGGCTCGACCAAGTCGTAGAACGAGGGGTCTCGTGTGACCATCTTCCGTGCCGGCCGTACCGGAGCGTGGTGGATGTACCTGGTGGCAGGTCACCTGCTGCTGGGTCTCTACTACCTGATTCCGGTCAGCCCTGCGGGGACAACGGGACAAACGGTGCGTGTGGTGCTCTACTGCACGATCAGCGCCTCGGCCGCCATCGCGACATTCGCGGGTGTCAAGTGCAACCGTCCCCAATGGCGGCGGCCGTGGGTGTTCCTGGCACTCAGTCAGGTCGTTTACGCGATGGCCGACCTCACGTTCTACACATCGCACTACGTCTTCCGGTACGACGTTTACCCCTCGTACGCGGACGTCCTCTACCTGGGGCACTACCCGTTGATGGTGGCGGGCGTGATCCTGCTGATCCGCCGCCGCACCCCCGGTCTCGACCTGCCGAGCCTGCTCGACGCCGCGGTGCTCGCGGTCGTCGCGGGCATGGCGTCCTGGCTCTACGTGATCGGCCCGCAGGCGCGGCTCACGTCACCGGTGCTGGTGAAGATCGTCTCGCTCGGCTACCCGATGATGGACCTCGCCCTGTTCGTGGTGGCGTTGCGCCTGATCTTCGGCGCCGGTCCGCGGCCGCGCGCGTTCGTGCTGCTCACGGCCAACCTGCTGGGCATCCTGACCGCCGACACGATCTACGTGCTGCAGCGTCTCGACGGCAGCTACCAGGCCGGCAACTTCCTCGACGCCATCTGGTTGTCCGCCAACCTCTGCATCGGTGCCGCCGCGCTGCACCCGACGATGACGCGGCTCGTCGACCGCGCGCACGTCAAGGACGTGGGCCTGTCCCGCGGCCGGATCATCGCGCTGTCGTCGGCCGCGCTCGCCGCGCCGGTGCTGATGCTGATCCACGAGGTCGGCTCGTCGCAGGACGTGCTGGTGCTCGCGGCGGGCGGCGCGCTGCTGTCGTTGCTGATCATCGCCCGGCTCGCGGGGCTCGTCGCGGACCAGCGCAAGCTCGCGATCACCGACAGCCTCACCGGGCTGCACACCCGCAGGTTCTTCGAGGCCCAGCTGCCGTTGGAGATCGCTCGCGCGCGCCGCAGCGAGGGTTCGGTGGCGGTGTTCATCATCGACGTCGACCGCTTCAAGTCGATCAACGACAACTACGGTCACCCGGCGGGCGACGACGTGCTGATGGAGGTCGCGGCCCGGTTGCGCGCGGCGTCGAGGTCGGGTGAGGTGCTCGCGCGGTACGGCGGCGAGGAGTTCGCGCTGCTCGTCCCGGACGCCGGTCCCGGCAGGCTGTCGGTGATCGCGAACCGGCTGCGCGAACGGGTCGCGGAGAAGCCGATCCCGGTCAACGCGGGCAACGACGACATCCCGTTGTCCGTCACGGTGTCCGTGGGGTCGGCGAGCTTCCCGACGCACGGCGACGGTCCCGACGACATCGTGGTGATCGCCGACCGCGCGCTCTACGCGGCCAAGGCGGCGGGCCGCAACCGGATCGCGGTCGGTCCCGAGCCGCTGCCCGCGGTCGACCCGGACACCGACGGCGCGATGGCGGAGTTCCTCTGCCAGGTCGCCGACCGGGTGGACGGGTGGCTGCACCGCTACGACCACAGCCGTTCGGTGTCGCGCTGGGCGGGCGTCGCGGCGGGGGAGTTCGGGCTCGACGCGCCGACGGTCAGGGTCGCGCAGCTGGCCGGTCGCCTGCACGACATCGGCAAGATCATCATCCCTGAGGTGGTGCTCACCAAGCCCGGTGCGCTGTCGGACGAGGAGTGGCGGCTGCTGCGCCAGCACCCGGACTTCGGCTACCGGCTCGCGCGGATGGTGCCGGGCTTCGCGGGCGTGGCGCACGTCATCCGGCAGCAGCACGAGCGCTACGACGGCGGCGGCTACCCGGACGGCCTGCGTGGTGCGGACATCCGGGCCGAAGCACGCATTCTGTCCGTTTGCGTGGCTTGGGCCGCGATGCGGTCAAACCGTCCACACCAGACCGCGATGGACGAGAACCGGGCGCGACGGGAGCTGTGGGCCGGTCGGGGCATGCAGTTCGACCCGGACGTCGTCGACCTCTTCCTGGACCTGCACTCGCAGGGCAGCATCGGCATGTTGCGCCCGTCCGGTTTGTCCGTCCAGGAAGCCGGTTTCCCGGCCGACTGGAGGCCATGATCGCCTCGGCCTGGCATGCTCTCCGACCATGAGCACGGAGTACGCCCTGCCCGCTGAGGTGCCGAGCCCGGAGCGGCCGGATCCGCCGGGTGGTCCGGTGGCGAAGTGGCTGCTCGCGGACCGGGTCGCGCCGACCGGCCCGGAGAGCCACGAGTCGCACGCCAAGCCGCACGCCTGGTGGAAGGTCATGACGCTGACCGGCGTCGACTACTTCTCCACCCTGTCGTACCTGCCGGGCATCGCCGCGCTGGCGGCGGGCTCGCTGTCACCGCTCGCGACGTTGCTGATCGTCGCGCTGACGCTGCTCGGCATGCTGCCGATGTACCGGCGGGTGGCGAAGGAGAGCCCGCACGGGCAGGGCTCGGTGGCGATGCTCGAAGACCTGCTGCCGTTCTGGCGGGGCAAGATCTTCGTGCTGGTGCTGCTCGGGTTCGTGGCGACGTCGTGGATCATCACGATCACCCTGTCCGCGGCCGACGCCTCGGTGCACGCGCTGGAGAACCCGTACGTCCCCGAGGCGTTGCACGGCCACCAGCTCGCGTTGACGATCGTGCTGCTGCTGATCCTCGGCGGGGTGTTCCTGCTGGGCTTCAGCGAGGCCGTGGGCGTCGCGATCCCGCTCGTGGTGGTGTTCCTCGCGCTGAACGCCGTCGTCGCCGTGGTGGGCATGGTGAAGGTCTTCGCGACGCCGGACGCCCTCGACCGCTGGCTCGCGGCGCTGGGGGAGCACGGCAACGGCGTCTTCGGCGTGATCGGCCCGGCGATCCTCGCGTTCCCGCTGCTCGTGCTGGGCCTGTCCGGTTTCGAGACGGGCGTCAGCATGATGCCGCTGGTCTCGGCCGCCGGCAAGACGCCGGAGGAGGTCATGGCGAGCCGGGTGCGCAACACCCGGAAGCTGCTGACCACCGCCGCGCTGATCATGTCCGTGTACCTGATCGCGACGTCGTTCATCACGACCGTGCTGGTGCCGCAGGACAAGTTCGCGCCGGGCGGCCCGGCGAACGGCCGGGCGCTGGCCTACCTCGCCCACGAGCTGCTCGGCGAGGAGTTCGGCACCGCCTACGACATCTCCAGCATCCTGATCCTGTGGTTCGCCGGGGCGTCCGCGATGGCCGGCCTGATCAACATCGTGCCGCGCTACCTGCCGTCCTACGGCATGGCGCCGGAGTGGGGCCGCGCGGTCCGGCCGGTGGTGATCGTCTACACGGTCATCTGCGTCATCATCACGATCATCTTCAACGCCGACGTCAACGCCCAGGCCGGCGCGTACGCCACCGGAATCCTGGCGATGATGGTGTCCGGCTCGTTCGCGGTGACGGTGTCGGCGTGGCGCAAGAAGCAGCGCGGTGCCGTGATCGGCTTCACCGTGCTGACGCTGATCCTGGTCTACGCGCTGGTGGAGAACGTGATCGAGAAGCCGGACGGCATCACGATCTCGGCGTTCTTCATCCTCGGCATCGTCGTGATCTCCCTGGTCTCGCGCATCTCGCGCACGACGGAGCTGCGCGTCGAAAAGATCAAGTTCGACGAGCAGGCGCGTCGGTTCATCACCGACACGATCGCGTTCGACGACCGGATCACGTTGATCGCGAACCGTCGTCAGGCCGGTGACAAGGCGGAGTACGACGAGAAGGAGTCCGAGCAGCGCGGCATGAACCCGGTGCCCGGCACCGCGGACGTGATCTTCCTGGAGATCGACATCGTCGACCCGTCGTCGTTCAGCCACGTGCTGTGCGTGCGGGGCGTCGAGGTCGACGGGCACCGCGTGCTGCGCGCCTCCGCACCGGCCGCGCCGAACGCGATCGCGGCGATCCTGCTGGCGTTGCGCGACTCCACCGGCGTGATCCCGCACGCGCACTTCGAGTGGTCGGAGGGAAACCCGTTGGGGCACCTCTTCCGGTACCTGATTCTCGGCCGAGGGGATACGCCTCCGGTCGTACGCGAGATCATCCGGTCGGCTGAGTCGGATCCGTCCCGACGGCCACGCGTGCACGTCGGTTAGCTGCCAGACTTCCCCCTGTACGTCCGACTACAGGGGGAAGGACGCCATGTATCGCAAGCTTTTGGTCTTCTTCGCTGCTCTCGCCGTGGTGGCAGCGGGCATCGCACCCGCTGCCGCCGCAGGGGAATCCGCCGTCCGGCCGGTGCGTTCGTGCGCCGATCTGGTGCGCACGTTCGACGTGCCGGACGCCCGCACCCGTGTCACGTCAGCCGCGGTCGTCTCCGGCGGCACCGAGTTCTGCGACGTGCACGGCACGATCGAGCCGAACATCGGCTTCCAGCTGAAGCTGCCGACCCGCGGCTACCAGGGTCGCTACGTCCAGTACGGCTGTGGCGGATTCTGCGGAATCATCGCCGATCCGGTCTTCCCGGCCGGTTGCGGACCGGCGGTCGGTGACGCCGCGGTGGCCGCCACCGACGACGGCCACCAGGCCGCGCCGCCCGGTTTCGACACCACCTGGGCCATCCACGACCAGCAGGCCCGTGACGACTACTTCTTCCGTGCGCCACACGCGTTGTCGAAGGTGTCGAAGGCGGTCATCAAAGCGTTCTACGGCAAGGCTCCTGCCCGGTCCTACTTCGCCGGCTGCTCCAACGGCGGCCGCGAGGCACTGCTGCTCGCGCAGCGCTACCCGCACGACTTCGACGGCATCATCGCGGCGGCACCGGCGGCCTACATCGGCCCGCTGGTCGGCTACCAGGCGTGGATCGCGCGCAACACCATCCCGGACGACAAGATCTTCCTGTTGCACAACGCGGTGATCTCGGCGTGCGACGGCCTGGACGGCTTGGTGGACGGCCAGATCGACGACCCGCGGCTGTGCAGGTTCGATCCGGGAACGCTGGCGGGCCAGTTGACCGACGACGAGATCGCGCGCGTTCGCCGGCTCTACGCGGGCCCGTCCGACCACGGCGTGCGGCTCTACCCCGGTGGCCAGCCCTACGGTTCGGAGATCTCGTGGACGTTCTGGCTCAACCCCTCGCCGGGGCTGGGCAGGGGAATCGCCGCGGAGCTGGCGGACAACGCCTTGACGCACCTCGCGTATCCGATCGGGCAACCGCACTCGTCACTGGCGGACTTCGAGTTCACCCTGCGCGACTTCCGCCGCCTGGTGCCGGAGACGGTGAAGGCGAACGCGCTGTCGCTCGACCTGAGCGAGTTCCGCCGTGCCGGTGGCAAGCTCATCATCTGGCACGGTGCGAGCGACCAGGGCATCCCGTTCGTGGGCACGCTCGACTACTGGCAGCGCCTGACCGGCGGGCGTCCCCAGGACTGGGCTCGCTTGTTCGTGGTGCCGTCGATGTGGCACTGCAGCGGCGGCGACACGCTGACCGAGTTCGACCCGTTCCGCGAGCTGGTCGCGTGGGTGGAGGGCGGTCACGCGCCGTACCGCGTCGTCGCCACCGGCCGCGACAGCTCCGGCAACGTCGTGCGCACCCGGCCGGTGTTCCCGTATCCGTTGCGCGCCAAGTACGTCGGGTCGGGCTCGGTGGACGACGCGGCGAACTTCGTCGCGGCACCCGGGTTCGGCTTCTCGGACCGGATCCGGTGGGCCGGTGAGGATCTCTACTACCGGCCCGGACCCGTTGCGCCCTAACGGAATTTCTCGACGGCAGCGGTGACGGCCCGATCCATGCTGTTGCCCTCCATGATGACGTGCCCGGCGTCGTTCAGGATGACCAGTTCGGCGTCGGGCCACCTCTTCGCGACCTCCCACGCGGTGTGCAACGGGCCGCCGAAGTCGTTGCGGCCGTGGATGAGCACGCCTGGGATGCCCTTGAGCCGGTCGAGGTTGTCGAGGATGTGGTTCGGCTCCAGGAAGCAGTCGTTGCCCCAGTAGTGCGTGACCGTCCGAGCCATCTGGTAGCGCATCAGCGGGTTCTCGTACCGGGTGCCCGTGAAGTCGTTGTCGCCGCCGGTGATCGTGGACAGGTCCCACTTGTTCCAGTCCCAGGCGGCTTTCTCGCGCGTCCGCGGGTCCGGTGAGTTGAGCAGCTTGTTGTAGGCGAGAGCCAGGTTGCCGTCGCGGTCTTCCTCCGGCACGCCCTGTGCGAAGGCCTCGAAGTAGTCGGGGAAGAAGATGCCGAGGCCGCGGGTGATCCACTCGAGCTCTTCGGCCCTGCCGGTGGTGACCGCGGGAATGATGATCTCGCTGACCCGGTCCGGGTGCTGGATGGCGTAGGCGAGGATCAGCGTCGAGCCCCAGGAACCACCGATCAGCAGCCATTTGTCGATGCCGAGGTGTTCCCGGAGCCTCTCGGCGTCGTCGATCAGGTGCTGGGTGGTGTTGTGCTCCATGCCGGTGGCCGGATCGCTCGCCGGCGGGGTGCTCCGGCCGCAGCCTCGCTGGTCCCAGAGGATCAGGTTCCAGTGGCCGGGGTCGAAGTCCTCGCGCCAGCGCGGGTTCGAGCCGGAGCCCGGCCCGCCGTGGAAGACCACGGCGGGCTTGCCGTCCGGGTTGCCGCTGGCCTCCCAGTGGATCCGCTGACCATCACCGACGTCGAGCATGCCCTGGGCATAGGGCTCCACCTGTGGGTACATGAGGTGGGAGCGTATTGGGGCGGCGTCAGGCCTTCTTCTTGGCCGCGATCTGGTCGATGACCTCGGACTGGGAGACGACGATCTTGCCGGCCAGCGCCTTCGAGCCCACGTGCACACCCGTGGCCTGGGCGTTCTTCGCCATGTCGACGCCGCTGCGCAGGTGGCGGGAGAGCGCGGACAGGAAGAGGTCGTCGAACTGCTTGCCCTGGGCGGCCTTCAGGCCCTCGAAGTCCTTCTCGGTCATCATGCCCGCCATCTTGTGGGTGGCGGCGGCGTCGTCGCCGGGGACCTGGATGTTCCAGGAGCGCAGGTAGGTGGCCATCTGCTCGATCTCGCCCGCCTCGGCGGTGGAGATCTTGTCGGCCACGTTGACGACGAACTCGTCCTTCGACTTCTCCAGGGCCATCTTGGAGATCTCGATGGTCTGCCGGTGGTGGGGGATCATCATCAGCGAGAACTTCGCATCGTCGTCATTGGCCGCCGGCTGGCCGGAGCTGCCGCCCCCGGACATCGAACAGCCCGTCAGTGCCAGCAGTCCCAGCACGAGGATGAGCAGACGCGCACGCATGGAAGGCCTCCCGGTTCGGTTCCCTGTGTGGGCATACGGGTGGCCGATCTGTCCGGTTCAGCGAAACTTCGGCGATCTAGGGGTTCAGCTCGTCCAGGGCGCTGACCACGCCGGACACCACGTCCGGGTGGCCCAGCGGGAGCGGTGCCGGGAAGTGGCCGGAGTGGCTGCGGAGCACCACGCGCGCGAACGGTTCGTCGACCTCCACCTCGGGGTCGACCAGCAGGACCGAGCGAACCAGGCCGGCGTGGGCGCGGACCAGGTCGACCACGTCGGCCGCCACCGGGCCGCTGGTCACCACGTCGAGGACGGTCGAGGTGTCGTCGCGGTGCCTCGTCAGCACCTTGTCCACTGTGGACTTCCACGACGGAGCGGCCGGTACGCGGAGCCACACGATTCGCATGTGGTCTGCCAGTGGGCGCCAGGTCGCGGGGATCTCGTCGTGCGGGGCCTCGCCCGCTGGATCGATCACGAGCACCGTGGACGTGCTGAGCCGGCCGTCGGCCACGACACCGGGGCCGGTCGCCCTCGCGGGCTGGGTGAAGTCGCGCATGCGCCCGGTTACCCCGCCGGGGCCAGTACCACTCCGAACGGTGGTGCCAAGACCACTTGCGTGCGTGGACCTGTTGCCGGGCAGCGGTTCGAGATCCACGGCGGGTGATTGCTTGACCACTTTCCGAGCTCGGGTTTATGGTCTAGACCACACCGAAACTGGATCGGCGAGCGATCTGAAGCGCTCCCGGTTCCCAACCCTGCCACGGGGTTCACCCCGCCTGGGAACGATCCAAGGAGTTCGGACGATGAAACTCACCCGAAAAGCGGCGCTGGTCATGGCCGCTGTCCCCGCAATCGTGTTCATCACGCCGGTCGGCTCGGCCAGCGCGCACGGTTACGTGTCGTCGCCGCCCAGCAGGCAGGCGCAGTGCGCTTCTGGAGCGGTGCAGAACTGCGGTGGTCCTCAATGGGAGCCGCAGAGCGCGGAAGGGCTGAAGGGCCAGACGACCTGCGCCGGTGACCGCCAGGACTTCAAGGACGTGCTGGACAACGACGGCCTGCCCTGGCAGGTGACCAACACCGGCACCAGCCTGACGCTGACCTGGACGTTCACCGCCCGCCACCGCACGCGTGACTACGAGTACTACATCGGCGGCACGCGCGTGGGCTTCGTCGACGGCGGCAACGCGGCGCCGGTGGACCCGGTCCGGCACACCATCGACCTGAGCGGGTTCTCCGGCCGCCAGAAGCTCCGCGCGATCTGGAACATCGCCGACACGGCCAACGCGTTCTACAACTGCATCGACATCAACATCGGTGGCACCGGCGGCAATCCGACCCCGCCGCCGACCACTACCACCACGACGGCACCGCCGGTCGGTGGCACCTGGGCGCCGAACACCTACTACGCGGTGGGCGCGACGGTGACCTACGGCGGATCGAGCTACCGGTGCCGTCAGGCGCACACTTCGCTGACCGGCTGGGAACCGCCGAACGCGGCGTCGCTGTGGGAGAAGATCTGATCCGATGAAGCGCCTGGTGATCGTGGTCGCGGTCCTGGCGCTGGCGGGGTGCGGCGGAGAGGCGATCGTGCCGGAGGGCCAGTCCGGCCACGGGCACGGCGCCACCTCCGCCGCACCACCCGTACCCGTTGCCGGCGCGAGGTTCAACGACGCGGACGTGACGTTCGTGCAGATGATGGTCGACCACCTGGAGCTCGGCATCAGCCTCTCCCAGCTGGCGATGGCGAAGGCCGCCAAACAGCAGGTGAAGGACCTCGCGGGAGCGATCAACACGACGCAACGCGAGGAGCTCACCACGCTGAAGTCGTGGCTGAAGCTCTGGGGCAAACCGGAGGGTGGCGGCGCGAACCTGCACGCCGCGCACGGAGGTCAGCCGCTGCTCGACGACAAGGTCATCGACGGCACCAAGGACAAGAGTGGCGCGGACTTCGACCTCACCTTCCTCAACCTCATGGCCGG